>ERZ795059.960-NODE-960-length-34166-cov-10.747178_pt1 | contig 34166 bp, 37 predicted proteins | sample MGYA00375143_ERZ795059 | MGnify/ENA primary metagenome ERZ795059 (study PRJEB30188, sample SAMN05720168) | activated sludge metagenome | isolation source: Anaerobic digester | place: USA | collected 2015-01-07 ... | reverse complement strand
CCATATTTATCAACCAAATATTCTTTGACATACATTACGAAATGCGGCGCTGAGATATTGTCCTGGCGCGGACTTATTCCTGCCAAAATGTCCACGTTTTTCGCTTCATCAGCTTGTTCTTGTGTTATATAGCCCTGATTGGCCATTTTTTGCAGTGTTGATTCCTGTCTAGCTTTTAGGGCCTCCGTATGAAGCCCGAAAGGAGAATAATAGGTTGGAGCATTTGGCAGGCAAGCCAAGAGTGCTGATTCGGAAAGATTCAGTTCTTTGGCAGATTTTTTGAAAAAAGTTTGCGCTGCTGCCTCAACACCATACGCGTTAGAGCCATAGGGAATCTGATTTAAATACATGCCCAGAATTTCATCTTTCGAATATTTGGTTTCAATTTCAATAGATAATATAACTTCCTTTATTTTTCGGGAAATTCTTTTTTCATCCGTCAAGAGAGCCTTCTTTACAAATTGCTGGGTAATGGTTGATCCGCCCTGTGCAGCAGAACCTTTCATAACATCCATTAGAGCCGAGCGAATGATAGAACTTATTTTAATGCCATGATGTGAATAAAAATCCTGGTCTTCTAAGGCAATCGTGGCATATTTGACTGTATCCGGAATTTGTTCAAAAGGAATTATGGTGCGTTTCTCTTCGCCGTGGACTTCATATAAAAGATGCTCGCCTGTCCGGTCATAAATCTTGGTTGATTCAGCCACATTTCTGGTTTTGACAGTTGTCGGACTGGGCAAGTCCTTGGCGAAGTAAATAAACACTCCCGCCACAAAAACAAAGCCCAAAGCAAAAAGAGCAAGGGTGATTTTTCCGATTATTTTCCACCCATTTCCGGAATAAGATCTTCTGAATTTATTAGCTATAAATACTGGTCTCATTTTTGTTTATACGCTAAATTTTTAACAATTCTTCCTCCCTTTAGTATAAACTTAAGCGGCTTCTTGGTCAAAAGTAAAAAATCCGCCAAAGCAGGGTTTTAAAGATAAAATATTCACTTTGTTTTTTATTCAAGCAAGCATTTTCCCTTAACCTCCTCCCATACTTTTTTTATAAAATCAACTTTAGGAACCTCTATATTTGAAACATCAATAAATCCCATTTCCATAAGAGAAGCTATCGCTTTCAGATTTAATCCTCTGATAAGACAATACTTATCAAGTCCATTTTCTTTTAATTTTTCCATGGCCGCATATTGTTCAAGATAAACAGTGGATCTAGAACCAGTTAAAAATCCTGCTTTCGAATTATAATCATCACCTGAAGCAAAAAGTCTTTTAACTGATTTAACTGCCGTATCAATCTCTTTTTTCATTAATTCCTCTTTTTTTACACTTGGTAATTCATTAAAGCCTTCATTAGCTTTTAGCAATTTAAGAGAACTCTGATAATAAACTTTGACACAATCCAGATAAGTGCCTCCTTTCTGTCTTTCAGCCATCGTTCTTACATATTGAACTCGGGGAAAAAATTTATATCCGAACAATTCTTCGGAAACTTGGCTTTGCATCATCATGCCGCCCCCTTCAACCAACATGTCTCGCCTGTCACCGCAAACTTTTTTAAACAATCGCAACGGCAATTTTTCCTGATTTAACATTTGGACAAAATGAGTAAATTCGTGTCCAAGCAAGACCGCTACCAATTCTTCGATGGAACGATCTCGAATTGGAGCTTTTATAACTTTCTGCTTTAAAGAAACATCAAAAGCATTGTAGGCATTGCGAGCACAATATTGCCATTTATCATCAGCTGCTGGCCCTTTGCGGTTCGGATCGAAAGTGTCTGCCGGTTCAGAACTTTTTTGCCCATATTCTTCAAAAAATTTTTCGGCATAAAAAGCAAAGGTTTCCTTGGGAATATTATAAGTTTTTGCTAATTTATAAAAATCAATTCCTTTGGCAGCTGCGTTCTTGCGTTTATTTTTTTCATTTTCTAAAGATTGTTCTTCAATAAAATTAGCTAAATTTTCCAGATCCTTGCCTATTTGTTTCTCATTTTCAGCCATATTTCCAGCACCATGAACAAATCTGTCATATCGCGAAAACATATCTACAAATTTTTTCATACCGGGATATTGATGCAAAAGACTTTCTTCCTTTTCTGCCAGCTTGCTTGATCCGATTTTATCGGACATTTTTTCAATCATAACCGAATAACCAAACATTTCAGCAATAAGTTCATTTGTTCTTTTTCTATAAAGATCTACGATTTTTTCCTGCACCTTATTATAATTTTCTGATTCATCAGTATTTTCTTTTGAATAATCTTGGACCAGTTGGCGTTTAAATTTTCGCATTCGATAAATTTTTTCTGAAGCTTTTTCGGGACTTAGGAGAATAAAAAATCTTTTGGGATTTTCCAATCCTTGAATATTGATATTGCCTTCTTGATCTAATGTTGATTGAAGTTCATCTTGTTGTTTTTCTTGTGAAAATTTTTTCGACTGACCTTTTAATTTCGCTTGTTTTTTACCATCCAAAGCTGCGATTTTTTCACGATTTTCGTAGAAAAAACCTTCGACTTCTTCAAGACTATTTGCCACAATTGGAAATCCAGTCATTTCTTCAAATAAATTTCTGCCTTCATCTGTTAGAAAAAAATCCGGATAAATCTCCACGTCAACCACTTTAATATCAAAAATTTCTTCCAGTTGTTCGCCTAAATTATTTTCGAAAACAAGAATCTTTTCTTTTTCCGTTTCACTAAGTTCAATTTTTTGAATTTCTCCAGATTCTATTTTTTTAATCTGCGCAATAGCTTCTTCGACACCCGCAAAAGCTCTCTCAGGAAAAACAAAATTTTTCTTTTTTTCTATTTGATTTATATTTTTGGGAATTTCGTTCATCTTTTTGTTTTTTTGTATTTGTAATATTGTGAAGTAATTATTTTTGAAGATGTTTTTTTAATGCATATTCAATGATATATTCAGCTGGATTTATACCTGTAATCATTTTAAATTTTTCCCATTGCGGAGCCACGTTGACTTCAATAACATATATTTTTCCATTATACTTCATGAGATCGACACCCGCTATTTCATATTCACACGCCTTGGTTGCTTTAATTGCAACTTTTTTCATTTCTTGGCTTACATTAATCTTTTGAGCTGGTGTTCCATGCACATTAGACTTATATTCACCTTTTATTATAAAGCGTTCGAAACCACCAATGACCTTATTGCCTACAACAAAAACCCTGAAGTCACTTTTGATTGGATAATATTCTTGCGCCAAATAATCAAACTTGTTTTGTCTGAAAAATTTCATGGCATCCTGTTTCCGATCGATTTTTTTTATATTTCTACCCTTCCTGCCAAGATTAAGTTTTGCTATAATTGGAAATTTCATTTTTTGCAAAATATTTTTCCAACCATCAACGCTCAATGCTTGATAAGTAATAGGGTGTGCAATTTTTTTCTCAGAAAAAATTATAGCTTGTTGTGCTTTGCCACGAACATAAAAACCTGATAAAGATTCTTCGATAACGGTTTTTTTATTATGTTTTAATATTTTGGCTAATATTTTGGCTTCATAAATATGGTTATTATAACCTCGAAAAATAATGACGTCGAAATCATTTAAATTTTTTTTGCCACAAAAAGCTTGCGGAGAACCATTTTTGGATTCAAAAATTATATCTACTATTTCAAAAATTTTAGCGGTCCATCCCTTTTTTTTAGCGGCTAACAATAAGTCTTTAGAATTTTGAGTAGGCGGACCAATAATGGCCAGTGATATTTTTTTCATATTTATAAAAGCGCTAAAATATCATCAAGACTTTCTTCCTGGAGCTTGTCGTCACCCATAGCTTCAATCAAGCAAACCCCGGGCGTAGTGTTCATTTCAATAAGATAAGGCTTCTTCTCCTTTGAAAAAAAGAAGTCCAGCGAATATTGCGCTTTGGGAAAAATATTTAATTTTTCCACAATATTTTTTAGCATTTCGTTAATGCTTTCGGGTATTTTTTCCAACGGAACTCTCACGCCTTCAGCTCCTTGATGCATATTGGTAAAAAGCGAACCTTTTTTAGCCACTCTGGATAAGGCATATTTAGGCTTATGATGCATAAACACTATACGAAGATCAGCCAAAGCCTCTCCTTCTGAAAAATTCGGAATTCCACCTCCTTCAATAAATTCCTGAACCAAAACCGGATAGATAATCAGGGAATTTGATTTTAAAATTACTTTTTTAGCGTCTATAATAATGCCAAATCCCCCTGAACCTTGCAACGGTTTTACAACAGCTTTTGCGGAAGGAATTTTTTCAAGAACATCAGCAAGCTCTTTTTTAGTTGTCGCTAAAAAAGAAATCGGCATATATTCTGAAAACAAAACATACTGAGTTAATTTATTGTTTAGCATTATGCGAAAAAGCGGATCATTAAAAACCTTGCTTTTTGTATGCATTATGGATTTAACTCCAAAAAGATCGTATTGCTTATCACCCGATGTTTTATCATAAATCAGATCGGGTATTATCTCTTTTTCGATTTTTTGCCATTTCCCGTCTCGATAAGCCCAAGCTTTCTGAAAAACATTTTTTTCAGCATTGTACCAATCAACACACGCTCTAAACATAGCTACGTTTTTTTCTAGAGCCATTACATTCCATTTTTCAAAAGCTCTCCTAGTCATCTCATAATTCATAGGAACTTCTACATTCCAATCATCACCATCATAAATTACAAAAAAATTTTTCATAAGCGTTTTTAAAAAAATTATTTCTTCATAACATCCACTAAAAATTTATTTAAATTTTTTCTACCAATAATCATTGGGTAATTTAATTCTTTTCTATTGGTTATATTCACTTTAGCATTTATAGTTATTGAATCCAAAATCACATCAATTTTCACAACCGGACGAATTGAAGATCCACTGGAAGAAAACACGACGGCCACATCTTCTAAATCAGGAATAGGATTTTTATATTTTCCTAAAAGATCTTTTTTAATATTAGCTTCATTTTCCGGAGATATTTGATATTGCGACAAATCTATTTCTGAAAAAGACGAGATTACATTTTCAAAACCTAAAGTTTTAGCTAGTTCTAGATCGATCGAAGAAGAATGCGCCCCTGTGTCGATCTTGGCGTCGACTTCAATTTCTTTCCCATTTTTGCCAATGAGTTTGACTTTTTCCACTGTGCCAATAACTTTACGGCCGGAAATATCTTCCACTTCTTCTTCAATTTCACCGCCAAACAAGTCCCGCCCAACCCGCACGCCACGCTCGGCTGTTTTAATCTTAAGTCCCTTGATTCTTTCTAAACGCTCACGAAGACCCGAAAGATTCGCCACCTGAATGGAAAGCCCTGGCCGCGCATTTATTTCCAAAAATACTGGACCGCGTTCGCGATCAATCGCAACATCTGCACCCAAAAATCCCATACCGGAAGCTTCCTGGGCTTTAACCGCCAAAAGTAAAATATCTTTCCAATAGGGAATTTTAATTCCGGATAAAAGCATTCTTATTCCCGGCACATAATCGATAATCTTACCTTTGCCTAAAACTGCCGTAGTTGTCACACCAGTTGCTAAGTCTATCCCAACTCCGATTCCGCCTTGCTGCAAATTGGCTTTGCCGCCAGATTCTTTAGTCGGAAGACGGAGCATAGCCATCACCGGGATTCTGTTAAAAACAATTACGCGGATATCCGGAATGCCTTTGTAAGCATAAGGCTTGAAAAGCTTGAGTAATGTCAGCCTTTCTTCAAAAAAAGCTGTATCCGGAATGTTAGACAAAGAAAAAGCGCCGTCTAAAATGTTGAGGATATGACTTTTCAGGTCTTCGATTGTTACCACTGATCCATCGGCTTTAATCCATTTTCCTTCACAATTTTTTTTCTTGCCATAGACCACTAAAATTCCGCCACCGCCAAAACCACGATTAGGCTTAAGTGCAAATGAAGACGGCAAAATAGACCAATCGAAATTTTCCAATTCGGAAATTGATCTTATTTTGGCAATCAGTTTTGACACCGGAATGCCAGCTTTGCCAAGAACCCGCTTGCTCAAAATTTTATTATCCGCCAATTTTTTCGCATTCTTGCGATTATATGGACGGATATAATTCAGATTGCGGGAATTCATGCCTAAAAGTTTTTGTGCATTCTTGATGGATTCAAACATAAGTTATTCGCTTCGCGAACCCGCACTACGAACGCGGGACATGCGAAAATTAATTTTACGTTTCTGTGTTTCTTTCGTAGATTCGGATTTGATTCGTAGTTTCTGATCAGGTTTAATATCTATTTCATATTTTTCAAAACCTCCTTGAAACGGAAATATTCGCTAAGGCGCAAGCCGCCCCATTTACCAAGTAAAATATTAACTGGAATTGTTAACAATATGATCCATGGAAAAGCTATGATGCTTTTTATGAGCAATGGCCAGCTAGCCAAATAATATCCAGCTACCGAAATCAGCAATGTTTCTATGGCCAAAATTACCGCAGCCTTGTTGCCTTTTTCAATTTGCGTGGCCACAAATTTTTCTACCAAAGTTATCATGATTAAAATTGGAAAAATTGAAATCGCAGCCAGCCCCGTCCGATGCATCGCTCCGCCAAAACCCAAAAGCAGCATAATCATAAGCGCAATCATACTGAGAGTAATGGCTACCCGCGGTAAATATAGGATGCGCAGTTTTCGTAAGACAAAACGCATAATCATGCCTAAAACAATCACGCTTGCAAAAACCACGATGCCGTATCGCAAATGCTGAAAAGACAAAAAAGCAAAAGTAACAATGGCCGGCGTATAGATACCAAAAGCTTTGATTCCAATAACTTGGCGGAAAAAAGCAATCAGCGTCACAATAAGCGGCAACATCAAAAGCAGCACCACTGTGTCCAGCGGCACGCCTTGATTTACAAGATAACTAATAAATGGATTAATGTTTTCCATAAGATTAAAAAGTTATAAAGTTTATAAAGTTTTTAAGGTTTATAAAGTATTTAATTCATACTTTACGAACTTTATGAACATTACGAACATTATGAACATTTGATTTGTCGCATTTTGCGACTATTGATATGGCACAGTGCAATCGCCAAAGCATCGGCCGCATCATCAGGCTTTGGAATGCTTTTGAGGCCCAAAATTTTCTGCACCATAATCTGAATTTGCTTTTTTTCCGCCCGGCCATAGCCAGTCAAAGCCTGCTTGACCTGGAGCGGAGTATAGCCGGCAATCTTAACATTATTTTTATAAAGTGTCAAGAGTATAGCCCCGCGAGCTTGGCTGACTTTCATGACCGTTTTAACGTTCTTAAAAAAGAATAAATCCTCAACTGCCGCCTCTTTGGGACGATATTTTTTTATGATTTTTTCCAAATCTGTGGCTACTTCAAAAAGCCGCTCTGCTGTTGAATTTTCAGGTGAAGTTGAAACGTGGCCGAAAGCGACAGTTTTCGGACAACCTTTGGTTTCGTCCAATACCGCCCAACCCACCGTCGCCGTACCGGGATCAATACCGAGAACTCGTAAGCACTTTGATTGGATTATGTTTTTATTTTTTTTCACAAATTTTCTTAAATATTTTACTTTTCAATGCCAAAGCTCAAATGACGAATTTCAAATCAAATCCTAAATACAAATGACAAAAAATTTGAACTTTGGATTTTGACATTGATTTGTCATTGGAAATTTGGATTTTGTCATTACAATTTATAAACGTACGTTTATAAATTGTCATAAATTTCCTGCACATCATCATGCTCGTCCAATTTTTCCCAGAGATTTTCATAGCTGGCTTTGGCCTCCGACGAAAGTTCTGTTTTTTGGAGTGGCACATACACCAGGCCCGCACCCTCGATTTGAATTCCCTCTTTTTCCAGATTTTCTTTGACTTTCTGAAGATTAGCTGCAGAAGTATAAACAAGCATAAAATCTTTTTCCAAAACAATATCTTCCGCGCCGGCTTCGATGGCAGCCATTTCAATTTCTTCCGGATTTTTTCCTTCCAAAGCGATCTCGATGCTGCCCATTTGTTTAAACATAAATTTCACGCTGCCTTCGCTGCCCAATTTTCCCCCACCTTTGGTGAAAAAACTTTTAATTTCACTGAATGTTCTGTTATGGTTGTCTGTTGCCGTTTTGATAAGCATCGCCACGTTGCCAGGACCATAACCTTCATATATCACTTCTTCGATTTCCGCGCCGTCTTTGAGTTCTCCCGTGCCTTTTTTGATCGCACGTTCAATCGTGTCTTTCGGCATATTGACTGACCGTGCTTGATCGATGGCCAGACGCAGTGAAAAATTATGCTCCGGATTGCCGCCACCCTGTTTGGCCGCAATTGAAATCAGTCGGCCGTATTTGGTAAACACGCTCGCCTTCTTGGCATCATTCACGCCCTTTCTTTGTTTAATCCCCGCCCAATGACTGTGTCCCGACATAAATTTCGTATAAAGTATTTCGTATCTTGTATTTTGTATAAAAAAATAAATACCAGATGCCAAATACCATCTACTAGATACTTAATGATTTAATGCTACCACTGAAAAATTTTTGTTACAAGGAAATATTCTCAAAATATCTAATTTGCAGCTTCACTTTTCAGCTGGTGATTAAGCAGTCTTTTAATTTCGAAATATTCAAAGGCAACGATGCGCGGTGCTTTTTCTTTTTTAATTCCTGATGCTTCCAGCCATTTTTTAACTTCATCATTTTTTGATCTTGGAATCACAATCTCGCTAACATTGCCCAAAGGAATGTCGCTCATTATTCTTTCTTCTACTTGGAAAAATGGTACTGGCCTGCTACCTTTTCTGGCAGTAAATGTTGCACCATCCTTTTTGTATTCTCCTCCCTCAATGACCAGAATGCAGGGGAATTGATTGGCCAATTCTCTAAATCTTTTTCTTTTTTTCTCCTTGTCTTCTTCTGAATCACTTTCAAAAATATGAATTTTTTTCAGGCTATCAAAAGTTTCTCCTTTTTTTATCCAGTTAGCATATTCACCTAAAATTTCCTTGATTCCAGCTTGAAGTTCTTCGCGCGTATATTTTGGTGGTATCATTTTATTACTTTCGCTGTCAAAATGCGGATTTAGCCAATATTCATACTCATCTTTGAGATCCAGCAGCATCTTTTTTTCAATGCCGTCTTTATCTCCTAAATTTCTTATCCTTAATCCTATAATTTCATTCGGATCCTGGTATGATTTTCCGTCATATTCTATTTTTGGAAATTCTCCCTCTTTGCATTCTTCGCATATTTTAATAAGATTCTCAACGGCTTCATAATCGCGCTTGGCTCTCATTTCTGTCATATAGTGTTTTCTGCCTGTCACATTTTTCATTGAAAAAAGAAGCATTTTTCTTATTAGCTTGCTTTTCTTTAAATCTTCACGATTAATTTTATCCGGAGTTTTTTGAGATTCTTCTGCAATTTTCAGCCTTATATCTTCAACTTTTTTTCCATCTTCCCTAGAAATTATCTCTAATAACTTATCAACTTCCACATGGTCAAGACACATTTCGACAAAATCTTGAGCCAATGTTTTATTATCAATAACATCAGCATCTATTTTTAGAATATTTCTTGTAGTTTCCTTATTCGCCGCTGTTTTTGCATAAAAAAGCTCGACATAATCAGCCATTTTGTGATCCATTTCAGCCACAGAAACACCCTGCTGTCTTCCTCCGCGAGATTGTCCCGCAGCTTCACCATGCTCCCCTGTTCCTCCTTGAATAATTTTACCCCTATCAATAATCAATCTTAATGCATCCGAACCGGTAGCATGCGCCACTGAATAATCCAATTTTTCTTCTTCACTGAAATATTCCATGGCTTCTCTCATAATCGTTATTCTCTCGTTTATAGGAATTTGGACATTTTTTGAAAGACATAATTTTCTCAATGTTTCCAAAAATACTTTTCCGGAAATACTTTCAGATTTTTGCGGAAAAAGCCTTTTCATAAGTCTGGAATCATTTTGACCGACATTTTCTAGAACCATTTTTTCAATTTTCAAAAGATCAAATTTTTTGTTTTCCTCTAGCGCATACTTATGTTTTTCAACAACCGTCTCATTATAAATCTTGTCTTTGGTTTCTTGCGTTATTGAAATATCAGATTCCTTCATTCTTCGCATTGCTACTTTAAAGTTTTCTCCATATTTTTCCAAATCATTGTAGCAAATATACTTACCGCTAGTGATAGTGGCCAGTTCTTTTTCTATCTCTCCGAGTCTTTTTTCTTTTTTTGCTATACAGCTTTCTTCAATCTCAGATTTTTCTGCGCCGTTTTTTTTAACTTCGCTACTATATGTTTCTTGTTCTTCGCTAATCATATTATTAAAAAATTGAAATTAACTTTTTACCAAAACAAGCGCAAGACCATATTTAACAGGCACTTCAAAATAATCAATGTTTAATTCTTTCAGCTTATTTTCATATTCCCTGAGTGGCACGGCGAAATATCCGTCTGCCAGCATTTTTTCATTAGTAGAATAATCCCCTTTATCAAAAACGTGGATTGCAATGCCGCCCCTTTTTAAGGCATCGTAGGAATTTTCTATAACATCCCATTGTTTTTTCGTTTCAATAAATATAAGGAGAACGTGAACATAAGTGATGTCATAGGGAGCATTTGGTAAAGTCTTTGTGCAATCGTGTTGGATAATTCTTTCTTCTCCTTCAAGATGTTCGGTTGTAATATCAAAAGTTGTAACCTCTACCGGCTTTTGCACAAATTTCTCAAATATTCTTTTGTGATGTTTTGCAAACCTCTTATCGCCACTTCCCATTACGGCTAATTTTATGATTTCACTTTCAGTTTTCAAGGAAACTTTTTCAAATATGCTTTTGAGTTCTGCTTCTTTTTCGTCTGCTCTTTTTTGTATTTCTTCTTCCGAGTAATTTGAATATTTTTGATGATATTGAGACAAGGCCATATTGTTTTATTTTAAAAAATTACTTAATTTTGATTTCCGGCAACGAATTCCACACCAGCTCAAACATTGATTTATATGTTGCAACCACATCGCTACTTTCAATCACGACCGCCATGGGTTCATCTTTATAGGAAAAAATGGCCAGTTTATTGCCGAAAATAATGTTGTCAGTTGGAAATTTCAGTTCCTTGGACGCCAATTTCACTTGATGAAATTCGGAAAAATGTTTTTTGGAATATTCAATTGATTTTTCGTCTGATTGAAGCAATTCTCTTATTTTTGTTTTCTGTTCTTCTGCCTTTTTTAGATTATATTCTATTTTTTCATAAATCCCGCCAAGCGCTTCGATTGAACCAAAAATATCCAGCTCCGGCTGCACAAATATTTCTTTATTGTATAAATCCACCACATTTCGTTCGCCTTGGTAGTAGGTTACCTTTGGTTTTTCCTTTTGAGTATTAAACATGGCCATAAGTTCCGGCATATTTTGTCTGATCATCTGCTCTTTTTCTCTCTGCTTTTCCCAAAGTTCATGCGGCGAATTGGCTGAATACAAAACTTTTCCCTTTTTGGGCAATAGCATAACCAAACCCTGCATACGGAGTTCTTCCAAAAGCAAGTAGGTTGTCGGCCTTTTTGTGCCTGCTTTAATGGAAATCGCCGGCACTGAGCCTTTGCCCATTTGCAAAAGCGCCAAATACACTTTGGCCTGTTTTTCATTAAGTCCCAGATGTTGCAAAATCGTTTCAAGTTCCATAAATATATTATATTCCTTATTAGCCAAAATGTCAATAATTCTGACTACAATATTATATATTGCCTTATTTTAGCCATTTTATTGCTATTTTTTAAGGCACTATAATTGACATTACCGCAATTCCATGCTATACTAGCCTGTTAAGATGACAAAGCAAAACAGTCACTTAACAAAAGTTCTTTATAAAAACAATTTCAAAATTCAACTTAACTCAACTTAGCCAAAAAGGAGGCCAATTATGTTTTACAAAGTTACCGATAAAGAAGCGTTTGAACACATGAAAAAAAGAGATGAATTAGCAGCAAAAAGAATAGAATTTGAAAAAAACAGAAATTGGTCGGAAGCATGCGGAATTGTTGTTGAAGAGGAGATAGAGCATGAATATATGTCAATGGCACTTGAGAGGTCAATTCGTAACAGACAAGCAAAGAAAGTGAGGAAAAGCAATCAGAAACTGCGAAAGATAATGGGAAACATGCTGTGTCGCGATGCAAATTATAATTTTGAAAATGTTAACAATAAAACAAACCCTTTCATCCTGGTTAGAATAACCAGAAACAGATGAATAATCTGGCAAGAGAGATGCAATGCATATCTCTTGCCTCTCTTGTGAAAATTATTACATCGGGTAGTAATTTTCTAAGGGAAAAGTTCTTTATAAAAAATCAGATACAATAAACAAGGAGGATGCTATGAAATTAACAATTGAAGTAAAAGGTCCCGAAAGATTAGCTAAAATTCAAGATCTGAAAATACATGGGGTCAAAATCATTGATTGCGTGTGCGAAGTAAGTAAAGAGGAGGGTTCGTGTTCTAAAATAGAAGCTCTTATTACTTTTATAGTAACGTTAAAATTCGACGTGTACCTCGAGAATAGTAGATGTCTTAAAGAAATTGAAAAAATTCTGAAGGCATCTGATGGGCTATGAACCCGGCAAGAGAGATGCAATGCATACCTCTTGCCTCTCTTGTCGAAATCATAAATATTTTATGGTTTCATTGGAGAAAAGTTATTTTAAAAAACAATTAAAAAAATTCTGAGGAGGATTTTTATGAAAGTACTGCTTATTGATGATGATTATCCGTTGGTAGATTGGATGTTCGAAGATGTCTCAGCTGAATTTTCTTTCGCTGAAAACGAAGAGGAAGCAATGTTGTTAATCTCTGAAAATGATTTCGATATTATTTTGATGGATGGCAACCTCAGAGAAACACATGGACACGAAGTTGTTTCCAGAATGCGAAAAATAGGCATTGTGACAAAAATCGTAATGTTTTCATCGGAAGATGAACAAAACGATTTAGGCATCAAAGCAGGTGCCAATAGTGTCTTAAATAAAAAAGACTTTTACAAGTATTGTGAAAACGATGAGTTAGAAGAAAGACTACTCGAGATTTTCAAAATTTAACAACGGCAAGAGAGATGCAATGCATATCTCTTGCCTCTCTTGTTAAAATCATTTTTGAAAAATGATTTTATTGGAGAATTAAATTCAAAATTATGGGTAACTAAATTCAAAAACAGCTTTTCAAAAAGCTGTTTTTGTTTTTTATAGATTATTGTAATAAGTTCCTGCTAAATGTTGTAGTAAATGACGTGGATTTAGTTTTTTTAAAAAAGGCCAAATTGGCATAAATAATTTATTATTTTTTCAAACAGAAAAGAAAGGAGATGAAAAATGGCAGAAAAATGGGATAAGCTACATTTTATTTTAAACCTGTTTTCTACTTGGATTCCTAAAAAGATTATCTCTAAATACGAAAAGATCTTAAGCTCAGAAATGAGGTATTTCAGTTTAGGAGAAAAGTTTGAATTCTATTATTTAGCTAACGCGTCACATGCCTATGTTCCAGAAGAAAAAAAATACCTTATTGGAGACTTTCTTGGGCTGATAGATAAATTATCAGCCTAGAAAAGGGAACAAAAAACAATTTATCCCGCCTGGCCTGCCCCAGCTTATTCAAGCAAAGGTGGGCTTTTTTTGTTGATATTATTAATTTAAAAAGAAATTAAACATTAGATTTATTCTCGTATTTATTATTGTAAAAATATTTTTCAAAAAAGTAACTGCGTAATGTTCTTGCTTTGGATATTGCGGCGTGAAATGATAAATGCCGTCAACTTCCCGAATTGTTTCCGCGCCCAGAACTCGCGGCTCTACGCTCGAAAATTCCATTTTCGCCAAGTATTTATTATTAACCGCCAGCAAAGCCGGCACCTCTTTTTTCTTGATGACTATTTCAACGTCTTCTTTCACCATTTCTTCTTCCCCTGTATTACTTTGCTTATTATTTACTGAATCCTGATCATTATTCGCTGGTTCTTGCTTATTGTTTACCCAGTTAAATTCCTGCGAAACAGGACCACGACGTGTCGGGGATTTAACCGGGGTCCAGTTCCATCCTCCTTTTTCTTTTTCATACACTTCCCCTTCCTTAATGCCATCTTCTTTTTTATATTTCATTTTGTATGCAGTTTTTCCATCCGGATACCTTAGTTCAATTTCCGCTTTTTTATTGTTTAACGTAAACCTTGAGAATTCGCGTGTAAGTTCTCTACTTTTTCCGGACTGAATTTCGAAATTATCCAAAACGGGATGATTGATTAACTTTTTCCAGCCAGTCGCAATGCTCCAACCGAAAAGATTTATCTTCTTCTTGGATTTATTTTGAATTGTTATTGTTTCATTTTCAGAGTCTTTGCCTTCAGGATTGGCGTTTATGGAAACAATGGAGACTTTTGGATGCGGAAAATCAATGACTTCAACCGTAAAATTTTTTGTCGCACTTTCTTTGCCAACCCGATATTTGACACTGGCTGCATATTTTCCGGTTTTCTCGTATTTATGCCGGGTTTTTTTAAGATAGCTTCTGTGTCCATCTCCGAAATTCCAAGTAATTTTGGCTTTTTTCTTGGTTTTTAAAATTTCAAAATCAGCAAAGACATTAACAAAAATATTTTTATCAACATCAATTTTTATTTTCAGATCGTTTTTTGAATCATTTTCCGGCTCACTGTCCCATGCCCATTTTTTTCCATTAAAAACATAGGCAAATTTTTTGTGTGATTGCGCTTTTTCATAGGAAACATCCTGTATTTTTAATTTTTGAGCATTAAAAAGCTTGACTACGTCATCTGTATCATTCAAAAACAGATTGCCTCTGAAATAGGCTTCTCCGCCCGCTTCAATTATTTCATCAGCTGCGAATTCATTTCGATGATAGTTCCATTTCTTATTTTTCAGTTTTTCATCATCCGGATCATAACCCATGCCATCAACAATGCTCCAGCCTTTGAGATTGCAATCTACATTTTCTTTGTTTAAAACTTTCACATACTCTTCTTTGAACGGAAAAATTTCCGCGAGTTCAATATTTTCACATATTTTTTCTTCTTCCGGCATTGGCTCTTCATCATTTTCCGTGTCTTCCGTATCTTCCCCATCTTCTACATCTTCTGTATCTTCTTTATTTTCAACGGAATTTTCTTCTCCCGGCGTTCCCAACAAAACATAACTCTGTCTCCAAAAACCATCTTCATCCAATTCAAGAGAAAATCCATTATCATTTCCTCCGGAATCTTTTGAATAGCTGGCCTGCGCAACAATTTCACCAGTCTTATTTTTTATAGCCAATTCTTCGCCTTCGTTGCTGAGTGAAAAAGAGCTGTCTAGCAAGTTGCCGGAAAATCCGGCATATTCTTCCAAAAATTTTGTTGCATTTTCAGCAATTACGACATATCCGTAAGCCGGCAAAACAAAGCTGCCTTGCATTAAAGTCAGTCCGTGATTAGTGTCTGATTCAAAAAATTTCCATCCCGACAAATCAACGGGTTGGTCTGTTTGGTTGTATATCTCAATCCATTCTCTGCGCGTATCTGAACCATCGGGATCATACATGATTTCTGTGATCAGCAAATTTCCGTCAGTTGCCCAGCCGACGACTGGCCAGATAAAAAGAAGCAATATTGATAGAAGCAATATTGTTTGATATTTTAATAATTTTTTAATCCCCATATTGATTGGGGATTTTTGGAAATTCTTTGCAAAAAACATTTTTGTTTTTATGAACAATTTTGTGTGCCAGCACTAAATGTTGAGTTTTTGATCAGAGCAAGAGATGATCCGCGAAAAATTTGTTGATTTTCGATTTTTTGAGCTCGTACTTTGAAATATGCCGATCTATCCCCCTATTTCGTCCTTGATTATTGATTCCAATTTATCGCCAATGCGCCCCTCATTTTTTTTCTGCAGATCCATAATGACATTTTTAATTATATATGGATCAGGAATGGTGCGAAAAATAAATTCATTCTGCTCGCCGGCTGTTTGGATTTTAACATCTCCATAATTGAAAATTGTCGGCAAAAATCCAACAACTTCCGTGGTCACATCCTGAATTTTTCTGAACCGAAGCTCGCTGGCCTTTCTTGAAAACAATCCCTTCTGTTCAATATTGATTATGCGTTCAGAAGTGATGATCCAGATATCAAAATAATAATCAATCCAAATCATGAAGGAATAGATCCAGAGCGCCAATATGAAAAAATTTATACCAAAAGACGTCAATGCCGGATCCAATTCTTTTAGAAAATCAGGATATAATGCCGGCAGTACAAATATTCCGGCCATAAAAATAACCATGACTGCAATTACAATGATATATTGCAACAAAAGATAAAACCAATGGCGATGCAAAACATTTATAATTGTCTCGTTTTTTTCAAGATCCTTAAAATGGAATTTTGAAAAGTTGTTCATTTGTTGTGATAAAAATTAAAATGATTACCAAAAACATCAAAGCAGCCCGCTGAAAATATTGTCCCAAGAAATTGCAAAAAATGAAATGAGATTAGTGAACAGCAAAAGAGCCACGACCGGAACAAATATGGCCAAAGTGATTACTTTTGATATGCGATCATAGGAATAATAAATTATGTGAAAAATCACAAAACCACTCATTAAAACCATCATAAGAAAAATTATTCCGTATAAAATTTGAAAAATTGGAGTAAGCATCTTTTTTATTTTATAAATCTAATTTTATTCTTCAAATTGCTGCTTTATATTATACCACAAAATCAAACCAGTTTCCTTTGTTTTTCTTCCGGCACGGCATAACCAAGGTGTTTGTAGCCTAATTCCGTCACCATGCGTCCACGGGGCGTGCGTTCCAGAAATCCAAGTTGAATTAGAAATGGCTCGTAGACATCTTCAATGGTTTCCACTTCTTCGGAAGTTGCCGCCGCAATTGTCTGAACTCCCACCGGTCCGCCGTTGAATTTTTTGATAATCGTTTCCAAAATGTGGCGATCGGTCGGCTCGAGTCCCAAATGATCCACGTCCAGCATATTGAGCGCTTCGCGCGCCACCGCCGAATCAATGATCTTATGATCGTGAATTTGCGCAAAATCTCTGACGCGCTTGATCATACGATTGCCTACCCGTGGCGTTTTGCGGCTGGAACGCGCAATTTCATGCGCTCCGCTGTCATGAAGCTCAACGCCCAAAATTTTGCCGCTGCGGTGAATGATTTTTTTCATTTCATCGTCATCATAAAATTCCAGTTTATGAATTGCGCCGAAACGATTGCGCAGCGGATTGGAAATTGAGCCCAGTCTGGTTGTCGCTCCGATCAAAGTAAACTTCGGCAAATCCAATTGCAAAGTTCTGGCCGACGGACCTTTGCCGATAATAACGTCCAATTTATAATCTTCCATGGCTGGATACAAAACCTCTTCAATCAATTTGTTAAGACGATGAATTTCATCAATAAACAGCACGTCGCCATCCTGCAAGTTCGTGAGAATTGATCCCAAGTCGCCAACTCTTTCAATTGCCGGGCCCGAAGTCACTTTGATGTTAACTCCCATTTCATTGGCGATAATGTGAGCCAAAGTTGTTTTGCCGAGTCCTGCTGGACCATAAAGCAAAACATGTTCAATGGCTTCGCCTCTTTTTTTGGCCGCGTCCAAAAACATCTGCAAATTTTTGCGAATTTTTTCCTGACCGACATATTCATTTAAACGTTGTGGCCGAAGCGTTGTGTCCAAAACCACATCGTCTTCCTGTTCGTGAGAATTGGTAATCATTTACCCTGTTAAATAAGATTTGAGCCTCTTTTTGAGGAACATCTTACCATGATAAGTTTTTAAATATTTTTCTCTTTTTGTTGCGTCCTGTTGATTTAAACAAGCTTCATAATAAATTAGTTTTAGTGGTCTCCTATCTTTTGTAGAATCTACCAGACCTTTATTGTGTTGCTCAAATCTTAATTTTAAATTTTTTGTATAACCTGCATATTTCTGTCCATCTTTTTTACTAAGCAATACATAAACATATTGCATAACTATATTATAAAAAAATTTAAAATTATTTAACAGGGTGAATTTTTTGCTTCACAAACCCGCGCTACAAAAGCGGGACATTCGAAAATTAATCTATTCATAAAACACCTAATATAAAACGAAGTGCTTAACTAAAAAAAATAAAAATTATTTAACAGGGTGAATTTTTTGCTTCGCGAACTCCAACTCATAGGAGGCATGCGAATTTGTGTTGAAACAATCATATAGCTCCAATCGTATTATATCATGTAGGCTCTTTTTTGGGTATTTTTTTTCGTACAAATACAGTTAACCCCGCACTAGTTTGGCGTTGCGCCAAAGGCGCAAGATCAAATATATTAAATTTAAACCAGATTAGTTTTTAAAATAAAATTTTAAAATTATCAAAAATTTACTTTATTTAAGCGCCAAATTAGTGCAGGGTTGACAAAAAAACAAAGCTATGCTAAACTGTCATGTCGGGCTGAAAGTGCCTTAAAATTTATATGTCTTGCACCCTTTGCTTTTATTGACCTGTAGGCAGTTGGGGACTCCTATCTTTTGTCCTCAATTCGGTAGCTTTTTTGTCCAGACATGGGCATTGCGGTTTCGGCTGCGGTGTTCCTCGACACTGCTACTTCCCCGAGGGACCTCGTCTTTTGGGACTTGTCTACAGATCAATAAAAACAAGATTTAAAATAAAACATGAAAGGAGTTCATGCAATGTTAAAGGCCTACAAATTAACATTTATTGGAGACAGTGGGTTGGGATTTAATGTAAAGGAAAATGTTCTTGTTATCGCAAATAACATAAAGGATGCCAGAAAATTCGCGAAAGAACAAGGGTTTACTATTGTCAGAAATACAGAGCGAACAGAATGGTTCAGAGTTAAAGAGGGACTTTGTATGGTTCCTGAATAAAGAAACGCCATACTATTAAAAAAATAAAAGGCAGGTGATTGAAAGATCCCTGCCTTTTAAATTTGCCGAAAAAAAGATTTTTGTATTTTCTGTATTCCCTAATAAAGCTAACGAAGCTAATTAAGCTAAAAGCTATCTAGACTACCCGATCCACTTCATCAAATGTCGTTTCGCCTTCGAGAACTTTCAAAATTCCGTCTTGTTCCATGGTGATCATGCCGTTTTCAACGGCTTTGTCCTGGAGTTGCGTTGTTGACGCGTTTTGCATAATAAGATCCTCGATGTTGCGATCAATTACAAAAATTTCGCTGATTGTTGTGCGTCCTTTGTAGCCGATCTTGTTGCATTTTTCACAACCCTTGGGTTCATAGACTGAATCAGTCTGCGGAATTTGAACTCCGGATTTCTCGGAAATATTTTTGAGCTTTTCTTGGACCATTGTCTTTTCCTCTTCTGTCATTTTTCTTTCAGTTTTGCAATCGCAAAGCTTTCTAACCAAGCGCTGCGCCATGAGAGCATTCATGGCTGTGGCAATATCATCTGTGCGCACGCCCATATTGATCAAGCGCTGAACTCCTCCGGCTGCACTGTTTGTGTGAAGAGTTGAGAGAATTGAGTGACCGGTGAGAGCGGCTTGCACGGCAATATTGGCTGTTTCTTCATCACGGATTTCACCGATCATCATGATGTCTGGATTCTGACGTAGAAGCGCGCGAAGAGCAGTGGCAAAATTATATCCTTCCTTGTCATTGACGGGCGTCTGCAGGATTCCTTCCAGTTGGTATTCTATCGGATCTTCAACACTGATGATTTTGACTTCCGGCTTATTGAGAATTTTCAAAATGCTATAGAGTGTCGTGGTTTTGCCAGAGCCAGTCGGACCGGTGTTTAAAAATACGCCATTCGGTTTGCCTGTTTCGTGAATAATTTTTTCCAAGTTTTGTTTGCGGATTCCCAATTTTTCAAGTTCCAAGGCTACGGCTGACTTATTGAGAAGACGCATCACGACTGTTTCCCCATAGCCTCCCAAAATTACCGAGACACGCACGTCTACTTTTTTTTCTGTTATGTTTTTGTAAGGTTTTTCCAGAGCTATTGCAAAACGGCTGTCCAAAACTCCGCCTCTGACTTCCGAAGAAAAGCCGCTTAAAAATTTAATATTACCCAAAAGGCTTGGGTATTCAGTTATGGGAATTTCGGCAATCGTTTGCAGAATTCCATCCATACGATAGCGAATTTTTACGGCTTTTTCTTCCGGTTCAATATGAATGTCGCCGACATTCAAAAGCAAGCTGCTGGCAAAAATATATTTGGCTGATTCTTTTTGATTGGCGCTTTGAATAAATTGGCCCAGCTCTTCAATGGAATTCATATGTTTTGAAACTTCTTCCATATCCTTTTCTGAAATATCAATAGCGCGCGACAAAGATTGATCCATAAGTTTCGCATATATGTCTTCCAAGAAATCTGTTTGTCCTGTTGCGCTCCAAACTTCTTCCATTGAAGTCAACCCTTCAACTGCTTTTAGAATTCCGTCTTGAGCCATAGTGATCATGCCGTCTTCCAGCGCAGCTTGGGTTATTTCCCTTTCACTGCCCATTTCTAAAATCAATTTTTCAATCGATTCCGTGATTGTCAAAACTTCAAAAATTCCAATGCGGCCTTTGAATCCTATTCCGTGGCATTTTTCGCAGCCAACCGGACGATAAAGTTTTTCAATTGTTTTTGGAATTTCTACTTTGGCCTTAGGAGAAATAATGGCTAATATTTTTTTAATTGAATCTATTGTTTCTTTGGCTGGCACATACTCTTCACGGCAATGAGTGCAAAGTTTGCGGACCAAGCGCTGAGCTATAAAGGCATTGACTGAAGATGAAATCAAATTTGATTTTACTCCCAATTCAATGAAGCGCGGGATGGAAGCCGGAGCGTTGTTGGTATGAAGTGTTGAAAGCACCAAGTGACCGGTAAGAGCCGCATTCACGGAAATATCAGCCGTTTCGTCATCGCGGATTTCACCTACCAGAATTACATCGGGATCCTGGCGCACAATCGCCCTAAGCCCGTTAGCGAAAGTATATCCTCGGCTTTTTTCAATCTGCGTCTGTGAAATATTTTTTACCTCATATTCAATAGGATCTTCTATGGTAATTATTTTTACTCCCGGAAGATTAAGCTTATTAATAAGCGCATACAGAGTGGTGGTTTTTCCTGATCCAGTCGGTCCGGTTGTCAGGATCATCCCATGCGGTTTTACAACTTCTTTTTGCAAACGGTCATAAGCCAGGCCTCGAAGCCCCAAATCTTCAACTGAAAGCATTATGTCGGCTTGACTCAAAAGACGCATTACGATCGACTCTCCATGATTGCCAGGAATAATGTTGACGCGGACATTTATCTTTCCCTTATCCATATCTACTGAGAAATGGCCGTCTTGAGCAATGTCCCGAATATTAATTTTCATTTTTCCCATCATTTTAATGCGAGACAAGATGAGATTATATGGTTCTAACGGAAACCTGCCGACATCCTGAAGTTCCCCGTCAATGCGAAAACGCATGCGAGCTTCCTGCTCTTGCGGTTCAAAATGGACGTCGCTGGCATTCATCTTGACCGCTCCGGCCATTATGATTGAAATAACCTGAGTGGTGGGAATTTCCCGAATGCGTTTTTTGAGTTCAAGCAGTTCTCCGAATTCTTTTTCAAACTCTTCCAGATCTTTGCCGCTCAATTTTATCTGCAAAGATTCCAGATTTTCCAAAAAAGGAATGCTTTCATATCTTTTCCATATTTTTCTCAGTGAAGCATTGGAAATTACATAAAGATGCACCACCCATCCTTCTTCTTTCTTGATCTTTTCAATATATTCCAAAGCTTCTTTGTTCATTGGATCAGCCAACCCGATTCGCAACTCTTTGCCGGTTCTTTGAAAAATAACCATTTGATATTTTTTAGACTGCTCTTCGGTAATCATGCGAACTTCATCAGAACCGACAGGAAAAATATTCAAATCAATGTAAGGCAGATTAAACTCACCGGCCAAAGCAGCCGCCAGTTCTTCTTCTGATTGGCCACGCATTTTTTGCAGGAGTTTTCCGGCTTGCACGGCTTTTTCGTCTTCTTGCACAAATTTTTTATTTGTAATTTTTACCATAATTTCTTTTTATTTTTTGTTGTATTTTTCCAAGTATTTTTCTTACATATATTTTAACCTATTTACGGGTAAACAGCAAAAGTCAATTGTCATTCGCCCGCTTTTCTTTCAAAAGAAAAATTAAAAAATATATTATTAAAAGAAAACAATAATATTTTTTACAAAATAAAAACGGCCCACAAAGAATTTAAATTCGTGAGCCATTTCTTAGGAACAATCTTGTTTTTAATGTTTGGCAACTATGCTGAATGCTTTTTTTAAATATCCCTGCATTGCACTGATATGCAAAGCATCCTCAGGCGGTGGTGTACGCAAACAATTCTGGGCATCAGGGCTTAATCCAGGAAATTCTGAGAACAATACACCAAACGAATGAAGTGTTTCCTGGCCAAGACCTCCGGCAGCTCCCAATCCAAGTGTGGAATAGATAGAAGCCGCCTGAAGATATTTTCTGCAATCTTCCACTATAAGAGGTCTTCCTTCACCCATGCTAGCATCGATCAGAATTGCATCAACCATTGGAACATAAGCTCCCAACAAATTTTGGAAATGTTCTAGAGAAGCAACCTGCTTCATTGCTTGACGGCCAATTTGCAATACCAGAAATTTATCAGGATTATTTTCCCACCAATCCTCAACTTGACAAATTGATGGCCAGGCAATGTTAAGCTGAAATCCATCCAAATTTGGTCCTGCTAACTTGGAAATTTTAGTGAGTTGTCTGAAAAGCGTTTCTGGCTTGTCAGTGTTGTAATGAACAAGATTTAGCGCTCGAGGATCATCGACTAAAATATCAGCAATTTGATCTCGCTGCGGATAACGTCCCGGATATTTATTAGTTAGTCCATCAAGCGTTTTACTGCTCATAAGAACTCCAGCCATCAGACGATGCGTTGATTTTTTGGGAACGACTTCCAGTGCTTTTAACACTTCATCCCGCGACATAAATCCAGTCACGCCGATATAAGGACCGGTTTTTTTCATTTTTTTCTTTTTCATGATCCTTCTCCTTCCTTCTGTTTTTTAGGTACAATATAAAATATTTATTTACATCTGATTTATCAGTTGCGTTCTCAGTTTTTCCACGATTCTTTGTCCGGCTTCGGTCGCATCAGCAGCTTCCTGCCTGAATTCACAACAGCCGCTTGTAATATTGGCCTCCAGAATCTCTGCGATTTTTTTCAGTTGTTCCTGGCTGGCACATTTCACAATGCCGCATATTTCACCAGCTTTTTCGCTATAAAGCACCATAAAAATTTTCCCAGCCGCATAGTTTTCCCTGATCTTATCTAAAATAAAAGGAACATCAGCCGGATTGCTGCGGCTTTGCACAAAATCTTCAATATAAACCGGCGCCCAGGCCATATTCAAATCTTCTTCCCAGAAAAGGCGGGACATTATCCGTCCCCAGAGTTTCAAAAGATGGAAAGGCTGCGTTTTAAAAAGAAAGCGGATGATTTTTTGTTGCTCTGCTCCTTTACTCATAAGCATAGCCGCAACTTGCAAAGATTTGGGAGTCGTATTTTTTCTTTGGAAACTATTGGTCGCATCAATGATCCCAGCCAGCAAACTTTCCGCAATCACTGTATCGATATCATTTTCATTTATTTTCTGAAAAAGATCCGCCAGTATCTCAGCCGTAGAAGAAGCTTTGATATCTACAATATTTATTTGTCCAAAATTATCATTTTCCGCATGATTATCAATATTAACCACTGGCACTTCATAAAAAATATCCGGATTTTCTTCATAAATTTTTCCGAGCGATTCTTTGTCAGGACTGCCCAAAACAACTACCAAATCATATTTAAACTTGGCAGGAATGAAAGAAAAATCACGCGGATCAATTGAGCCTTTTTCTGGTGTAATGAAAATATTAAGCTGTTCGCCGCTGCGTTCTGTTTTTACATTTGTGATTTTATTGAACTCAGTATTAAAAGAAAGTACGAAATCGCGCGCTCCTGCCAAACTATTAATGACATCTTCCGGTTTAGCCAGAAAAGAAAACCGGTCAAAATGCTTTTCTTCAGTCGGAACCACTACTGTCGCTTCAATTCCCATTTTTTTCAAAAAGAAATAAGTTGCCCAGGCTGAACCAATAGCATCGCCGGCTGAATCATGCGCCATGAAAATCAACGCCTGTTTGGTGTTTTTTAAAATATTTTCAAATTGTTGCGCGTTGTCTAAAACCATAATTATTAATAAATTCGAAATTCTAATTTCGAAATCCGAAACAAATTCAAAATCTTAAAACGCCAATTTTCAAAACAGTTTTCGAATTTTTAAAATTAGGATTTAAATATTGTTTCGAATTTCGGATTTCGTGCTTCGGATTTTCTATAGGGGTTGTAATAATCGATATTTGAGTTAGTAATATAAACTAGCAGGGTTTGATGTACGTGTCAATAACTGCTTGACAAAATAAGTCTTTTAGAGTATAACAAAAAACCATCCTTTTGCGGTTAAAAAAGTGCTTGCCGCCGCGCACCCTCCGCGGCAAAAGCGCTTAGGCGGCTAAGGAAGAAATTCCTAGCCGCCGTTTTTTTATTTCCACCTTTCTTTTTCTTAAAATTCCTAATTAACTTTTCTTTTGAAAAAAATTTACAAAATTCATTTCCGCTTTCTTTTTTCGCACCCTATGAATTTCGTCAGCAAATTCAAGCGAGTAAGCGTTAAGAAAAATCTCTGTCTGAGTGAAGCGAGTTAGATTTTTTAGCGAACGAGCTTAGAATTTGCCCCAGAAATTCATCGGGGTGCAAGTTTCTTTTCTGTCCGCTTTTCTTTTGAAAGAAAAGCGGGCGAAGATCTTTTTCTTTACACTTTTCATTTTTCACCTTAAACTCTTTAATATGAATAGGAATATCTTTGTTACCACCTCCAAAATCCAAACTCAAAAACTCGGATCATTGCTGGCCGAAGAGCTTTGCGGCGGACCCGCCTCGACTCGCGGAAACGACCGCTCGTCGACGCGAGGCGGGGAAATAATTTGTCTTTCCGGAGACTTAGGTGCTGGCAAAACAACTTTCACTCAAGGATTGCTTAAGGGTTTAAAAATAAAAGGACCCTATACGAGCCCAACTTTTAATATTATAAAAGAATACGGAGTCAGAAGTCATAAAAATACAAGATACAAGATACAAGATACAAGATACAAGATTTACCACATAGACGCTTACCGCGTCGGTCCCAAAGACATTTTAGACCTCGGCTTCAAAGACTTTGCCAATAGACCTGACTCAATTGTCATCATCGAATGGGCCGAGAGAATAAAAAAAATAATTCCTACCAACACACTCTGGATTAATTTCAAATGGCTGAGTGAGAAGGAAAGAAAAATCACACTTGGGAAAAAATAAAAAACGGGCTGAGTGAAAGTTTCTTCACTGCCCGTTTTAATATATTGAGCGTTCTTTAAGCTTATTGAACGCTAAACACATGCAAATGACAAAAATCTGCATGGGTATTGACCAGAAATATCCGGCAAAAAATTCTGGCCAGAATATTCCGATTTTTCGAGCTGCTACAATACATTCCAGCAGCAATGTTTCATTCCATAATCCATAATGAATGAAAGCCAGATCGTGGATGTTGATTCTCCACATGATCATAAAGAAAAAACAACTTAGCAATAAAAACGATGCACGAGCAATCATAATTTACCCTCCTTTTTTATATGTGTTTTTTCCAATTATTTTCTTTAGCGCGATTGTAACCGCGCCCTCCTTTTCGAGTTCCCTGCGGCCCACCTTTGTGGCGCAGGATTTCGACCACCTCACCAGGTAGCCGATGCCAGAATTTTTTAACTTTTTTCATTTTTCGCTCTCCTTTTTTGTTTTATTTTTTATTGTAAAAAATAACGATCTGGATATTATGCGTAAGAATACCAAGATATCTTATATCCGCGCTTACTGAACATGAAGAAATTTTACGCGAAACTATTTTCACTTCTTTGTTATTTTTCAACCATTCATTCACTTCCAACTGAACATCTTCAGGATTCCCAGAAAAAACTTTGCATTGTTCCATGTGCATTTCTCCTTTTTGTTTTTTATTTTTGTTTTTTGTATTTTTCCCTCTAGAAAATTACTTTTTGAAAAATAATTTTTTAGAGAGTGCGAAGTTTTAATGTAAATCACACTCATATATAGAAATAGGCTGCTGCCTATTATTTATTTTTCGTTTTATTCAGTATTTTAAGGATTAAATCTTTACCTTCCCAGTTGGTGGCAAAAATTTTTCCTTCGAAAATCCGAAGTCCGCGAATATCGCAACCGCGCTGTTTGGTGTAAGCGTGATCTTCAAAGAGCTGAATTGCTTGCTCTTTATTCTTAATGACCCAAATTGAATTCCGATATTGATCTCCCAGCCAGCCGGAGCCTTCGAGAGTGCAACGATCGGTATCAATCTGTTCAAAAAGAACAAAGGCTGCGATTTTGAGCTCATGAGCGATGATATGCTCATTAATTTGAGTCTGGCGAGTAAAGAGCGGGTGATTGTGTTGATAAGCATCACTTATTCTTTTCATCTCACTTTTCACATGCGACTCAAATGTTTCTTTTTCCTTTTGGCTAATCCTCGGCCTCTTTGTTTCTGGCTTTGACTTCGCCTCAAGATAAAAAGTCATATCATCTTTATCGCCATCGCGATTAATCGCTAGGATTGAGATGATTTCGGAAGTTACCTTAACGATTTTCACCTTTTTGTAATAAAGGCTCCAATCATCTTTCCTCGGGTTATACTGATCCCGATAGGTATAACTTCGAGAATCGATTTGTCCATCGCGATAAACGCCAACGATGGAAGCCATGCCAATTCCTCCCGAACCGCTAGACCACCAGTGCTTGTCCAGCACATAAGCCGCGCTCTGTTTCTTCGGCATAACTTTTACATCCTCGATATAGTGAGATTGACTTGCTAAAAAATCTAACAAACCTTCCACTTCTTCGAGTTTGGAACCGAATCTTTTTAAAAGTTCTTCTTTTTTGTTTTCAGCCATTTTATTTTTCTCCTTTTTTCTTTTTTATTTTTATTTTTGTTTTTTGTTTTTTCTCCAATAAAATCATAAACAATTTATGATTTTGACAAGAGAGGCAAGAGGTATGCATTGCATCTCTCTTGCCTAACTATATTTTTTACAGGCAATATTGCCTGATTGTTTTTTAGGGAAATGATAACCACCGAAGTGTTGATAATTTAATACCTGTTTTCATTCCCCGGGCGTAGATGGGACTATTCGCCTCTCGAATGGGAGAGGCCTCGGAGCTACTCGCCTCAATTACTCCGACTACCACCGTTCTATTTATAAAATCGCAGACATAATGTCTTACGATTTTATTTTGATTTTTAAATTTCATCCCCATCCAAAAACATTCTTCCATGAGAATCCATAGATATGTTTTCAAAGGGTATTGGACTGCTTTTCTTAAGAGGCTCTGCGTTGTATTTACAAAAAACACATTTTTCTAGCCATAAAATCAAATTAGCTTTTTCCCAGCACCTTTCTTCTTTATACTTACAATTTTCCATATATGCCTCCTATTTTTCTTTTTTATTTTCCCTCAAAAAAATTTTTAATCTTGAAAAATTTTCCGATCAAAATTAGAAATGTTTTTGAGAGAGCGAAGTTTTTTTGCGGCAAAGTTCCTTAACTTTGCTGCCCCCTCTTGCTTTTTTGTTCTTTTATTTTGCCTTCGACATTCGTCGTCCCGTTTTTCGGCCGGGCCCCACTTGAATCAGCAAAATCGTTTTAAGTCTCGGAGTTAAGCATAACTCCGCGACTGCTTCGGGCTTTCATTCGCCACCCTTGCCGCAACCGCCATAATGGCTGCCAGCGCCTCAAGCAGAGGCAGTCTCTCGACCAGCGAGTATCCAGGAGTCGTAAGTTATCCGACATTGGCGATCTGATACAGCTTAGCTTTGAAAGCCTTGCCATTATCTTCACGCTTTTTGCCGAACTTCCCCACGAACTGACGAGCGACTTTGGATTCGTTATTCCGCTTCGCGGCTTCCTTTTGAGAAGCATCCCACGAAAAGAACGGAATGAAACGACCCTCAGCCTTCGCCTCCCGAATAAGCGACCATCTGCATTTATCGCAGACAGGAGTAGATCTCCATGATCCGTCTACTCTTTCGAGCGACATAGACCAGTGGATTTCTTTCTCATGTCCACAAACCATGCAGAGGCCCCGATGGGTTTGGGTAGGTTGCGTCATAACTCACCTCCTTGAGTTGACTTGGCCAGCATATGTTGCGATTTACTGGTTGCCCTCTAAAAATTTTCTATCTTTTGTAAAAAATTTTTAGAGAGTGCGAAGTTTTAATACAGAATTATCTTGTCACTCCCTAAGGGCTCTGCTTCCCTAGGGCTCTCCATTTGTTTAAAGTACAAATGGTGACAAAAACTTTTACCAACTTTTACGGAGGTGGATTTTCCTCCTACCTTGACTGACAACTTCCGGGTTATTCGTTTTACCCCGATTGCAAGGATTTTTCCGGTTTATTTTTCGTCGCGTTGGCCTGACCGGAATGCGACTAGACTGTCCTAATTGCCTTGAAAGACAATCTCAAGGATTTGTCCATTATTCAGCACATAGTGCCGAACAATAGCACCGTCCTTGAGCCGCATTTCGCGGTAGGGCAGTCGGAGCGCCTGAATTAGCTGCTCCATATTCTCTCTAAAAATTTTCTATCTTTTGTAAAAAATTTTTAGAGAGTGCGAAGTTTTAATGTAAATCACACTTTTATAAGTGCCGATTAACATATCGGCTCCAACGAAGCTTATAGCTCCGCGTCCAATCTTTCTGTTCAATTTGCTTAAAACAAACTGGACAGAAATGATATTTGCCAGCATTGGCAATGGTGGCGACACTGTATAGATGCGGTAAATAATCATCATCTAAAAAATGTCCACAAATGCGGCAACGAATTTTTATTGCCACTTCTATCCTTAACTTAGGACGATTTGAAAATCCGAATCCTGACATAATATCCTCCTTTTTTGTTTTTTATTTTATTTCCCCCTAGAACACTTCCGAATTCTAGATCACCAGAACCGAAAATGTTTTAGAGAGTGCGAAGTTTTTATGTAAATCACAACCTCTAGCACTCACTGCTAATATCAGCCGACAATCATCACGAATACTTTTCGGGATGAGCAGCTGCCCTCTTCGGGTTTTTATACCGGGAACGGCTAACTGGCAATATGGACTAATCCTTGCGCCAGCGCCTTCTAATCCCTACGGACCCGCTTACAGCTTGGGTCAAGTATGAGTGCATTAATTCTTCCTGCCTCCGCTTCTTCCGAATATGATCATTCGGATTCCAGCGAAGACGATCAGAAGTGTGATGGCCGGCCCCAATAAAGGAGCGAGTTCAGCCATCAGCCTTTCCACGCCCATCCGGAGCAAACCGGGGCAGATCATAACTACGATCAGCCCGATCACTCCCAATGTCGTGACCAGCCGTCTCGGCGTACCGAGGAAAAACCGAACCCATTCGATCATAGAGCCTCCTTTTATTTTTTTATTTTTTATTTCCCTCTAGAAAATTACTTTTGAAAAATAATTTTTTAGAGAGAGGTAAGAACAATTTTTATTGATCTTACCCATTAATGGCAAAGGATTTGAAAACGATTGTTTTCTAACATTGTACCCTTGCGCAATTTTCACAACGCCTGAAGTTAGCAGCTTCAGGTAGGTACCCTGCAGGCTTATATGTTTCCTCCCGGAAACACTGCTGGTTTCACTCTCCACAAAAGAGAGCTCTCGAAACTCTATTACTTCCACCTCTGGAAGTAACTGCAGGTTTTTTATCGGAACGCATTTCTGACCAACAATTTCCGATGAGCTTGCAAGGCCCCTGGAAATGCTGTCAGAATGCGGTGTCCGACTTTTCGAGGACCCTATCAATTCCCCGCAATTTTTTCAGAAGCGCTTTTCCTGGTCTATGGCGCTTCAAAACCTGTTTATTTATCGTCGGACTCAGCAGGCGCCGACTAGCGGTGAGGACAGGAAATGCAAGGATGACAGATCTCTTCGGCCTGCTGATCCAATTCTTTCCTGACCTTGCCTCTCAGCGACAGCTGCTCGATGCGCCTGATGTCTTTCGACCTCAACCGCAGCGGCTTGCCACTAAGTACATGGGCATTATGGAAAACCCCATACCGCTCGGTAACCTCCACACGGCGGCCACGGTACCAAATTGTTATTGATGTATACCACGCCATATGGAGCCTCCTTTTCTCGAGCCTGCCCCGATAAATCGGGGTTCAGGACTTATAGAGATATTTTTTTATTTTATTTTTCCCTCTAAAAATTTTCTTGCCTTTAAAAAAATTTTTAGAGAGTGCGAAGTTTTAGAAATAATTATTCCAACTGAACGACCATGATCTTTTTTATCATGGCCGCTCTTTAAATGTTTAATCGGTTTACAATTAAACATTCTTCCCAAGCGCTTGGGCTATCGCACTATGCGATACCACGACGGGTTTGGCCTCCGCCGCAGGACAATTTTGACTAATCAGGGACCGTACGGGCATCCTTGACCAGACTTTCTTTCTACTCCCTTCTGCCACCGATCCAAAGGACAGAAGTTGAAAATCGCGTCCGATTTTCAGAGTATCAGAACACTTCAAGCCGGCATCTTGAAGTGGGCAGAGTTGTCATCTGCCTCTAATTTTTCCCTCTAAGACCCCGAAAAGCAGTCAGTCTTATTTTTAAAACCGACAGATGTGTAAAAACTTCGCGGTAAAAACACATCCCGAGCCTGTCTGAAAAGTCTCTTTCGTTGCGAAATTGTCAAATTTAGAGCGAAAAATTTAAAAGTTGAGAAGGGCTATCTGGTGATAACCCGACGAGACTTGAAAATTTTGCAGCCTAAATTTGACGATTGCAGCAGAAAACGGACTTTTCAGACAGGCTCCAACCTTCCGAAGTTTTAGAGAGAACCCTCGCTTCATTCCACAAAAATATTTTCCGGAATCAAGTGAGGGTAAATTGTTAAAGTTCGGTCCCAGGCAAACAGCAGGACAAAAATCAACAGTCAAATGTTTTTTTGGCCAGTTATCTGAACTATGTGCGGCCCTTATTTGAATATGTGCCGATATTGTTCTGACAACCTAATGCCTTTGCCAATATGCCGATCATCATCCCCTATGCCTTTTTCTATGAATATCTCTCGGGAAGAGACGCACACACCAGCGCATTTGACTATCTATCTTTTTGAGGAACTCGCTGTCTGCTTTCTTAGCTTGACCACCCAGTATAGCAGATAGAAAAAGTTTTGTCAAGGGGTATCAACATAATTTTTCATATTTTCTTATTTTTGCTTTATTATAAGCCATAATTAATGATTAATTTTGTTATTTTTTCTTAACATTTATTTACAAAATAGCTAAATTGTGGCGTAATAAAAAAAGTCATCCCCTATGAACAAAGCGATTGTTAAAATAATGGCTTATTTTAGCCATTATTATAATTTAGGTCAAAATTTAGTTAAAAACGCTTGACAAATTTTTTAGGATATGCTAGTATGCAATGTTCTTTAAAAGAAATAAAAATATAACAAAAGAGATGCTTGTAACGGGGAGCAAGTATCTTATGAGATATTTAATCATTCCCCACTTCCTGAAAGGGGGTGAGAGTATGGGCAACTAGATCCCTACTCGCAAAACTCGGATGCGTAGTGGAGCATCCGAACTGAGGGATCAGTGTTGCCATATTGTGTTGTACATAATTGTCATCAAAAATCAGGAAGAAAAAGGAGGTAGAACTGTGAATAATTAATTTTGAAAAGGGATCGAATTTATTGCGGCAAGTAGTTTTTTATTGACTGCTTGGAATTCAAAAAATTTCTAAACATCAGTAATTATTTTTTTAAAAAGTTGCTGATATTATGGAGATTAAAAATTGAAAAGGGTTAGCGCAAGTTTGCGCTAACCCTATTTTTTTATTTTAAAAGGGTATATTTATTCTTCTGCATCGTATTTTTTTGCTGTTTCTAATGCTAAATTAATTAAAGCCCTAAAACTCGAAGCAATTTCTTTATCTTCAATAATAATACCAGTTAGTCTATTCTTAAGTGAGGCAATGCGCACCTTATCATTAAATACTGCAAAATCACAAGAAATGGGAAATTTTTCAAATGGAATTTTTAAGCTCTCACTTTTAGGAACAACCCCTATTTTCCCTTCTTTTTTAGTGTAAATCGCTTTGACAGGCATATTTTTATCAACTCTTATTTTTCTCCATCTTTCTTGATCTTTTTTTGAAAAAATATTTCCGACCTCATCTGCTGAATATGCCATATAAACAACACCCTTCGCTTCGCGAAAAACCTCTTCAACCATAGAAGAAATACCTTCTTTGCCCTCATAATATCGTACTAAGGGTCTACCACTTTGTTTATTATTAAGAGATCTTAATTGTGGTAAGAGTTTCTGCAAATTATTTTTTTTGCTTTCAATATTTTCTTTTTCTCTCTCAAGAATTTCAATAAGTCTCTCGGGATCGGCTGCAAAAAAATATTGTTTTTTACCTTTATTGAAACTAGTGATAAGTCCTCTTTGCATTAGGCCATCTATAATGAAATAGGTTGTGGCCCGGTTTATGCCGGCTTTCACTGCAATACTTTGCACTGTGGACTGGCCCAATTCCAAGGAAGCCAGATAAACTTTGGTCTCTTTTTCATTAAGCCCGATTGAAATTAGTTCTTGTTCAAGCATTTACCCTGTTAAATAAGATTTGATTCTAAATTAGTGAAGCAAATCTATTTCTTGATTAAAAATTAATTTATGCCCTTTTTAAAGTATTTTTCACTCTTTCAAATCTTAATTTTGCTTGGCAAAATTATTTAACAGGGTGAATTTTTGGTTTAAATTATTAAAAAGTGTCAACTTCTATAAACATTTTAGCATATTTTGAGAAAAAAATCAATCCCCAGCTGTATTATAAAAAGCTTGACAACCAGGCTTTTTACTGCTACTATACTTAGTCTTCTTTAACAACAAAATAAATCAATGAAAGGGAGGAAAAATATGTACACGACAGATGGAGATTCCAAAAGAGAAGTGTCATTTGGAGGAAAATATTACAGGATCTACTGTTCTTTAGAATCCAAAAAGGGGAGAGGTACCTGCAATATTTGTGACAGAAAAAAATATTATTTTACTGTTGACAGAGTCATTGGTATTGAAGAAGAACCTCGCGGAGATGAAGTCGACAAAAACTCAGCTCTCGGCAAAGAAATCATTGAGAAGCTGAAAAGGGTGGTTCGCAGAGAAACCATCTGCGATCACTGCGACCTAGGAATATTGAGGTGATGAAAATGAAAAAAATCACCGATCCCGAATTGGAAAATCAGCTTTCAAAAATAACACTCTCATTAGCCGGAGCATCTTTATTTTCCAAAATTAAAGTTATACTCACGGACAATATTGGCTGCCTCGGATATTTTGGATTTAATTTCCAATCAGCAGAAGGAATTATCATGGTTAACGTTAAAGCAAAAAAAATGCTTAATGACAAGGAGGAACGGTCTATTGTATTTGCAACTCTGTCCCATGAAATTGGGCACATTAAACACTGCTTAGAAAATGTTGCCTTTTATTTAAAATTAAAGAAAGGAGGGGACTCATTTTTGGAAATCAACGATGAGGTAGAGCTATCCGCAGACAGAGAAGCGCTGCCCCTTTTGAAAAAATTTTATGAAAACCCAAAAGAAATTCTGCTTAAGCAAATAGAGTTCGCAGTTCAGACGGTTATGCAATGCGAATATGCTACAGAGGAGGATAAGAAAGCAACAGTAGCTCTTGCAAGAAAAAGGAGAGAGGCATTGAATTTCTCTTGATTTTTCCAGAAAACTGTGCTACAATGATAGCATAGAGTTAAAAACGGGTGATTTTTGCCCGTTTTTTTATTTATCAATAATAATTAATAAATTTGGGTTTTACCCAAAACAAAAACATGAAAGAAGAAATGCCTGTTCCTGGACAAAAACCAGATGAAAAAGAACCTCCAATAGAAGCACCTAAAAAGTCTTCCCCTGAAACTTATGTTGCAGGTCCAGATGGAGTTCTAATAAAAGTAAGTAATCAAAAAGATAAAG
>ERZ795059.957-NODE-957-length-34221-cov-16.844290_pt1 | contig 34221 bp, 31 predicted proteins | sample MGYA00375143_ERZ795059 | MGnify/ENA primary metagenome ERZ795059 (study PRJEB30188, sample SAMN05720168) | activated sludge metagenome | isolation source: Anaerobic digester | place: USA | collected 2015-01-07 ... | reverse complement strand
AAGTTCTGAATTTGTCAAGGGTAGTACGGACGATGACTTGTTGGTTATTTCTTAAAATTCAAGTAATTAATGCAACTTTTTAAGGGGGTCAGGAATAAACAAATCGGCTAAGAATATTCTCAGCCGATTTCAATACATATGGAAACTACTTGAATATCTAAGATTTCAAATCTAACCTTTCACTCAATAATTCCAACTTTTTCAGAATCTTTCCCCAAGCTTGTTTTGTAACAGTACTACCTCCACCACTAATTGTATGCTTACAATAATCTAGGGCATCTGACTTTATTCCTAAAATTTTGAAAATTTGTTCAGGAATTTCTGTCTTATTTAAATATGGGTAAAAATCTTGACGGTGTAAATTACTTTCCATTCAATTTCTTTTATTGTTATAAATTCAAAATGCTTAACGATAATTAAAGCAAAATGAAAAACCACTAAAATAGTTGTCCTTTGTAACAACATCATAGAGAGTTGTCGAATTTTTACGAATTCGAGGTTTCATCAAAATATTGCTCTATTTTTTCTTTCGCGTTGAACAAGTGCGCTAGCAGCTATAGATTTACTAGACTTACTTGTTCTACCATCTCGAAGAACTTTTGAAGCAATAGTTGCAACTTTTTTACTAGTTACTTTTTTGCCATATTGGCCTCCTTTTCAGATTCTTTAAACTCAATTAAATCAGTCGAGTTTTTCCCTGCTGGAATTTTTCTTTTGGCTATCTGATGGAAAGAATTACATTTGCAGACCTAATTACAAAAAACTTACCGTCAGTTAAGGTTAAAAAATCCCTTCAACATTCCTGACGGTAATTTTCAATCTTTATGCCAAGCATTAATTTTGTTAATTTCAGGAATATTTGGCACAAATCTAATGTCCAATTATTTTATTTTCTGTCAGATGGTGTCAGTTTGTCATACGGTTTTTTTTAAGCTTGTCGATAACGGTTGAGGGTGTGGCTAGTATAGGAATGCTGGATACGTTTTATGTACCCCAACGAAAACGTCCGAGCGGGCGAAAAAGTTCCGAGTTCCCGATGTCAACGCACATATGCCACATCTTTTGTCGTGCCCATTATTTCATGGTTTCAGCCAATTGCTTTGGGGTTTAACAATTAATCTTGCATTATTATATGCCATTTTTAAAGTCAGACAGGTTCTGGCAGTGTAAGTATCTTCATTTAGTTTATGAACTACTAGAGCTAAATCAGGGTTTGGAGAGCCTGCTGTTAAGCAAAGAGGTAATAATAACTGAATTTTTCCATCATAATATTGAGGTACGGCAATTTTATAATTTGTTCTCACTTTCTTTCTTACTTCATCAATTGCACCTACTAACAGTCTTCTTAATTCCCCATCTCCTGCACCTTGTAAATGGGCTGGGAATCTTGATATGTTGTCTTGAATAATATGGTCAATATCAGGTATTAACTTGCATTTAGGATTAAATATTAACAATTCAGGCTTTTCAAAATAATTTGCAATATCCGGCAACCTGTTGTTGAAATTCCGTAAAATATTATTGTCGCTTTCTTTTAAAAAAGCTTTGAAGCAAAATGGAGTAGTAGTACCAGGTCTTGGATTTTTGTATTTCTCAAAAAAAGCGTATATGTCCTCAAAATTGTTAGTTACCAATCATGTATTAAATGATGCATATTTATTGTCAGAAGTAAATACTACTTTGTTTTCTTGTTTTAGTTTCCTGAAAGTAAATTCAAGGTAGTTTTTTAGGATAGAATAAGTCTTAGTGCTTGAATCAGAGTAATCCCATTCCTCTTGAGATGCTAATGATTCTGCTAAAAATCTAATTGCATTGTCATAATTCGGGAAGAATGCAAAAGAAAAAAGTTAAGAATGGTATGCCATATTGTTCAATTTTTAAAGAACTTAGATTTTCATTGCAAATGCAACTTTTTTGTTAAACAATATTTGATATAGCTTCTCTTTGGGTGTTAAAAATCCAAAACGCTTTCTTGGCCTGTTGTTCAGTATCATTTCCACCCGTTGCAAATGCTCATTTTGAATTATTTGTTGAAAGTATTGTTTGCCCAAGTAAAAAAATCTGTCATAGTGAATACTATAATTTCTTTGTTTTGGGTTTCTGCTGTTGCGTATTTTTTTTGTTGAACAGCGTCTTTCAACCACTTAACTGCACCAGTCTTCCAACCTGCGCCATCAATCAAAATCATTATTGTATTTTCGGGCATTGCTTCAATTGTGTTTAGATACAAGTAAGGTAGTTTCTCATCAACAGAACCTTTAACTTGTTGCCACTTGCACTCAATACGAATTTGCAAATCGAATCTCTTTGAAATGAGTAGAAATTCTGTATTGCCTTTGTGATTGTAAATTGTTGTAAATGGAACATTCTCAAGTAGCAGCTCTTCTCCGTATTTCTCTTTGTTTTTATCCCAAACACGATAGTTGATAAGTTCAAATCCTTTTCCTGTAAGAACAGTTTTAACTGCCACTTCAAGTTGGTTTCCAGTAATATTACCCTTAGCTCCTTTTTCCATTTATGCAATTTGATAGTTTGTAACAACGAGTTCATTAACTGCTCCACGCTTTGTCGGGTCAGAATTTATCATTCGTTTAGCAGGAATTCTAGTAATGTTGTAGCCACGGTATATATCGTCAAAAAAATTGTCAGAAGGGTCGTAGTTTTTGGGATCTGAGTTGCTTAACATTAGATGCGTTCCTTTATTGTCAAGTTGCCTAAATAGTTTTGCAAGTTGAATTTGCTCATTTTCTGCAAAGTCTTGTTTACTGTATGCTTTGAAACTAGCTGTTTTACTTATTGGCCTGTAAGGCGGATCAAAATAAACGAATGATTTTGCTTTAATGTCGTTTATAATTTCTTTGAAGTCAGCTTTCTTGATTACAGCAATTTTCAAAACTTGATGAACTGCTAATAAATTTTGCTCGTCACAAATTGTAGGGTTATCATAGTCACCTGCTGGAGAATTGAACTCTCCTTTTGAGTTTACTCTGTAAAGACCGTTGTAGCAGGTTCTGTTTAAAAATATTAGTTGTGCTGCTCTAGGAAACCATTGTTCTGAATACTTATCAAAGTTGATATTGGAGCGTTGTAAATTGAAATTTGCCCTTTGGTCATAGAAAAATACTTGACGTTGCTTCTTATCGAGTTTGATGTATTTCTTTTGATATTGATAAAGAAAGTCAAGAAGTTTTGTTACATCCTTTTGAATGACTTTGTAAGTCAAAATCAATTCTTCGTTGATGTCATATAGGTAAGCATCTTCAATATCATAATGCTGTGCAATGTCAAAAAAAACTGCACCGCTGCCCAAAAAAGGTTCATAAAAAGTTTTAATCTCTTTTTGTTTAAGTAGCTTTGGGTATAATTCTTGGAATTTGTCGAGTAGCTGTCCCTTTCCTCCAGCCCATTTTAGAAAAGGCTTTGCCCCAACATTGAAATGGTTGAAAAGGTCTTCAGATGTCGAAACGTTGTCGTCCTTAATTTTATATTTTATAGCTTGCGTCATAGTGTTTAAAACCATTGTTTAAATTTAGTCAGAAAAAAGAGTAAAGTAAAAAAATTGAGATTATAGTTTCGACCAAGCATTTTGCACTACTCGTTTATCCCCGCCCTTCATATGGCATTACTTCCAACTTGGGAAGTATAGACGCTACGACATTACATTATTTGGTAAACAAATTTATGGACTTTTCTTAAATCACAAAAAATCTAAAATATTTCGACAGATACCTTCTCCGATGGCCTGAGCATGTGTCTCGAACCTGTAGCTGAGGTTAATGGGTGGTTGGTGTAGTTAACCTACGACCGGTGCAGCTGCACCATTGCCCAGCCCTCGCGGGTTCGGGTTGCAACGGGCTCTAGTCCTATGCTTTTAGCATATTGCAGAAGCCTATCTACGTCGGTGGTGAGTATGCCGCTAAGGAGCATATGTCCCTTGCAGACCAGGCTCTGAGCGTAGGCCGGCAGGTTGGCAAGCAGCACGTTCAGGGTTATGTTGGCCAAAACCAGGTCGAATTCCCTGTTGGCCAGCAGCTGCGCATCGCCGAGCAGCACCTCTACTCTGGAGCAGCCATTAATTCTGATGTTCTCCAGGGTGTTACGGTAGGCCCACTCGTCGGTGTCGATGGCTGTGACGGAACGGGCTTTTCTCAGTTCGGCCATTATGGCCAGCACCCCTGTACCGCACCCCATATCTAGCACCCGGCAATCCTCTACATTCATGTCCATGAGCGCTTCAAGCATCATGTAGGTGGTGGGGTTGTGCCCCGTGCCGAATGCCATCCTGGGGTTAATGGTTATGTTGTATTCAGCTGCGGGGTTTACCGGGTGATGTGAAGCCCTGATGTGGCACCGGCCATCAACAGTTACCGGTTCGAAGCCCGTCTCCCATTCCTCGTTCCAGTCCCTTTCGCCGGTTTCACCTGCGGAGTAGTCAATGCTCACCCCTGCCGGAATCGCTATGGAGTGAAGGGTGTTAATAGCAGCGCTAACACTATGAATACTAGAATACGCTAGTAGTTCACTTTCGCTCTCCATAAAGCTGTCAAAGCCCAGTTCGGCCAGCTGGGCGATGATTATCTCATTGGTTTCCTCCGAAAAGGGAGAGGTTTTAATGCGGAGCTCCGTGAAGGCAGCCATCAGAACGAGCCAGCTATGGCTATAAAATCAGCAGCAACAAGCGATGCGCCTCCAATCAGCCCGCCATCCACATCGGGCTTGGCAAAAAGCTCGGCGGTGTTCGAGGGCTTGCAGCTACCCCCGTACAGTATGCTAATGCTATCGGCCAGTGTTGAACCGTATTTGCCGGCCAGCAGGCCACGTATGAATGCATGCATTTCCTGCGCCTGGTCAGCCGTTGCGGTTTTTCCTGTGCCAATGGCCCAAACGGGCTCGTAGGCAATTACCACCTGCTGAACCTGCCTGGTTTCCAGCCCGAAAAGCGATTCGGCAACCTGCTTTTCGACAACTGCAAAGTGCTGTCCGGCTTCACGTTCTCCCAGCTTTTCGCCGCAGCAGAAGATAGGGGTGAGGTTTTCCTGAAGCGCTAGCTGCAACTTTTCAAAAAGCGAGCGGTTGGTCTCGTTAAAGTACTCCCTGCGTTCGGAATGCCCAAGAATAACATATTCAACCCCAGCCGATTGCAGCATGGAGGCCGATACCTCACCGGTGTAGGCACCCTTTGGCCATTGGGCACAGTTTTGAGCACCCACCCTTACACGGCTGCCCCTGGCCAGCTTTACAATCTCGCTCAGGTGGGTGAACGGAGGTATCACCACCAGCTCAACCCCCTGGTCAACCCTCGATGAGCCTGCAATCACCTCCTTGGCCAGGCTGAATCCTTCTGCCAGGCTGGTGTTCATTTTCCAGTTTCCCGCTACAATTTTTTTTCTCATGGCATATTATTTTTAAGGTTTCCCGTCAACAGAATTTCCAGACAAACATAGCAAAAATTCCTGTCAGCCCATTCTTACCCTTGGGTCAAGCAGGGAGTAGATAATATCCATGATGAGGTTGACCACACCGAAAATTAAGGAGATGGATATTACGCATCCGATGACCAGTGGAACGTCGTAGCTGTTTAAGGCTGTAACCATAACAAATCCAAGTCCTTTCCACCCAAAAATATATTCCACAAAGATGACACCTGCCATAAGGGAGGCAAACCATCCCGAAATTGCCGTTAAAACAGGGTTGAGGGAGTTTTTTAGTGCATGTCGCATGATGATGTGCCGGAACTTTAGCCCCTTGGCCCTGGCCGTGCGGATGTAGTCCTGGTTTAGGGTATCGAGCATGGCGCTACGCATAAGCTGGGTGATTTCTGCTAGTGGTCGGATACCCAGCGTAAATGCAGGTAGAATGAGGTTTTTAAGCTGAAGATGAACCCCCTCGCCCAGGTCATCAACCTCCCAAAGGTTACCGGTAAGATTAAGCCCGGTGTAGCTGCCAAGCAGGTAAGCAAAAACCCAACCTACCAGTATTGCAGCAAAAAATGAGGGCAACGACATGCCAAACGATGATGTTATCAGCAGCATCCTGTCAACGGCCGTATCCTTACGAATGGCAGCAATAATTCCCATGGCAATGCCCACGATGGTTGCAAATATTATGGCTACCAGTGCCAGTATAAAAGTGTTGGGAAGGGTTTCGGCAATAATGGAGGTTACCGGTTTGCGGCTTTGGTAGGAACGGCGCAGGTAGGGGAGTTTGAGTACGAGCTGTCGGTTGTCGGAGAGTTTTACCAGGTTAACAATGCCGCTGTAGAGAAGTGTATCGAGGTATATGTAGCTTTTGGGGTTGTTGGGATTGTGAACCGACAGGGGCGACAGGTCGTTGAGGTACTTTAGGTACTGAACGGCAACGGGCCTGTCGAGCCCCATGTCAGCACGTGCCGCTGCCAGCGAGGCTGAATCGGTGCGCTGACCCATCACCATGCGGGCCGGATCGCCGGGAACCATGTGGAATAGAGCGAATATGAGGGTAACCACCCCAAAAACCACCAGGATGAAGTAAAGTATTCTTTTAATAACGAAGCGGATCATTTTGCGTTGTAAATGAGGAGTGATTACCTTCTGGTTGATGGGCAGCCCAATGTTTATTGCTGGTTACTCGGTATCAAACTGCTTCGACTCCTCCCAAATGGCATTCATCTGGTCCAGCGTCATATCCTTAAGCGATTGTCCCTGCTTGATGGTTTTAGACTCCAGGTAGCCAAACCGTTTCATGAACTTGCGGTTGGTGCGTTCCAGCGCTGTTTCGGGGTCAATATTGTAGAGCCTGGCCGCATTGACAACTGAAAACAGGAGATCGCCAAACTCGCCCTCAATTCGGTTGCGGTTTTGCCTTTCCACTTCTACCTTCAGCTCCTCAAGTTCCTCCTCAACCTTATCCCAAACCTGACCGCGCTCCTCCCAGTCGAAACCAACGGCTCTAACCTTTTCCTGAATCCTGTTGGCCTTAATAAGCGAGGGAAGTGAGGCCGGAACACCCGAAAGCACAGTTTTGTTCCCGTCCTTTTCGGTGATTTTCAGCTGCTCCCAATTTTCCACTACCTGGTTGGCATCCTTTACCTCAACATTACCGTAGATATGCGGGTGACGGTAAATTAGCTTATCGCAAAGACTGTTTATAACCTCAGCCATATCAAACTGGTTCTCCTCAGCGGCCATTTTGGAGTAAAAGACAATGTGCAGCAGGATGTCGCCAAGCTCCTTTTTGATTGCCTGAAAGTTTTTATCCAGTATCTCCTCCGACAACTCGTAGGTTTCCTCGATGGTAAGTGGCCGTAAGGTTTCGAATGTTTGGCTGCGGTCCCAAGGGCACTTCTCCCGGAGCTCATCCATAATGGTCAAAAGCCTGTCGAATGCCTCTCTTGCCCTCTCGTTTCTTGTGATGTTATCTGTTTTCTTATCCATATTGCTAAATTTATTGAACTTGCTAGCGGTTAGTGAACTTAACCATAATGCTCGAACCTACAGAAAGAGCGAGAAGCTCGGTCAGAAATCCGTTGCGAATGGCAATTTCCAAGAGGTTAAGCGAGTTGAAGAGAGCCAACATGTCGCCATCCTCTACATCGGCGTAGTTTTCAACAATTTCCTCAATTTTGTAGCTGAAGCTTTGCACGTAGATGGAAAATTTCCGGCCCTTTCGCACCTGTTCAAACTGCTCCCTGGTGATGTTGGTTATTGCATTTTGGTAGGAATCAACATAGATAACGCTTCCCGTTATTGACGACTCGTCGGATGCTGCCCTGATGTTAATGTTCTGCTTGTAGGTGCCGGCCATCAGCGCAATATCGGCCAAGTTGGAGTTAAAAAGTAGCATGTTCATGGCGCTGGCAACAGCGCTAAGCGACCCAAAGCTGCTATGTTCTTCAAAGGGAATGGAGTAAACTCTGTCCGGAGCAACTTCGGTAATCAGGCCAACTATGCCGTTGTCGGGCACAATCATGAAATGACCCTTTAGCTCGAACAGCAGAAGCTGCTTGCTGGTTGTGCTATCGCTGTTGACCATGCAAATATGTATAGTTCCCGGCGGAAAGTTCTCAAAGCAACCCCGCATGATAAATGCTGCCTGGATGTAATCGAATGGCGGAACCCTGTGGCTTAGCTCCACAATGCGGAGGGTAGGCTCAATGGAGAGCAACCTGCCGCATAGAATGCCGACATAGTAGTCGTTTTGGTTCCAGTCTGTGGTTAAGGTTACTATCCGCAAATTATCCATGGGATTTGCTAAAAGCATTACAAAAGTAATGGAGTAATCGGGAATATTGAAAATTAGCATCCTATTTCAATAGCATCACCACGCAAATAGCAAGTATCCAACCACATAACTATATGGACTGATTTTAAAAAAGACCAGGGAATCATTATGAATAACGTAGGTAAATCAAGAAGTGCGTTGGAATGCCTAAAACCGAACCTAGACGCCAAACGGTAAGAAAAAAATCAATTATACTAAAAACCTACACTCTTGCGGAAGTTACATTAGCTAAAAAATTGATTGCTGAAACTTTAAAAATGGCTGTATAAAAATATTTGCGCCAGGGGCACCCCATTTAACAGGAATGGGTTATATTTGTGAGGTTTTGGTTATTAACAATAGCTTGTTTACTAAATTCAATCTGGTTGAGAACTCAAATAGCCTTACAATGTTTTGATTATATTGCCCAGCTCCCGTTGGGTGGCAATCTTGTGAAATTTTATGGTAGGAGAGCGGATTATAACTGTTGAGGGAGTTGATCCCCTGGCCATTTACGGGGTGAACAACACCCGTTTCGAGATGATTTCCCGCCACTACCCCAAGTTAAAATTGGTTGCCAGGGGTAACCAGATTAAGGTAACCGGCGACGAGGAGCTGATTGATGACCTGGAGAGCAAAATAAACCGCATGGTTGAGTTTTACAGCCGATACTCCCGATTAACGGAGGCTAACATACTTGATTTTCTCAATGATAACGACAGCTCAATTGTTAAGGCCGAGGAGGATGCTCTGGATGTGCTGGTTTATGGTACAAACGGCCGAACTGTTAAGGCGCGAACCATTAACCAGCGAAAGCTGGTGGAGTTATACCAAACCAACGACCTGCTTTTTGCCATAGGACCTGCTGGTTCGGGCAAAACCTATACAGCAATAGCTCTGGCTGTAAGGGCACTCCGAAACAAGGAGGTGAAGCGAATAGTGCTTACCCGTCCTGCCGTGGAGGCCGGTGAAAGGTTGGGCTTTCTTCCCGGGGATATGAAGGATAAGCTCGACCCCTACCTTCAACCTCTTTACGATGCCCTACACGACATGATACCACAGAAAAAACTGATGGAGTATATGGACGATGGGACTGTTCAGATTGCTCCCTTGGCCTACATGCGCGGGAGAACCCTCGACAATGCCTTCGTTATACTCGACGAGGCCCAGAACACCACCCTTAACCAGCTCAAAATGTTTCTTACCCGAATGGGTAAAAATGCCAAGTTCATTGTTACCGGTGACATCACCCAGATTGACCTTCCCAACAGAGGTGATTCTGGATTGGTAAAGGCAATTGGAATTTTGGAAAACATTGGTAGCATTGCCATGGTTTACTTTGACGCAAGGGATATTGTTCGGCATAAGCTGGTGAAGCACATTGTGAATGCCTTTGAGAGGTACACCTCCGGTAATGGGAGTTCTGAAAGGACTGAAAATAATGATGAGTGTGAGGATAACTCTCAGTAGTAACCTTGGTTCTAGTGAAGTGCCATTTGCAACAGCATTATCTTCTAAACAATAAACATTGTGGGCGTTGGGGTGTTTGCCACCAAGAAACTTTTTGGTAATCCTAATACACTGCACTTTAACCTCAATGGAACAGAAGCCAAATCAACTCAAACTAAAATACAGAAGCAAATGGAAGCGATTGTAAGAACAGATTTCAAATTCCCTGGCCAAACCTCTGTGTACCATGGAAAAGTTCGTGATGTTTACAATATTGCCAACAAGCACCTGATTATGGTGGCAACCGATAGGATATCGGCCTTCGACGTTATCCTTCCCAAAGGCATTCCCTACAAGGGGCAAGTGCTTAACCAAATAGCTGCTAAGTTTCTGGATGCCACAGCCGACATAGTGCCCAACTGGAAAATAGCCACCCCCGATCCGATGGTAACCGTTGGGCGCCTGTGTGAACCATTTAAGGTGGAGATGGTGGTGAGGGGCTACCTCACCGGTCATGCCTGGCGGGAGTATAAATCGGGTAACCGGTTACTTTGTGGGGTGCCACTTCCCGAAGGGATGCGCGAGCACCAGAAACTTCCCGCTCCCATAATCACACCAACTACCAAGGCCATTGAAGGTCACGATGAGGATATTTCACGTGAGGAAATTATCGCCAGCGGGCTGGTTGAAGAGCATGACTACGCACAACTTGAGCGCTATACACTCGCTCTTTTTGAACGCGGCACCCGAATGGCCGAAAAGATGGGGCTAATTCTTGTTGACACCAAGTATGAGTTTGGACGTGCCGACGGCCGCATCTACCTGATTGATGAAATTCATACACCCGATTCTTCCCGTTATTTTTACGCCGATGGCTATACCGAAAGGTTCAACCGGGGTGAGGAGCAACGTCAGCTTTCTAAAGAATTTGTTCGCGAATGGCTTATGGCCAACGGTTTTCAGGGACAGGAGGGACAAAAGGTTCCGGAAATGACCCCAGAATTTGTAAACCAGGTTTCGGAGCGCTACATAGAGCTCTACGAGCAAATAACCGGCGAAAAATTCCAGAGGGCAGAGGGCTCTGATGTAATGAAGCGTATCGAGCGCAACATACTCAACTTTATTAAAACCCTGGTTTAGCACCAACTCCTGCTCCAGTAGATTTTTCTGAAACCATGTTAACCTTCAACCCCTTTGCTGAATAGCTTTAGCTTGGGGTTTTATACCTATTCCAGCAGTTCAAGAATGGCTTCCCTGCTAATCTGGCCTAGCGAACTTGACGAGTTTACGAACAGCTGGGCAAGGTTCTCCTTTCTTTCCTGCATGGAGAGAATTTTTTCCTCCACAGTTTCGGATGTAATGAAACGGTAAACAAAAACTTTTTTATCCTGACCAATCCTGTGCGACCGCGATGCAGCCTGCATTTCGGCAGCAGGATTCCACCATGGGTCGAGAATGAAAACATAGTCGGCTGCGGTAATATTCAGGCCAACTCCACCCGCTTTAAGCGATATGAGGAATACCTTTTTATCCGGGTCGGTTTGGAACCTTTCCACAATTTCGCTCCGGTTGGCTGATGACCCTGTTAATTTCTCGTATCCTATTTTTCTATCCTGAAGGAAAACCTCTACCTGCTCAAGATGTCTGACAAATGAGGAGAACACCAGGATTTTGTGATGACCTGCGGTGGCGCTCTCGATGCCCATAGCCACCTCGTCAAACTTGCCGGAATCGGCCAGCCGGTATTCGGGCAACATGGCCGGATGGTTGGCAATTTGTCTGAGTCGGGTTAGGCTAGCCAGAATGGAAACTGTTGACTGATTAGGGGCTGGACTGTCTAAAGTTTCGAGTATGAAGTTGCGAACCACCGATTTTTCCTTCTCGTAAATCTCCTTTTGTGAATCGGACATTCTGCAGTAAACCACCTGCTCGCTAATTTCAGGTAGGTCTTTAGCCACCTCCTCCTTAGTGCGGCGCAAAATGAGAGGCTCAATAAGCTGCTTCAGCTGCTTTTCCTTTTCGTGATCTCCCTGCCGCTCAATGGGAGTTTGAAACTCATTGCGGAAGGCCCTTAAGCCGCCCAGCATTCCCCTGTTCAGGAAATTAAGCTGCGACCACAGGTCGAGCAGGGAGTTTTCAACAGGTGTTCCGCTTAGGCTGAGATAGTTGATGGCCCTCAGCTGCATTACGGAGCGGTAGCCTTTGGTCAACGGATTTTTTACGGTTTGGCTCTCATCCAGAACAACATATCGAAAGGTTACCTCACGGAACATGTCAATATCGTTACGGATGAGGCCGTACGTGGTAACCACAACGTGATGGTTCAGCAACCAGCTGGCCGATTTTACCCTTTGCTGCCCCATGTAGGCGGCTACTTTCAGCTCGGGGGTAAACCTGCCCGCCTCGCTAATCCAATTTGCCACCAGTGATGTTGGCACAACAACCAACGAGGTTTTACCCATTCCTGTGGCATAGTTTTGCTCCTCATTGATTGATTGTAGCAACGTTAAGGCTTGTATGGTTTTGCCCAGTCCCATGTCATCGGCCAGACAACCGTTGATGCCATTTTGGTTTAGCAGCTTAAGCCATGCATACCCTACAAGCTGGTAGCTTCGTAGCCGGGCATTTAGCCGTTGGGGTAGCTGGATACCTTCTTTTTTAAGGTTGGAAAGCCTGTGCCTGAGCTCCGAAGCTGCGGGAGAGTTGACTTCATTGGTGTCGGCTAGCAGGCCAAAAAGCGATTTTGGCAACCTTATGCCTTCATTTTCCTCCTTGCCTATCAGCATTAAGGGTTTGTAACGGCTGAACCATACCTCCGGTATAATGAAAACCTGCCCGTTGGGCAGCAGAAATTCCCTGATGTTTTTGAGGATGTTCCGCTTCAGGTAAACAAATGGAATTTCAAACCCATCGAGCTTGATTTTGCCATACAGGTCAAACCAGTCGGTGGTGGAGTCGGTTGAAATGGCCACTACAACCCCGTTGAGGTAGAAGTTCATACCCCTAACCAGTTGGGCAACGGCAAAACCTTCCGTTTTAAGCTGGTTAACATGTTGGTTGAGCCACTCCACCAAGGGGTATAGATTTTCCTTTGCATTCTCAACCGCTGCCGGTAAAAATTCGGCCTCGCTAACCCGCTGAAGGTTAAACTTTTCGGAAAGTAAGCAAATAACTCTGCTTTCCCATATTCTATTTCGGTTAAAGCGGCGAAAGGTGTACCCGTTGCCCTCTTCAACCAGCCTGACTTCGGTGTTGTAAGGGGTATTGCATAGGTAGCCCCTGTCGCCATATGAAAATTTTAGCGTTAGGCACCATCCTCCCGCCAACCTCTCCTCAAGGGTAAGGATTGCCCTTCCATCATGCTGCTCATCAACAATATTGAAGCCAACCGCCTCCACTTGCTGGTGGCGTATGGCATTCAGCACAAAAGTTTGCATGTATTTCTTTTCGGCCGATTTTGGAACCGTGATGTAGGGTTTGGATAGGAATGGAGTAAGTTTTTTACCATCAATTGCCTCAAATTGGTAAATTGTTCTGTCAATTCGAATTATGCAGGGATTGTTGGTAACCACCTCGCCGTTGGTAGTTGTGAGGTTTACTGTTCTGCCGTTGTTCATGGCCATGATGGAATACATTATCGAATCAGGGGTGAGTTCAAATCTGAACAGGGGCAAGGTTGGCTCGAGTTCAACATTCAGACGGTTTTCCTCGTAAAGATTTTTTTCTTCCTTTTTTCGCAGAAAAATAGGAGTGTCGGAGTGCGCTGCCAGCGCAACAACCTTGGCAATTCTGCGTTCAACGTAGGAGTGAACATGACTGTTTAGCTGTTCACTTCGGGTCAGGGAGTCCAGAAATTCTGCCACCGATTTTGTCTGTTTGTCAAAGTACTTCTGCAGGGCCTTGTCGGAAATTTGCTGCATCTGCTGAAGCATATCCTTCTGAATGGGTGATACAATGTCTTCAAGGTCTGATGGTTGGGCTACCGCTGCATTTTCAGAAATGATGAAAATACCATGGCTTTCGGTGGGTGTTGCGAGGTAGGCTCCAATGGTTGTTCCAAGCTGCCTATGGTGCTGAAGGGTAAGCGCTAAAAATGGTTTGAGGGTGGCCGGCATAGCTACATTAATTTTTTTGCAATTTTAGCATAAATCAGCCAAACCTTTAGTTTCAAACTTATAAGGACTAAGAGTAAAGTTAAAGGAGAAGGGATAAAAAAACTTGGCCAGCTTCGATGGAACCTGTCCGGCTTTGACGAATTAAATGCGATAAAGGATAAAGAATTGAGAGCAGATAAGGAAGAAATGAATAAATACTTATTTAGCTGCTTGATATTTACTTGTTATCGGTTCGCACATCACGGTAAAGGAATGACCTGTGTTAAATTTTTAGAATTGAAAACCCTCAACCCCTATAGCTTTTCCAATTATTAAAGTCTTATTTTTGTAGAATATATTTTGAAATTTAAACGTTATTGAAACTCTTTGAATTCCTAGGATAATTTGCATAGCTCATATTGAATTTTGGCTACTCCTTTTTATAAAATTCCTTACTATTGAGGATTACGTTAAGTCTAAAACAATCGGATTTTAGGAGGTCATAAAAAGGAATGCATTTTGTTATTGAAGGTGGCACAGGAGTGTGTGCATTCTGCCTTATATTTCTTAGGTGTGGAGGATAACCTTCTTGCTAGGTAGATGTCAGATTGATTGGTAACAGGAAAATAATATCAACATAAATATTTTTTAGCTGATGAGATCTTACATTACGGCCTTGCTTTTATGCCTATCACCCATGCTTCTTGCCGGGCAGGTAGTGGAGGGCGATATACCCTCCGTTCAACGTTCTACAGACAAGGTAAAAATTGACGGGAAGAACTACTACATCCATATAGTTAAAAGTGGCGAAACCCTGTACTCCATTAGCAAAGCCTATGAGGTTTCACAGTCGGATATTGCTGTCAACAACCCCGATATTTACAACGGGTTGAAGATTGGACAAGCGTTAAAGATTCCGGTAAGAGCCTCTGAAAGTAAAGGAACCGATGATTACATATACCATATTGTTGCCAAGGGGGAAACGCTGTATAGCATTTCCAGAAGGTACAACATCCCTGTTGATGTGCTCACAAGCATTAACCCCGAGGTAAAGGATGGTCTGCTGGTTAGCCAGGTTATTCTTATTCCTCGCAACCTAATGATACCCGAGGCAAAGAAGCCGGCTGCCGACACCGTGCAGTTTATCATGCACGAAGTGCAGAAGGGAGAGGGGTTGCTGGCCGTTGCACGACGATATAACATCGATGCTAAAACCATTGAGACTTACAATCAGGAAGTTCTAAAGGACGGCCTTAAGCTAGGCGAGTACCTTAGAATACCTGCTGTAAAGCAGCACCCTGCCGATTCGCTTATGGTTACAAGCAAACCAGAACCGGTGGCATTCTTTTCTACCTGCAAAAACAACTTTAGGTACAACGGCCAACCCTTTGACATTTCGCTACTTCTTCCCTTTAGCCAGGGTAGCGCCGTCGATAGCGACGAGCTTATCGATGAGGCCGAAGAGGTCAAAATGGATCCTGGTACTACCAACACCCTTGAATCGTCAAGAATTACCTCGCAGGAAACTCTTACCTCCTTAAACTTTTATGAGGGCTTTCTACTTGCCGTTGACTCGATGAAGAAAGCTGGAGTTTCCATGAATATCAACGTTTTCGACACTAAACACCAACCCGAAGAGGTTACAAGTATTCTAAATAAGGGCAAACTCGATAAGTCCAACATTATCATAGGTCCACTGTTTGTTAACGAGATCAAACCAGTTGTGGCTTATGCCGAAAGAAAATCGATTCCCATGGTTTCGCCTCTCTACAGTGGGAATGAAGTCATATCAGAATACCCTGGTCTAATATCGGTGAACCAAGGATATGGCGAACAGCTGGAGGTTTTTATAAAAAACTTTAAGTTTAGCGATACCTGCCACTATGTTGTTATTTACGACATGGAGAAAATTCTTACAGGTCCAATTCAAAATTTTAGCTCTGCACTCAACCAAAGAATCCGCGAATCGGGTGTTAGGGTTGACTCTGTTGTTCATCAAACAGCAGCGATGAAATCGGAAGAGGTTCAAGCTAAGCTTCATAGCTACATGAAAGCCGACGGGTGTAATGTAGTTATAATCCCCTCGCAGGATGAGCCTTTTGTTTCCGATTTGCTGGGGCAACTCTATGCGGTTAAGTCTTTGAATGGGCTTAAGATGATTGTTTATGGCCCTGCACGCTGGCAAAAGATGAAAAATGTTCCACCTGATTACCTGTACAAACTGAATGCCCGTGTGTTTACTCCATTTTACGTTGACTATTCAAGAGACGAGGTTAAACGATTTGTTGCCAGCTTCAGGGATAGGTACAGAGCTGAACCCAACCAGTTTTCATTCTTGGGTTATGATGTGGGCATTTACTTTATTTCGGCGCTGAAAACCTATGGCCCCGACTTTACTAAATGTTTAAAAGATTTCCAAAAGGACATGCTTCAGTCCACCTTTACTTTCGATGTGGTTTCGAATGAATCCAGACTTAGCAACACCCACCAATTTATTATTGGCTACACCGATGATTACGACCTTGTGAGGATTATACCTTGAAATGGCCTGCAGCTTCATTGCGAACGAATGAGCGCATCCAGCTTCAGAATAACTTTTTGGTTGTGTAAAGAATAGCCGGAACATTCGTTTTACTCCAGCATGTTGTTGATAGGTTGGAGGTTAGATATTTTCCTGTATTTTCCTCCTAGCGGGAACCTTTCCCTAAGCGTGTCTGGTGGTTGGGGCAGCTGGCAATTTTACTGCCTAAAAAGATGCCTAAAAATGGTATTGTTAAACATCTTTTGTTTAAGGGGTTACATTTTGGCCATTCGTAATTATATTGTATGTTTGGTTCAAAATTAAACTATAAAAATCCATTAACCATGGCTAATCTGGACTTATCGGCATACGGTGTAAACCAACCTGCCGAAGTTTTTTACAATCCGAGTTACGAGCTTCTTTATCAACACGAAACCGATCCTTCACTCCAAGGATACGAGAGAGGCATTGTAACCAAGTTGGGCGCTGTTAATGTGGACACCGGCGTTTTTACCGGACGCTCACCTAAGGATAAGTATGTGGTGAAGGAGCCCAATACCGAAAAAAATGTTTGGTGGGCCCAGCCAGGGAAGAAAAGTTCCGACAACAAGCCCATCACCCAGGAGGTATGGAATCACCTGAAGGATATCAGCGCAAAACAGCTCAGTGGGAAAAAACTCTACGTTGTTGATGCCTATAGCGGTGCAAATGAGGACACACGCCTTTGCGTCAGGTTTGTCATGGAGGTTGCCTGGCAGGCACATTTTGTAAAGAACATGTTCATTAGGCCAACCGACGAGGAACTTAAAAATTTTAAACCCGACTTTATTGTTCTGGTAGCCTCCAAAACCTCAAACCCTAAATGGAAGGAGCAGAACCTTAACAGCGAGGTTTTTGTAGCCTTTCATCTTACCGAGCGCATGGCCCTAATTGGTGGCACCTGGTATGGCGGAGAGTTGAAAAAGGGTATTTTTTCCGTAATGAACTATTTCCTGCCCTTAAAGGGGATTGCCTCCATGCACTGCAGCGCTAACGTTGATCAAAAAAATGGGAATGTTGCCATTTTCTTTGGGCTTTCAGGAACAGGAAAAACAACCCTTTCCGCCGATCCCCAACGCGCCCTTATAGGCGATGACGAGCATGGGTGGGACGACAACGGAATTTTCAACCTTGAGGGTGGATGCTATGCCAAATGCATAGACCTGGACCCCGAAAAGGAACCCGACATCTATGCCGCTATTCGTCGGGATGCACTGCTCGAGAACTTGGATGTTGATAGCGAGGGAAATATTGACTTTCACTCTAAAGTTAAAACTGAAAACACCCGGGTATCCTATCCAATTTACCATATCCAAAATATTGTTAAACCGGTTTCGAAGGCAGGACACGCTAAACACGTAATATTCCTCACCGCCGATGCCTTTGGAGTGCTACCGCCGGTATCGCGGCTTTCGCCCGAGCAGATGCAGTACCACTTTCTAAGTGGTTTTACTGCCAAGCTTGCAGGCACAGAGAGGGGAGTGGTTGAGCCCCAGCCAACTTTCAGCAGCTGTTTTGGCCAGGCCTTCCTTATGCTCCATCCCACGGTATATGCCCGTGAGCTGGTTAAAAAAATGCAGCTTCACGGCTCAAAAGCTTATCTGGTCAACACCGGCTGGATTGGCGGACCCTACGGGGTTGGTAAACGTATTGACCTGCCTTCAACCCGGGCCATAATCAACGCTATCCTGAATGGCTCCATTGAGGAGTCCGAGTTTGAGCTGCTACCTGTTTTTAACCTTCAAGTCCCATTAAGGGTTAACGGGGTTAACCCACATTTATTAAATCCCCAGAAGTCGTGGGCAAATCCAGGCGATTGGGATAAAGCAGCCAGAAATTTGGCTGGAATGTTCATTAAAAATTTTGAAAATTTTACCGATAACGAGTGGGGAAAAAGCCTGGTTAAAGCGGGTCCTCACATCTAAACTTACTAAGTAAGTTTCGGTTTATACACTACTTGCTGCCTAACTCCACCACATGACTGATTATGTATGGGCTTGTGGTGGTTTTATTTGACACGGGTTTTAATACTCCTGGCTAGCAATAAGCTATGCCTCAGGTTTCTAATAATCAACAGCCTTAAGGTAAATCTCCTATGGCTTGTATTGAAGATGTCCTAATTTTGGTAATTTGTGTGAGCGATTAGCCTAGCTCAACCCTGGGCGTTTTATAACATTTTTTAACACTTCCCCCTTGCTTTCAAATAGCTGACATGACCAGCTTTAACCTATAATTTTTTCCATGAATGTTTCGGTTTAAAGGTGGTATGAGTAACTTTTAACACATATTCTTTTGCCCTCTTAAAGCAATAGGCTTATCTTTGCCTTTATGGAAATTTTGTCCAAAATAGCCATTGTCTTTCTGGCTTACCTCATGGGCTCCATTCCTACCTCCGTGTGGGTGGGAAAAATTTTTTATGGGGTTGACGTTCGTGAGCATGGCAGCGGCAATGCTGGGGCGACTAATACAATACGGGTGCTTGGCCTTCTGCCTGGAATCGTAGTTTTTATTGTTGATGTTTTAAAGGGTTACCTTGCTGTTAGGCTGCTTTACCTCACCGATTTTTACATACCTAAAACAGGCATGTTCATTAATTTCCAGCTCATTCTTGGAATTGCCGCCATGATTGGACATATTTTCCCAATTTTTGCCCAGTTTCGAGGTGGAAAGGGGGTAGCCGTTCTTTCGGGGGTTGTTTTTGCCCTGCATCCCTATGCCACTCTGATTGTTTTCGGGATATGGATTGTATCGGTTATCATTACCGGCTACGTTTCGCTAAGCTCCATGATTGCAGGGTTTTCATTCCCACTTATTTTGATATTTGTTTACCGCACCACAAATCCCTCCCTGATACTTTTCGCCTTTATTCTGGCCATCCTTATGCTATTCACCCATCAAAAAAATATTGAAAGGCTGTTTAAGGGGGAGGAATCAAAATTTCACTTGAAAAAGAAACCACATAACGAGCCCGATAAGCCTAAATAGCCAGTTTATGAATTACTTTATCGGCTTTATTTGACCTAACCTGAATAGCCCTATAAGGCAAATGCAAATTTTTTATGCCCCAAATATCACGGGAAGCAGCTATACCCTGCCTGAAGATGAGGCACGACACTGCCTAAGGGTTCTTAGGATGAGGGTGGGCGACGAGGTTGAGCTGGTTGACGGGAAAGGAAATCTTTTTACCGGCAGGATAGCCAATCCCGACCTAAAGGAGTGTACTCTGGAAATTGTTCGGAAAGCCAGCAATTTCGGTGAGCGCCACTTCTACCTTCACATCGCAATAGCTCCAACTAAGAATGCCGATCGTTTTGAATGGTTTGCCGAGAAGGTTACGGAAATTGGAGTTGATGAGATCACACCTCTTCTTTGCGAGCGTTCGGAGCGCAAATCGGTAAATTCTGAAAGAATTGAGAGAATTGTGATTTCGGCCATGAAGCAATCCGAAAAAGCCTATCTACCCACACTGAATACAATGACTAGCCTGGAGAAGTTGGTGGCAAGCACTCCTGTTGATTTTGTTAAGCTAATCGCCCACTGCAACGAGAAGGGCATACCGCATCTTAAAAAAATGGTAAAACCAGGCGATAAAGTGCTCATTCTCATTGGTCCCGAAGGCGATTTTTCTCCTAAGGAGGTGGATTTTGCACTCATAAATGGTTTTAGAGCAATCAGCCTTGGCAATTCCCGGCTAAGAACCGAAACGGCTGGTATCGTCGCTTGTCATGCGGTAAACATGCTAAACACTGAAGATTTTTCATAAATTTACCACCATCTTCTAAATAAAATTGGCTTGAGAAGACTACTAGTGGGCGGGTACCGATTTTCATGGTTCCACATTGCTGCAGCATTGCTGGGAGGAGTGGTGCTACTTTTTATTGTTGCCCCAATTTTGGGGATGATTATTTCCACCCCCGCCAAGAGCTTGATTGAAACAGCAGCTGAGCAGGAGGTAGTGAGGAGTATATGGCTTTCGGTTTGGGTAGCAATGGCGGCTACGCTGGTATTTGCCCTTTTCTGCATACCACTTGCCTACTTGCTGGCGAGGTTTGACTTTCCGTTCAAAAGGTTAGTATTGGGAATTATCGATTTACCCATTGTTATACCCCATTCTGCAGCTGGTATTGCCGTACTTGGGCTTATTGCCCGTGATGGTCTCTTGGGACGATTAACTTCTCCGCTGGGCATTGAGCTGGTGGGCTCACCGGCTGGTATTGCAATTGCCATGGCATTTGTGAGCGTGCCATTTTTGATTAATGCCGCACGCGAGGGTTTTGCCCTTGTTCCCGAGCGTCTCGAAAAGGCTGCCCTAAGCCTTGGCGCTTCTCCAATTACGATTTTTTTTACTGTGGCGCTTCCCCTTGCATGGCGTAGCGTGGTGTCCGGACTAGTTATGATGTTTGCACGCGGTATGAGCGAGTTTGGCGCCGTGGTGATTGTAGCTTATCATCCCATGGTGGCTCCCGTTTTAATTTTCGAACGGTTTGGTGCTTTTGGGCTTAAGTATGCCAAGCCGGTTGCCGTTTTGTTTATAGGTGTTAGCCTTACGGTGTTTATCATCATGCGACTTCTTTCACGTAACAGGTCGAACCATGCTTAGGGTTGAAGGGGTTTGCAAAAAGTTTCAGGATTTTAGCTTGAACCAGATTTCGTTCACGGTTGACCAAGGGGACTACTTCATGCTGTTGGGGCCATCGGGGGCAGGAAAATCGTTAATTCTCGAAACCATTGCTGGACTGCACAAACCAGACTCCGGAAAAATATTTTTTCAGGGTGTCGATATTACCCATATTGGGGTTAGGGAGAGAAATTTTGGAATTGTGTATCAGGATTATGCCGTTTTTCCCCACCTTACAGTCTACGGCAACATTGCCTATCCGCTTCGCCGGAAAGGTATAAGGGGTAAGGAGTTGCATAAGCAGGTAACAAGGTTTGCCGAAAGGGTTTCGGTAGCGCATTTGCTAACCAGGCATCCTCAAACTCTTTCGGGAGGGGAGGTGCAGCGAACTGCTCTGGCTCGTACATTGGCCATGGAGCCACGTATCCTGCTTCTCGACGAACCTCTTTCGTCTGTTGATGTTAAGCTTCGGTCTGAGCTACGCTCCCTGCTTAGAAGCATAAATAGCAGCGGCCAAACGGTGATTCACGTTACCCATGACTACGAGGAAACCCTTGCGCTTGCATCCCACCTGGCAGTAGTTAACGGGGGTTGCATTGAGCAGGTTGGAAGTGTTCAGGAGATTTTTCAGAATCCTCGCTCGGAGTTTGCTGCCATGTTTGCCGGAGTTCATAACTTTTACCCCGCTAGTATAGTAGAATTTTCGGAGCATGGATTAACAACGGTCAGGTTGAACGACATTATTGCTATATGCTGCTACACCGAAGGTTGCAATGGAGAGGGCTTTGTTTGCTTTTCCGAGGAGTCCGTTATCCTCTCAACCGAGAAACCGCATCAGAGTGCTCTTAATGTTTTTCGGGGTAGAGTAGTGGAAATTTTCCCCCAGCGTTTTGGCCTAATGGCTGTTGTTGATGCTGGGTTTAGGGTGCTTTCGAAAGTAACCTGGGAATCGGCAAGCCGTTTCGGTCTTACCCCCGGTGTTGAGGTGTGGGTATCGTTCAAGGCAAGCTCAGTAAGGTTTATCCCTAGGGCCAGCTAATTTACCTGGGCCTGCTATATGATGAAATTTTCCTGCTATTCTGGTAAACCATTGAAACATACTGAATGCCAAAAAATATCAACAGGAATACGATGGCGTAGTAGTAGAGCGAAAGTGTGAGGAAAAAAGTCGCTGCAAAAATAAAAACGCTCCAGAGCAAATCAACAAAAGTAAGAACCACTCCCCATAGAATCCCGCTTTTAATAACCGTTCCGAGTAAATCAACCAAAATGCTTACCAGCAATGATAGGGCTTGACACCAAACTACCCAATCTATTATGTCGGGATTGTTTGGAATAGCCCTAATGCCATGTTCTATGCTGTTAAGTAGTAAATCCTTCCAGTTGATGTATAGAATTGCCAGGAGCAATGCGTTGATAAAAAAAACCACCGGCATTAGTACAAGCCCCTTTACCTGAAAATCATGTTTTTGGGCCAGTCGGTTTTTATACTGAACGATTAGCTTGCCTGAAAAAATCCAAATCACGATTGCAGGAATAGCTATTAGCCAGAACACCCACGATTCCCAGCTGGCTGTTTTCTCAACCCAGCTTAGGAGATTCGGAGTTGGTGTGGGTTCAATCCGGTTGAGGTAGGAAGCTGCAACATATCCCTTTTTAGTGCCAACCTTAACCGTCACCCATTCGGTATCCGAGACAATAGCATTTATCGTATCGCCCTGTTGAAGGGTGACAACTGGGGCAGAAGCGGTTGAGGGGGAGCTGCGAACAATTAACGTTTTGGCCTTTACCACGTAGCGTTCTCGAATGTTATAGCTCCCGGGTTTCAGGCATGAGACAACCACCAATGGTAACAGGAGGAAAATAATGCACCTAACCCCACTTTGCCTCATAGTATAGAAAGTTGAATCCAGCACAAAGGTAATGTCTGAAGCAAATGCAGCAAAAAAATTAGTTTAAAAAATAAACCTAATGGTTAAAGGGGAAGCGGTTCTACTGTTTGCTAGTCATTTCATTAAAAGCTAAACACCCTTCAGAAGGTAACAGGATAAGTTCTTCTTTTTTCTTAAAGCTGAAAGCTATGCTTAGTCTATGTTAACACCTAAGTAAAATTAAGAGTCTAAAAATCTTACTCCAGGAATTCTAATGTTTTGGCCAAAGCGGCATCCAGACCTGCCGGGTTTTTCCCTCCGGCTGTTGCAAAAAAGGGTTGGCCACCACCGCCCCCTTGAATTTCCTTAGCCGCCTCACGAATAATGCTTGTTGCGTTTAGCTGCAAAGATTGGACAAGGTTATCGCTTATCATAACTGTTAGAATTGCCTTTTCGCTTGCCGTTGCCCCGATAGCCAGGAAAAGGTTTGGAACTTCATTCCTTAGCTGAAAGGCTAAATCCTTGATGGTAGTTGAATCGTTCAGGCCTACCTTTTGGCAAATAACGTTGATTCCGTTTCGCTGTTCAATACTTTGCTTAAGCTGGTGCTTAACTTCGGCCAACTTTTCAGCCTGCAGGCTTGAAATCTCTTTTCGTAGCATTTCGTTATCGGCTACCATACGGGCAACGGTTTGGGATACATTGGAGGGGTTTCCCAACAAGGACTTAATCTCCTTAATGGTATCCTCCTGAGAGTAAACAAACTCCTCCGCTTTTATCCCGGTAATAGCTTCAATTCGCCTTACTCCTGCAGCAATAGCGGTTTCGGATAAAATCTTGAAAAATCCTATTCTACCTGTTGCTTCAACATGTGTGCCGCCGCACAGCTCAACGGACTCGCCAAAATGGATAACCCTAACCCGGTCGCCATACTTCTCGCCAAAAAGCGCCATGGCACCCATACTTCGGGCTTCGTCTATAGGCATGTTCCTTTTCTCATCAAGATGAACATTTTCACGAATAACGCTGTTCACCAGTCTTTCAACCTGTCGGATTTCGTCCTCGGACATTTTCTGGAAGTGCGAAAAGTCGAAACGTAGGTAGTCGGGATGAACCAGCGAGCCCTTTTGCTCAACATGTAATCCCAGTATTTTTCGTAGGGCGTTGTGAAGCAAGTGTGTAGCTGAGTGGTTGGCTGCTGTGCTTGCCCGTCGGTTGACATCAACCGATGCCACGAATGTGCCGTTAGGGTTGGCCGGCAGCTTGTCAACAATATGTATCGTCAGGTTGTTTTCCTTAATTGTGTTCAACACCCTGATAGCTTCGCCCTCGCCGGTTATGGTTCCCGAGTCGCCTACCTGTCCGCCCGATTCGGCGTAGAATGGGGTCTTATCCAGCACCAGCTGGTACTGTTCGTTTGACTTTACCCTTACGGTGCGCATCCTGGCAATATGTACGTTACAGGTGAGCGTATCGTAGCCTACAAACTCCGCATTTTCGTCATCGTTCACTACAATCCAATCCATTTCCTCTACCGCGGCATCGGCTCTGGAGCGTTCCTTCTGCAGCGCCATTTCGCCATCAAACCCGGAATGATCGACCGACAGGCCATTTTCCCTTAGTATTAGCTCGGTTAAGTCGAGTGGAAATCCATAGGTGTCATAGAGAACGAAGGCGTCTTTTCCTGAAATTTCCATTTTGTGCTCTTTACGGGCGCGCTCAACCAGCTGGTCGAGCATGCGCATTCCGGTTTCAAGTGTTCTGAGGAAAGCTGTTTCCTCGCTGGTAATGACACTTGTAATAAGCGATTGCTGTTTCCTAAGTTCAGGATACTGGTCGCCCATCTGCTCGGTTAGTACCGGAATAATACCTGCCATGAAAGGCTCCCTGAAGTTGAGAAATGTGTAGCCATATCGAACAGCCCGTCTTAGTATGCGGCGAATCACGTAGCCTGCCTTAACATTCGATGGGAGTTGACCATCGGCTATGGCAAAGCAGATAGCTCTTAGGTGGTCGGCAATTACCCGCATGGCCACGTCGCTTTTGGCATCAGCACCATACTTTAGGCCGCTTATGTTCGATATGCGGTCTATGAGCGGTTTGAAAACATCCGTATCGTAGTTGCTCTTTTTCCCTTGAACCACCATTGATAGGCGTTCAAAACCCATACCGGTATCTACGTGCTTTGCGGGTAGGGGTTCAAGCTGGCCATTAGCCTTGCGGTTAAACTGTATAAAAACCAGGTTCCATATCTCAATTACCAGCGGGTGGCCGGTATTCACCATCTTTTCCCCGGGGTTAGCTTTCCGCTCATCTTCACCACGCAGGTCTATATGGATTTCGGTGCAGGGACCACAGGGTCCGGTTTCGCCCATTTCCCAGAAGTTATCCTTCTTGTTGCCCTCAATAATTCGATTAGAGGGTAGGTGTTTTGCCCAGCAGTTTAACGCCTCATAGTCCTTTTCAACACCCTCATCGGGGCTTCCTTCGAAAATTGTAGCATACAACCTGGTGCTGTCAATTTTAAGTACATCTACCAGAAATTCCCATGCCCAGTCAATGGCTTCGTTCTTGAAGTAGTCGCCAAACGACCAGTTTCCCAACATTTCGAACATGGTGTGGTGGTATGTATCATGACCGACCTCTTCCAAGTCGTTATGTTTTCCTGAAACCCTAAGGCATTTCTGCGAGTTGGCCACTCTTTTGAATTTTGCCGGAGTATTGCCCAGAAAAATATCCTTAAACTGGTTCATTCCGGCGTTGGTGAACATAAGGGTTGGATCGTTTTTCACCACCATTGGTGCAGAGGCAACAATGGTGTGCGATTTGCCTTCAAAAAAGTTTAAAAATGCCCGACGAATTTCTGCAGAAGTCATAAAATGCTTGCTTTGAAAAGGTTAACATTTATTAATTAATCATTTTTCAAAAAAAAAATTATTTTTGGCATTGAAAAATTCATTTTTTACCATAGATTTGTTGCATCTTATCAAAAAGGAGGCAAACATAGTTACAAAAGTTAAAAAAGGATGGTAAAAGTAAAATATCATTTCAACCCTCATACCCTTAAATTTGATGCTGTTTCCCTGCCTTTTTATAAGCGGTTGGCAAAGATACTAATTCATTTGGGATTTTACCTTTTAGTTTTTGTTGTTTTGGGGTATGGGTTTTCCATGGTGTTTGATACTCCAATAGCGCAGGGTTTGAAGCGCACCAATTCTGAGTACTCGCTAAAGTATGAAATGGCCTTGCGGCAGATGCAGGAGTTCAATGACATACTTACTGAAATTGAACAGAAGGATAACAACATCTACCGGGCAATTTTTGAATGCGACTCCATTCCGTTCTCCATTAGGAGGGGTGGTTACGGGGGTTCGGAAAGGTATTCCGAGCTGGTAAACAACAGTAACTCGCATTTGCTGGTGAAGACTTTTAAAATTCTTGATGAGCTGTCATGGCGGGCCTACATCCAGTCCCGTTCACTCGACGAGGTTACCGAGTTGGCCATCAATAAAGAGCGAATGATTGAGTGCGTTCCTGCCATTCAGCCCATTTCTGTTAAAAATCTGGTTAGAATATCCGACTTTTTTGGCTATAGGAGAGACCCAATTACCCGTGCTCCAACTATGCACGAGGGTTTGGACTTTGCTGGGCCTATTGGAACTCCCATTTACTCAACCGGCGATGGTATTGTTATTGAGGCCGGCTACTCCTTTAATGGCTACGGTAACCAGGTTATGATCGATCATGGGTTTGGCTATAAAACCCGCTACGCACACCTTAGCAAGGTAAACGTTAAGGTGGGTGAAAGGGTTAAACGGGCGGAGGTGATAGGCAAGCTTGGCAATACCGGGAAGAGCACCGGTCCTCATTTACACTACGAGGTGATTGTTCGGGGTAAACCCGTTAACCCGATAAACTACTTTAACGATATGACCGAGCAGGATTACGAGGCCATGCTCAAGAATTATTCTAGCCAATTCCTTGATTAACTATCTACATTGGAAAAATGGCAAAGTACAAGTATAAATTCCATCCCGAGCAGCTAACATTCGTTAGGGTTAGAGCTACCCTTAAAGAAAAGTTGTTTGTTGCCTTGAAGTACATGGTGGCAACAGCTATTGTTGGTATAATATCCTACCTGGTTTTCCCTTTCTTTATCGATACCCCCGAGGTTCGAAAGTTAAAGCGGGAGAACCAGGAGCTTATGCTTAACTTTGAACTTATCGACAAGCGGTTGGATCAGCTCAGAGCGGTTATTGAAAACCTACAGCAGCGCGACGATAACATTTACCGCATCATTTTCGAGGCCGAACCTATTCATCCTTCTGTAAGAGAAGCGGGGATGGGCGGTGTTGACAGGTACTCCTACCTCGAAGGCCTTTCAAACAACAAGATTATTGTTGAAACTGCCCGGAAAATTGACCTTTTAAGCAAAAAGGCTTACATTCAAAGCCGTTCGTTCGATGAGATTTCCACTCTGGCTAAAAGAAAGGAGGAAATGGTACGCTGCATTCCTGCCATTATGCCTATAAACAATAAAGACCTCACCCGGATGGCCTCATCGTTTGGCATGAGAATTCATCCATTCTACAAGGTGTTGAAAATGCACACGGGCATGGATTTTACATCCCCGTTAGGCACCGAGGTTTACTCAACAGGCGATGGGGTTGTTACCAATGTGGAGTATGCCCAACGGGGCTATGGCTACAACATTATTGTTGACCACGGATTTGGCTACAAAACCCGCTACGCCCATTTGGGGAAAATTATTGTTAAACCCGGCCAAAAAGTTAGGCGGGGCATGGTTATTGGCCTGGTAGGAAACACGGGAACTTCTGTTGCGCCCCATCTTCACTACGAGGTTATCCGTAACAACACGCCGGTTAACCCAATTAACTACTACTTCAACGACCTTACACCCGAGCAGTACGATAAGCTGGTTGAAATAGCATCCCAGCCAACCCAAAGCTTTGACTAAACGATTCTTTTGAACTAATGCCTTACAAGGAAAAAAATATCGAAAAATTCTACTTTTCCATTGGAGAGGTAGCCGAAATGCTCGGCGTTAACGCTTCCCTTATCAGGTTCTGGGAAAAGAACTTCGACATTATTCAGCCCCGTAAGAATCAGAAGGGTACGAGATTCTACACCAAGGAAGATATTGACAACCTTAAGCTAATTTACCATCTGGTAAAGGAGCAAAGGATGACCATTGAGGGGGCGAGGAAAAAAATTGCCGAGGACAAACATTCCGTATCCGATAGCTTTAAGATTATCGAAAGCCTGAACTCCATCAAGCAAATGCTACTGGAAGTTCGCGATCAGCTCGATTAGCCAAATTCTTCAAGTTTCCAAACCCAAATGAAACTCGACGAAATTGTTTCGTATTTTGAAGAGCTTGCCCCAACAGCCTACCAGGAGGAATACGACAACGCTGGTCTTATTGTAGGCGATGCCTCAATGGAAGTAAAGGCAGCTCTTCTCACTCTTGATGTTACCCCCGAGGTTGTTCTTGAGGCCATTGATAAAGGAGCTAACCTGATAATCTCACATCATCCTATTATTTTTAGGGGTATTAAAAAGTTTACCGGCAGCAGCAATGTTGAAAAAACAGTAGCAGCAGCCATCAAGAACGATATTGCCATTTTTGCAGCCCACACCAACTTCGACAGCATGATGGGTGGAGTTAACTTGTCAATTGCCCGTAAGTTGGGTATTACCAATCTGGAGATTTTGCAGCCCATAAACAATGGGCTTTTCAAGCTGGTAACCTTTGTCCCTGTCGATAGCGTGGAAAAGGTTAGAGATGCCATGTTTAAGGCCGGAGCCGGTCAAATTGGAGGTTACGATTGCTGTTCCTTCGGCTCCGAGGGCTTTGGGACATTCCGCGCTGGCGACAACACTCACCCCTACGTGGGCCAAAAGGGCGAGATGCACAGGGAGCCCGAGGTTAGGGTGGAAACCATTCTTCCAAAAAATATCCTTGCAAGAGTGGTGGAAAAGATGATTGAAGCCCACCCATACGAGGAGGTGGCATACGATATTTACCCTCTCGAAATTCCATACAGGCAGGTTGGATTGGGAATGGTGGGGAATATTGAGGAGCCTGTTGCTTCAGTTGACTTTTTAAGACAGGTAAAGGAAGTGTTTGGCGCTGGTGTGGTTCGCTACACCGCGCTTTCACGTCAAGTTATCAAAAGGGTTGCATTCTGCGGAGGTTCAGGTGCCAGCCTGATTGGAAAGGCTATTGGGTCGGGCGCCGACATATTTATTACCTCAGATATCAAGTACCACCAATTCTTCGATGCCGATGGCAGAATTATCATTGCCGACATTGGGCACTTCGAGAGCGAACAGTTTACTATTGAATTATTTTATGAGTACCTTTTGAAAAAATTCCCTACCTTTGCGGTCTTAAAATCAAGGGTAAATACCAATCCAATTAACTACTTATAGCTTGTAAAATATGGCAGCAGTGAAGAACAAACCAGCTGAACCTACCGCCGAGCTTTCGGTGGAGGAGAAATTACGTTTTCTGTACATGCTTCAGCAGGTTGATTCTAAGATTGACCGGATTAGAATGCTGAGGGGAGAACTTCCCCTTGAGGTTCAGGACCTGGAGGATGAAATTGAAGGGCTCGAAACCAGAATTGATAACCTGAAACAGGAAATCAAGAGCCTTGAGAGCGAGGTGTCTGCCAAGAAACAGGAAATTAAGGATGCCAATACGCTTATAAAAAAATATCAGGAGCAGCAAAAAACTGTTAGGAACAACCGGGAGTTTGATTCGCTCTCAAAGGAAATTGAATACCAAACATTGGAAATTGAACTTTGCGAAAAGCGAATTAAGGAGTTTACCCAACAGGTAAAGGATAAGACTCTTGTTATTGAGCAGTCGCAAAAGTTGCTTGAGGAGCGAAAACTCGATCTAAAGGGAAAAAGAATGGAGCTCGATAATATTATAAACGAGACCCAGAAGGAGGAAGAGGAGCTTATTAGGAAATCCGAGGAGTATGGAAAGATTATTGAACCCAGGCTTTACACAGCATACCGTCGGATTAGGGGAAATGCACGCAACGGCTTGGCTGTTGTTACCGTGCAGCGTGATGCCTGCGGGGGTTGCTTCAACAAGATTCCTCCCCAGCGCCAGCTCGACATAAAGATTCATAAGAAAATTATTGTGTGTGAGTACTGTGGCCGAATTCTGGTGGACGACTCCTTGGCCAGCATGTAATAGAAACAACCTTCGTATGCCTCCAAGCGGTTTAGTCTTGGGGGCTTTTTTATTGCTTACTCCTCGTCAAGGCTTTTATTCCTTCCTAAACCCTGAACAACCACTACCACTTCACCCTTAACGGTTTTCGAGTTGAAGTGTGCTGCCACTTCGGCTAGTGTTCCCCGCATTGTTTCCTCATGCAGCTTGGTCAGCTCCCTCGAAACGCTAACCCTCCGGTCGGGGCCGAAAACAGCCATGAGCTGCTCCAGCAGCTTTACCAGCCGAAAGGGCGATTCGTAAAACACCATCGTGCGATCCTCGTCTTGAAGTGCCTCAATTCGCTTGCTGCGACCCTTTTTCTGTGGCAGGAACCCTTCAAACACAAATCTATCGCAGGGCATACCGCTCTGAACCAGCGCAGGAACAAAAGCTGTTGCCCCGGGTAGGCATTCCACCTCAACTCCCCGTTCCAGGCAAGTGCGCACGAGGAGGAAACCCGGATCGGAAATGCCAGGTGTTCCGGCATCCGATATCAGGGCAACGTCAAGTCCGGCGGCTATCTGTTCGGCAATTGCTTCAACCGATTGGTGCTCGTTGAACTTATGATGCGATCTTAGTGGGGTTTCGATGCTGTAATGCTTAAGCAGATTCCCACTGGTGCGGGTATCCTCTGCAAGTACTAGCGAAACCGAACGTAGTACCTCCAGCGCTCTTAACGTTATATCACCTAAATTTCCTATTGGCGTAGGAACAATGAATAGTTTGGACATGGGTTGGAGGTTAGCGTGTTTTTTTACTTTGGTGAAGTTTCAATTTCAAACATTTTGGGTGGGTGGGGCTTTACATCTGCCAGCGCTATCAAATGTTAAAAAATGAACATTACTAAAAAAAGTAACAGGGAAGGGCAGGAGGTAGTTACAGTGCAAACTTCCTGCGCAATAAATCGATAAATTTTGATGCAGCTTCGCTGGTTGCACTCCAGCTAAAGTTATCCTGAAGGTAAATAATGGCCTCGTTCAAGTCGTCCATCTCGTTAAGACGGTTTACCGTTTCGGCATAGAGCGCCGAATCGCCATCAAACAGCTCGTTGGTGAACAGGAACTTATCGTTAATGCCTATTGCCTTGGCAAGGTCGGTAATGGGCTTGTTCTGCAGCTTGGTGCCCATATCGGACCTGCGCGCTTGGTTGGCAATAGTTTCGTTAAGTGACTTTTGCTTGTCCTGAAACTTATCGGCCAACGTTGCCGGTCGATCGGTGCTGGCTGCTCCGGGGGTTGGCTCAACCTCAATACTTTTACTTTCATTTGTAGATGGAGCCTTTTCCCTGAACTTTTGTATTTGCTCGGGTGGTTTCTTTGAGTATGAACCAGCTGGAGCAACAGGTTCAACATTATGGCTTGGGGTGGATAAAGGCTGATCTCTTTTGATGCCTTGAGTTGAAGTTTCGGCATTTGCCTTAACGGTATGCTGGCTATGGGCTTGATGGGTAGGTTCAGCCTGCTTTTCAACGCTAAACAACAGCAGCTCGTAGGCTTTGGCAAGTTTGTCAAGCAGTATGTTACGTTCAATTGACGGCAGATTTTCGGATGCCAGGGCTCTTTCAATTATTTTCATGCTGTCGTCTAAAAGTGTTTTCGAGTCTCGAAGATATTGCATCACTGTCAACTGTTAAGATTTTTCGACCTTCAAAAATAAGTTTTATTAAATTTGTATGTAAAACTAACGCTAATAATTCATTTTAGACCCATGCCTTTTATCGAAAATTCTGTAAGCAACAAGCGCAATGGATGGATAGAGGTTATTGCCGGTTCGATGTTTTCGGGTAAAACAGAGGAGCTAATCCGCCGACTAAAGAGAGCAAAGTATGCCAGGTTGCGCGTGGAAATTTTCAAGCCCCAAATTGATACCCGTTACTCCGAGGAGAAGGTGGTATCGCACGATGCCAACTCCATTATCTCCACGCCGGTTACTTCATCGGGCAACATTTTACTGCTGGCACAGGATGTAGATGTGGTAGGAATAGATGAGGCGCAGTTTTTTGATATGGGACTACCTAGGGTTTGCACCCAGCTTGCCGACATGGGGGTAAGGGTAATTGTGGCAGGGCTTGATATGGATTTTCGTGGTAAACCCTTTGGCCCAATGCCAAACCTGATGGCTATTGCCGAGTATGTTACCAAGGTTCATGCCATCTGTGTTCGCTGTGGCGAGTTGGCTCATTTCTCGCACCGAACTGCCGACACCGATAAACTAGTGGTGCTGGGCGAAACCGACATATACGAACCCCTTTGCAGGCACTGCTATAATGAAGCCTTGAGCAAAAGCAAAACCTAACAAATGGCCTATCGGGAAGTTAGCTTTCGCATTAGTCGTAAGAACTTCTGGTTCATAACCTTTCTCATAGTCCTTCTACCCATTTCTTCAAAGTACCGGTTGCTCATCTTTGGTAAACGAACGCAAGGCGTGGTGGTTGCCAACGAGGTGAAGTCATCTGCTTTTTATCAGTCGCATGGTTACGACTCCTACCCGGTTATTGAGTTTAATGCAGATTCTCTAACACTAAGAATGTATGGCCCCGAGAATACCAACTATGAAGTTGGACGTAGGTTTACAGTTATTTACAACCCCGACAATCCATATAACTGTATGATTTTATCGCTCTCCTACTTTTATACCGGGCGTGGCGTTATTCTGCCCGGAACAATTATGCTTTTATGGATTTCATTTTACCTGACCTTTAGAAGCAGGGATAGCAAAAATAACCCTCGAAAGGGTGAAAGGGATTCTCCGTAGGCGTAGTGAAATTGAGCATTGCAGTTGAAGGTTATAGTAAGAATGCAGCTTTTCGGATTCACTTCCGGGTGTTCAAGTTACGCTTGTTTGAGCCTGGTTTTCCTGAATGATTGGCTGAACCACTATATTCCTATATTTTCCCTGAAAGGTTTCGTATCTGGGAGCTAGTAAAAATTGTTACTTACACAGAATATGGTCGTAGAGCATGCTCTGAAATTGGGATTTTATATTGATATAACTCAAAACCAAACAGAAAAATTGCAAAATTACTAGCGGCATGATGTACGAATTATTCTCGGAATTGTTTAAAAACCAATTGTAGAATCATCATGCGTATAGGAGAGTTGCCGAAGTTTAAAGATGCGATAGAGGAGTTGAAAATATAACTCTCTCTGTGCTGCTCCATGCTCTCTGTGGTAAGAAAAGCCCAACCACGGAGGACACAGAGGTACACGGAGAAAAAAATATAGAGAAATGGAAGAGAATCTGATAACAGAAAAAATAATTGGATGTGCTATAGAAGTACATAAACAATTAGGAGCGGGTTTGCTCGAAAGTGCTTATGAAGAGTGTTTGTTTTACGAATTAATAAACAAAGGCCTTAATGTAAAAAAGCAACTCGCATTACCATTAGTTTATAAAGAAATTAAGTTAGATGCAGGCTATCGTATAGATTTACTGGTTGAGAATAAGGTTATTATTGAGATAAAATCAGTTGATGCTATCGCTGATATACATAAAGCACAACTGATGACCTATATGAAACTGGCCAACATTAAACTTGGATTATTAATAAACTTCAATGTTTTACGATTAAAGGATGGCATAGTTCGTTGGATAATTTGAAATAAAAAGAAATATTTAAGAGGTACGTAGAGCAGGAACTTTAGCTTTCTCTGTGCTGCTCCGTGCTCTCTGTGGTGAGAAAGACATAACCAAGGAGGACACAGAGGAACGCGTAGCAGAAACTTTAGCTTTCTCTGTGCTGCTCCATGCTCTCTGTGGTAAGAAAAGCCCAACCACGGAGGACACAGAGGTACACAGAGCAGAAACTTTAACTCTCTCTGTGCTGCTCCGTGCTCTCTGTGGTGAGAAAGACATAACCACGGAGGACACAGAGGAACGCGTAGCAGAAACTTTAGCTTTCTCTGTGCTGCTCCATGCTCTCTGTGGTAAGAAAAGCCCAACCACGGAGGACACAGAGGTACACAGAGCAGAAACTTTAACTCTCTCTGTGCTGTTCGTGCTCTCTGTGGTGAGAAAAACCCAACCACGGAGGACACAGGGGTACACAGAGCAGAAACTTTAACTCTCTCTGTGCTGCTCTGTGCTCTCTGTGGTGAGAAAGACATAACCACGGAGAGTACAGAGTAGAATGTACA
>ERZ795059.955-NODE-955-length-34228-cov-6.762181_pt1 | contig 34228 bp, 21 predicted proteins | sample MGYA00375143_ERZ795059 | MGnify/ENA primary metagenome ERZ795059 (study PRJEB30188, sample SAMN05720168) | activated sludge metagenome | isolation source: Anaerobic digester | place: USA | collected 2015-01-07 ... | reverse complement strand
CATATTATCGATTTTGGCCACATAGACAACGGCATTGCTGTCGGCGATAGTAGTATTTTCCTTTTTGGCAACAATTGAGAAATTCTGTCCGACATATTGTTCTTGGAATTGCTGCTCTAGTTCAGACAACGAACTAACTTCTGGATATTTTTTTACTCCATAAAACGAGCCATTGTTGGCCAATTTGATGTCATAATTACTGTTTTCAACGGTTTGCCAACTCGTTTGCTGATCTACTTGAAAGTGATTTTTGGGGTCGAGGTAGGTGGCGGTGGTTTCCGGATTTGAAGCAAGGGTTGTTTCATCTTTAAATTTTAGACTTTCGGTGATCAATTGCTTACCGATGGTGGCATACAGTTCGTTTTGCAATTCAATTAATTGAGAATTATCAGGCTCGTCAGATAATGCGTCTTGAAGAGTTTTGTCGGCAACATCGTAATTACCGGCAGCTATCATTTCTGATGCCTGTTTGGCAGCCTGTTGAGATCCAGACAAACTTTGTTCGGAAATCTGATTCTTGATCAGATTAACCAAGCCAAAACTACCCAATACAATCACAATAATAATCACAATAGTAATTGCTCCGCCAATAATCCACAAAAAAGACAAAGGCTTATCCGCGTTAATTTCTCCGTCGTATTCTTTTTCCGAATCAATCCAAGACAATTGATCAGCTGATGAAGATTGTTGTTTGTTGTCACTTTTTCTATCAACAAAAAAACCATCCGCTTTGCTCGAATCGGTGATTTGAGAATGATTTTTTGATTTTTGTTCCGATTCCTTTTGCTCGTTGGTGACAATCTTTGCGGATGTACTAGGTTTCGGACTTGTGGAAATAATATTTATCTGCGGCTTAGAACGAAAGAAATCACCAATCTGATCAAAAAAACCTTTTTTAGATGTTTTTACCTCAATCGGTTTCGAAAGTTGAGAAAAATTGGTGGGACTAATGGTTGATGGTTGCTCTTTCATGATAAAAGATTTGTTTTTTTATTTCTATATTTTATTTTGCCTAATTAGGCATGAAATGAAATTTCACATTATTGTATCATGTTAAATCTGACATTGTCAACGGTGAAAAACAAAAGACAATATGCAAGGATCAATATTCAATAATCAATTTAATCGCAAGAAATTTCAAATTTCAAATAAATCATAATAATATCGTCAATAATCCATTAAATTATTCTTATCCAAATATGTCAAAGTTTTTGTCAAAATATATTTTTTAAACAAATATTTTCAAAAATATGATTAGATTAACTTCATTATTAATTCAATTTTGGTATTCACATGACAATCTTGTTGACAACTGCATAATGGTTGATATATAATTTTTAACGTCTGCAAGAAAGAACAATAAAAAACGAAAATTGCCGACAAAAAAATTACTTCTTCTCAAGTAATTTTATCAAAAATAACATTTTTAAAAGAAGTTCTACTACATAAGTTTGCCGCGAATTGGGGACCAAAACTTGATTTAACAAGTTACCATTCAAGACACAAAATTTTTTTCGTAGTAGAACCACTTTAAAAATGCTACTTCAAAGTATAAAGAAAATTGTTCATTTTTTCAAGGACTTTTTACTATTAGACAAGTTCCTGACATAAAAAACACCGAATAAAATCGGTGTTTTTTAAAAAATACCAATATTTTTTTAAGAAACAACATTAATGTCAAACACTACCGGAGTAGCCAACCACATCTTTCCTTCAATTACCGGTGCGAATATCTCATGATAATCACCGGGAGCCGATGGCGCCTTCATTGTGAATCGAAAAGTACCTGCTTCACCGGGAACGACCAAATTCTCTGACAACATGGCCGGACGATTTTCTGACAACCATCCCGAAGAAGCAAAAACGCTGTTGCGATCTTCCGGCATATAGCCGCCCAATACTACTGGGTTATCAGTAAATTTATACCAAGTTGTATTACCGTTGTTGTAGTAAACCACGTCAACCTCAAACTCCTCGTTCACATGAATTGGATTGTCGACAATCTTTTGATCCACTAAAATGGCTTGTTGAAATTCCGAATCAAATTCACCAGGCAATGGTGATGGAATGTAGTTTAAAAGAGAAAAAGGTGCATTGGAATAATCAGAACCAAGATTAACATCATCGGCGCCATAAGCATTTATTCGTAACATGACTTGATCAGCGTTAATATTGGGCAAAGTCCAATCATAGAAACCAGAATTTGGTAGATGGCTGGCAATTTCCCGATAACTTTTTCCTGAATCCAGCGAGTAAAGAACATCCACTGACTCTATTCCGTAAGTCAAAGATTCCCAAGTTACTCTATGAATGCCTTGCAAAGACAATTCCACCGGATAAACGAGATCACTGCTCTGACGTCCCAAAGTTTCTCCACCGTTGGGAGAAGTCAGACGAATATATTTTGACAACAGATTACTGCCATCACCAGTGGGAGGAATATTTGTTTCTTCTTGATTATTTTCACTACATTCATTAGCAGTAGAAGCCGCACAACTATCGTAATATGTGCTTTCACTATAAGTAATAGCGTACACGCAGGTTGGTGCAATCAAGCAACAAATTGACAAAAGAACCGTTGTTACAAATTTTGCGTTCATAATACGTTTCCTATAAGAAATAAATACAAAAATCTTTTTTGCTTACAATAATAAAAAAAGCAAGGAATATACCCTGCTTTTTTTATTATTTTAAATGAATGCTTATCGAACTGTAACATTCCAATATATTCCGGCATCATTCATCCAAGTAAGATTTTCAGCAATCGGACGGAAGTATTCGGAATAAGTACCGCTATTTGATGTAGCTTGAATTTCAAAGGTAAAGGTAGCATATTCACCGGGAGCGACAATTGATTCATTCATACTTGCAGCACGGTTGATAGCCAACCAAGAAGAATCATATACTACGCTGGATCGATCAGCTGGACGGTCAGTGGCTAGATGAATAGGGAACATGCCGGAATTATACCAGGTAGAGTCACCAGTGTTTTGAACGGTCAAAGTCAAAGTAGCTTGTTCGTTGGTGTCCAAAGTCGGGTATTCTGATTGACTGATCCACTGATATTGATAACTGGCAGCAGTAACATTGATATTCCAGTTGATATTTTGATCACTCATCCAGGTAACATTTTCAACCACTGGACGGAAGTATTCTGGATATGTACCCGGCAAAGGAGCACCGGCAATGGCAAAAGTAAAGGTAGCTAATTCACCAGGAGCTACAGTACCTTGATCCATGGCAATACGATTGGTTGACAACCAGCTGGAGCCGGTTGTGTAGAATCCACAATTTCGGTCAGCCGGTCGATCGGTGCCAAGATGCACCGAGTTGCTACCAGTGTTGTACCAAGTTGCTGAGCCGGTATTTTTGATAGTCAAGGTCAAAGTTGTCTCACCACCTTGTTTGACAGTAGCATTTGATGATTGACTAACGTAGCTGTAAGTATAATCTGCTGGATTGGTAGAAGGAGGATTCACTGGAGCAAATTCAACCGAAATCTGATCGTTGATAGTAACATTATTTACACTTGCGGTATATTGAGAAATACCAATTTCATTGGAAGTAACAACAAAGCTGGCATCACCTAAACCATCGGTAACATTGGTTTGTGAATTAACTGAACCAAGAACAGCATTTAAGTCATCACTCATACGGTTGGAATACAAAGTCACGTTAGCGTTTGTAACTGGATTATTTTTTATATCGCGAGCATGTACGGTAATTACTGCATAATCCACTCCATCAGCCAAGACAGAAGTTTTGTCAGCCGACAAATATGAATTATTAGCATTAACCGAACCTTCACCAGTGGAATCAGTCGGAGTGCCGGCGTGACGATCAGTATTTTGTGATTCGATGCCGGACGTGTTGACGCTACGAATTGTATAATAATATGTTGTGTCTTTTGTCAGACCGGAGTCAGTCATACTGGAAGTAGAATCATCAAGAATCAATTCGCCCAAACCGCTGGTTTCATCAGTGGAGCGATAAACTCGTATAGAGTCAAAACTATCTGGATTGACCCAACTAATATTCAAACTGTCACCTGTACCGGGATTGGAAACGACTACATTGGTTGGTGCTGCCGGAATTTCGACATTGGCAGTAATAGTAAAGTTGCTATCCGATTTATCGGAATACAAATAACCACCGCCGGAAGTATAACCACGCAATTTTATAACTGCTTTGGTAGTCTCAATATTTTCCGGAATTGACCATTCATAACTGCCGGTATTGTCCACCAAATCAGCAATGGTCGTAAAGTACGTTCCACCGTCGGTTGAGTAAGAAATCGATACCTTGGAAATCAATGTTCCCCCGGTTGTACTCCAACTTATTGTATCCGTATAACCGGCACCTAAAACTTCTCCGCCATTAGGAGAAATCACACTAATAGTTGCACTCGGTTGTGCGCTGCCACCCCCTCCCCCGCCATAACCAAGGCCGTGTTTGACATCAATCAGTGATACCAAAGACAGACCTGTTATGACCAAGAACGAAGCAATACCCGTGAAAAGTTTTTTCTTTGACATTTTCTTGGTTTTTAATAATTAATAAATAAAATAAAATACCTCTCTTTCTGTTTCCTTTATGATATATTATATCTATTGAAAATGCAAATAATAATTTGAAGATGTTTTGAATATTTTACTTTTGGTGATAAGAATTTTACAATTTGTTTAAAAAGAAATATTTTTTGAGAAAAGTAAATATGACTTGGTGGCGACAAAATTGGTACAAAATTTCTCTTGCCCTATTATTTATATGGGCATTTTTTTTGCGTTGCTATCATCTGGGCGAAACTAGTATTTGGATGGATGAAGGTTATTCAATTAATGCTGCCATGAGTATTTGGCAAAAAGGATGGCCGATATTAGATAGCGGCCGATATTATCTGGGCGGCATAATATATCACTATTTATTGGCTGGATTATATGGAATCAGCGGCGGCAATATTTTTGGCATGCGTTTGTTATCGGTAATCATTGGCATGGCCGGAAGCGGAGTATTATTCAAGACCGCCCAGAAAATCACTCGGTCCAATCAGGCCTCCATTTGGACTTTGTTGTTGTATTGGTTTGGCTATTGGCAAATCGCTTGGTCCCGCCAAATTAGAATGTATGAATTAACCATGCTTTTTTTATGGTTGTCTGTATATTTTTTCTGGCAAGTGATCGAAAAAGGAAAAGATAAGTGGAAAAAAATCCTAGTCAGTCTAACTTTTTTAGTTCTAGCTACTTTATGCCACCCGGTTGTGTTACTAGTTGGACCGGTTTATCTGCTTATTTTTTGGCTTTTCTTTCCCGATCCAAAATCCAAAAAAAGTATCACTATCTGGTTGCTTGGATTGGTCTTGCTTTGGCAAATCATTGGCTACTTTACAATTTATCGTAATCTCACCCTATTTTATCTGATCAAAAACAATCTCTCACTCAATTTTTATCTACCGTCATTTTTGGAATTCATTGGTAACAGCTATTTGTGGCAAAGCGTTTTGTCGTTAATAGCCGTTGTTTGGTTTATTATTGAAAACAAACACTCGCGGCAGACTTGGTTTTTAGCATTAACCTATTTATTTCCGTTAACCATATTTTGTTTCTTTTTTAGAACTCTAATTTTTCGTTACCTCTTCGTTTTTACCCCGGCACTGCTAATATTAAATGGTATGTTTATTACTGAGATTTTGGCAGAAATAAAAAAGAAAAATGTGGCCTATCTTTCTATTGCAACATTATTTGCCTTGATGATTTATTCCGGCGAATTGGTTGTTTGGCCAAAAACTTTTTACAAACTGGAATCGAATCCGGAAAATAGTTCCAAAACTTACTTGTCATACACTCCACAACCAAATTTTGCCACAGCCTATCAAACAATGCGCGCGCAACTTGCCGCCAATGATGCGGTAGTGTCAGCATATCCGCATTTGACCAAAATTTTATTGGGACAACCGGGATATTGGTTAAAATTTGATTATATCGGGGCGGAAAAATCCGATTATTATGTCGATTCAAACAATCGTGAATACTACGTCAATGCTGAAACTATCAATAATCTCGATCAATTAAAAGAGCTCAATCAGATCAAGACTGTATTTATTATTTACGATCGAATGGCGCGTGATCGTTTGGACGGCGCCACCCTCGATTGGATTGAAAAAAATGGCCATTTGTTATTTTTTGATCAAACAAATATCTATTCGCAAGTTTGGGTTTGGCAAATAAATATGAAAAATAATTAGCGAGCGGTGGTTTGTAATTTCGGGGACATTTTTTTACTTTTCGTATTTAATGTACAATATGATTGATATAGATCAAGTTTAAACAAACAAAATGAAACAATATTGGTGGGCATTTTTATCATCATTTTATTTGTAGCCGCGGTCACGGCTGCCAGTATTTTGTCGGTCCGGCACACTCTGAACAATTTTGAAGGCGGTTGGATCTGTCAGGATGGAATCTGGGTCAAACACGGCAATTCTCCGGCGCCACCCCCCAAAAGAGATTGTCCTAAAATGGATTCCAGAAACAATTTGGAAACCGATCAGACCACGACAATAACCAAAACCAAGTAACAAATTTAATATCCGATGATCGACAAACAAGAAATTTCAAACACTAACAATATGCAAGATTCAATATGCAAGAAATTTCAAATCCCAAATTCCAAATTTCAAACGAATCACAGAATGAAAAAGATAATTAACTAATTCTGTCATACCCGAAAAGACATGAGCGAAGAGAATATCCTTTATCGGGTATCTCATACGCAACAAGCAAGTGGATAAGAAATTTCAAATCTCAAACGAGTGCAGAAAGGCTGTTATTCTCGAATCGAAAGCTTTAGCGTTTCGATGTCGGGGATCAAGAAACAAAGCAGTCCATCGAAAAAAAATTATGCCAAAAAAATACATACCGCTCATGTATTTTTTTTAACCACATATCCAAAAAATGCTTGATACGATGTGGATTTTGGCGTATAAATAATAGTGCAATTTAAAAAATCTTTAATGAAAAAAAAGGGGGCAATGATTTGTGTTAACGTTAACAAATCAAGCAAAAGAAAGAAAAGTAAAAATATTAATCGCTGATGACGATGAGATGATTCTTCACGTGTTGGAGAGAATTATTGAACATCAATTGCCTGGCGTAAAGGTGTTTGCGCGGCAGGTTCACTGCGCCAATGACGCAGTTGAATCGATCAGTGATTTGCAGCCAGATATTGTACTACTGGATCATTCGTATGATTCATCAAGTACAAATGGTATTGATGTTATTCGTAACATCAAGAAAAAAGGACTAGCAAAAAAAATTAAAAAAATAATTTCAATTACCAGTGATGAAACAGTCGTTGACGAATATCGTCAGCTGGGAATTGAAAGAATAAATAAAGTTGATTTCAATACGATCGTTGAAAAGATAAAAAATTTCATCAATGATTGTATTGAACTAATTTCATAATCTTTTTAAACCGTTTTTTTGGTAATTTATAACAAAATGCCAAAAAGCGGTTTTTTATTTTGCCAAGTTTTCATATAATATAATAAGATAACGTTAAAAATATTTTTAAAGACAAAAAATGACCAAAAAGAAAATATTGTCAGCGGTTGCACCTTCCGGAAATATTACCTTGGGAAACTATATCGGTGCAATATCGCAATGGGTGCAAAATCAAGAAAATCCTGATAGTGAAAACTGGTTTTTTGTTGTTGATTTGCATGCCATGACTATGCCGTATGAACCGCGAACATTGAGGGAAAAAACCTTGGAAGTAGCCATGCTCTATTTGGCTTGCGGAATTGATCCAGCCAAGTCAAATATTTTCGTGCAATCACATGTGCCGGCACATGCCGAATTGACTTGGATTTTGAATTGCAATACACCCTTGGGCTGGATGAACCAAATGATACAGTTCAAAGAAAAATCGAAAAAAGTTGGTGACGAAAATGTATCCGTTGGATTGTATGACTATCCGGTGCTGATGGCAGCTGACATTCTACTATACAACATAGATTTGGTGCCGGTGGGTGAAGACCAAAGACAACACGTGGAAATCGCCCGCGAAATCGCCCGCCGTTTCAATCGATTGTATGGTAATATTTTTGTCGAGCCGGAAGCGACCAATCCGCCGCGTGGCGCCAGAACAATGGCCTTGGATGACCCGTCGGTCAAGATGAGCAAGTCCGCCAAATCGAAATACAATTATATTTGGCTGCTGGATAAACCGGATGATATTCGTCTGAAATTTTCCCGAGCGGTGACTGATTCAGAGCAAAGTATCAAATTCGATCAAACACGAGCCGGTTTATATAATTTATTAAATATTTATCAAATATTAACCGGTTGGACAGAACAACAAATTGAAGAAAAATTTGCTGGCCGAGGCTACGGCGAACTAAAGGCGGATTTGGCCGAGAGGACAATTGCCTTGCTACAACCAATTCAGAAAAAATATGAAGAATTGGATAAAAATCGCGATTACGTACTGGAAGTATTGGCGCATGGCGCCGCCAAAGCTGCTTTAGTCGCCAACGAAACTCTCAAAAAAGTTAAGAAAAAAATCGGCTTAGTTGAACCGCTAAGTGTTTCCAATACAAAATCCAAGCCTGTTGTGTCTTTTGAAGATTGGCTGAAATTGGACGTAGAAATTGGTACAATAAAAAGTGTAAATGAAGTAGCCGGCGCAGACAAATTGTATCAGATCGCGCTTGATTTTGGTGAAAGCGGAGAAACGACCATCATTGCCGGTATCCGAGAATACTATCGACCAAGTGAGTTAGTCGGCAAACAAGTACCGATTTTAAAAAATTTAGCGGAAAAAGAAATCAAAGGTGTCAAATCAAAAGGTATGATTCTGGCAGTAAATAATGGGGGAGAGGCAATAATTTTAAGTCCACAAAAGGAGGCAAAAAGTGGCAGCAAAGTCAGTTAAAACCAAGGCAACAAAACCCAAAAAAGTCGCCGGTCAAACAAAATCCAAAAAACAATCACCAGACAAAAAAAGTAAAAAAAAGATTGTCAAACCGGCCGCCAAGAAATTGGTCAAAAAGGTAACGATTGCCAAAAAATATCAGACAAAAAAAGCAAACTTAAGTCCGGCAAAGACCGTCAAAAAGAAACTACCGGTCAAAAAAACAGCAAAAAAAATGCCGGTCATTAGTAAATCAAAAACAGTTACCCCAAAAAATCCTGTTTCTGCTCCATCAAAGCCAAACAAGACCGTCCAACAAAAAGTCGTTCAGAAAACGATCGCACAACCAACACCAAATGTTGCAACCAATCTTCAAACAATCAAGAAAGAAAATAAAAGCACTCGACCAAACATTGATAAAGCCGAAGGTTGGATTGAACAAAACCGTGTACTAATTGTGGTGATATTTTTCGCTGTATTGATTATGAATGTATGGATTTATATTACCACTCCCAAGTACACTCCGCATATTTCCGAACAAGAAATTCTCAATCCGGTTTATGATGCCGCCGGTGTTTATTACAAATATAATGTTCCCGAAAATGAATGGGCCAATTTTAATGGTAAAAAAGTGATCGAAAATTTAGTCAATTCCGGCATTGCCTTTGATGAAGCCACCTACCAAATCGGTGGACAAACATGCGACAGCTGTCCGACCAACGCTTCTCCTTTGCTCTATGTCAAAAATCCCAATCACATTTTGGGTGGCAACTGGCAAAGAGTGGACAAGCCGGGCTACTATGAAAATACCGATCGCTATCTCATTTATCAATATTTGCTCAGTTATTGATCAAGATAAATTAGTAAATTGATCCGATTAGTTGAAGATATGTTTGGGCTAAAAATAAAAAAGACGATTATCAAAAAATCGCCTTTTTTCTGTATGATAATTTGCAGCAAATTATTGCAATCCCAAAACTCCATACAACCAATTGCCGGCTTGTAAGATGATACCATTTTGCCGATCAAAATAATAGATTACGGCCAGGATAACGGCAAAAAGAATAATCATAATTAGGAAAAACGACATGTCGGTTTTGACATGATCAAAAATCCCGCCATATTTATGTGTTGACAGACTTGCCTCGGCCACAGAAGCATTTGGTTGCGCGACGACAGAGGGGGCAGAACCTGCCGAAGAAACAGTTGGGTTGTCGGAAGCGTGTTTTTGGGTTGCTTGCAAAATATCCGACTTGGATACTTTTTTGTGTTTGGGACGATTTTTTTTGCTCATACAAGAATTTTTAAGATAAATTTTAAATTAAACTATTGTTTATTATATGGCTTTTCGCTCAAAAAGGCAAAAATAATCAGTGACAATTTGCGTACACGTCATTCAATACTTCGGTCAATGCACAAATTTGATCTCGGATATTCTTTAATCGCTCGTCATTCGGCTCAATGTGATTGCCATTTACTTTGCCATTACTGAAGTGCACTCCATTTTGATAATCATCGATCTCCCGATTTTGTTCTTGAAGTGCTGCAATCAATTCTTTGATAAATATTTTGCTTGTTTTATTGGTATTATTTAATACCAATTTTTTAATGTTTTCATAATCGTCAATTTCTATCATCGGCACACCGCAATTCCATGCTTTGTCTCTTTTATCTAGATATTTATTGGTAAATTTATTATTGTTTCCAATTTTGACCATGGTAGTTAATTGCAGTGGAAATATTTTCTTAATCGGAGTTTTGCTAATATCAATAATTTGATCGTCTTTGTTATCAAACACGCAAACAAACGTATCCGCCTTCATATGTTTATCCAGCAATTTCGGGCTTTTTATAAACGCTAAGCCAGAAGGGTGGCTGAATTTACTATTTTCTTTTTGCCATCGGAAAATTTGATACATTTCGGAAAATATACCACGAAAAGATGATTCCTGATAATTAGCTTTAATTTTTTTATCAGCGATGTATCGGTTGTAATAATTAATATTACTAATATACAACATCTCCAGTTTGTTGTTTAGTTCAGTAATCGCTGTCAAATTAACGGAATTTATGGATTGCTTTTGCGAATAAGAAATAATCAGTAAATTAGCATACGATATTTTGTTAATTAGATCATTTGTTGCCAAAATTAATTCAATGTGTTTGTTTGGTACAAATTGAATTTTTTTGTAATCTTTGCGCCGTTGTTTGTTGTCCTTAATCTTTTGATTAATACTTGAAGGTAAATTGGCTTGATATTTTTGAAAATCCGGATTTTGCAAAATTTGATCGTCATTTTTGAATGAGAAATTACTCATAAAATCACCATCATCGTGCTCAATGGCGGCGAGAATCGGCTTAATGTGCTCCGACCACAAATTATGTAGCGCATTTTTGAATATCAATAAATCATCATCAAGCGAAGTGATCGTATCCAATTCGTCAGAATCCGTTACTAGTTGTGACTCTATTTTATTTACTCGATCTTGATATTTGCGGTCAATTTGGGCAATGTATTTTAATTTAGTTTGCCAGAAATCAAGACCAAATTCCAATTGTTGAATATCTCTGTCAATCGCTTCCAAAAGTTCGGCGGATGTTTTTTGTTTGTTTTTTTTATTTTTTTTGATTTTATTTTTTTCCGATTTGGAAATTTTAACTCGTTTTTTTTCTTTTATTAATTGCTCCAATTCTTTATTTAACTCATTAATTTGGACTTCGTTTATTTCAATTGTTTTTTTAAAAATTTGTTTTTGATTTTCTAATTCTTCCGGTGTTTGGATTTTTTCTTGATGTAATGTTTTGGTAAAAATATTAAACAAAACATTCAATCTGCCCAAACGGATAATATTTTTTACTTGAGTATCTGTTGGTAAATCATGTTTTCGAATCTCTCTTTTTATCGCATTGTTCTTATCTTCCAGAATTTTGATAATATCTTTTTTGGTAGATATTTTTTCTTCCAATTTTTCACTTTCTGTTTTGTTAATTTTTTCAAGTAAAATTTCCTGCTGATATTGATTTCGATCCGATTTTAATTTTGCCAAATTGCTCGTAATCTGATTTATGCGATCATCCGCTTCCATGGTCATCATGGGTATAATTTCATTGCTAACGATATTGTAATTGCATTCTTGGGCGATATGATCCAGTTTTAATTGCTCAATTCTGTCAACCAAAATATTTTTTCTTTTTTGATATTTTTTTTCTATTAGCTGGTAGTCAAAGAATCCAGTTTCGGGATTATAATCGGCCGGGGGCAGATATTGGCTTATTTTTTTGATTATTGCTGGGATTTGCTGTTGGCAATAATCATCAATGGATATATCCATTGGAGTTCGCGAGATTTGTGGGGCGGGAGCGCAACCAGCCGGTGACAATGGTTGATTGACGGGAATGGTCAAAGTGGTGTCAATTTCCATTTTATTTTCCATTTTATTTTCGATAATGCTGTTTGGTTTCATGTTCGCAGATTTTATGGTAATTAAGTATTTGTACCTGCTTTATATAATATAATTTTTTGTTTGTCAATCATTTTCACTCACCTATGTTATTTCTCTAGTCGATCCGCCATGAGTAAATATGCAAGATTCAATATGCAATGAATCGCAAAATATCAATTTTCAATATCCAATATCCAGTCAAAATCAAAAAATACATATTCATGTGTCATACCCGCCCTGTGCGGGTATCTCATCCATTGTCATCTACTTTTACCATTGGATAAAATCGCAAAGTTACTTATCTCTGTCAGCAACTTGACAACAGATAACCAGAGAATAAGATCCCTTCACGACGACCCACCCCAAAATTTTTTACAAAAAATCTTGGGGGCCCGGTAAAGGCAGAGATGACGCACATGAAAAAGTGAGCAGTTACTTTTTGGGACAAAAAAATTGCGCATTCCGATTGATCGGATTACGCAATGTTCGTTTTTTTTATTTTATTCCGGTTTTGCCGGCATGTGCGCCGGATTCGGAATACTGCTGTTCAGGAGGTCGAGAATATCTTTGCTTTCTTGTTCGACATTCTCCTCTTCCTGTTTCTTGATTAAAAGTTCTTCTTCCAGAGAAAGTATTTTGGCTTCTTTCTCCTGGAGAAGATCATCTTTTTCCTGTAATTGCCCTTTCAGCTGGGCAACTTGTTTTTTGATTTCCTCCATCTCGTTGGCGGTGCCAATGATTTTGGAGAAACCTTCAGCCAGAATTCCCGATAATTTTTTGATTTCATCCTGAGTCGTTTTGGCAGTACTATTGATTTTCTGTTGCAACGACTCAGAATTCAAATTCATTTCCTGTCGGGTGCCCACTACTACTTGGGCTATTTTTTTTAATATCTCTAGATCCATGGGTGTTGCCATTTAGCAACACCTCCTTTCATTTTTTTAAAATAATTCAGAATATCATTGCTGACAACATAGCACTTGAATTTATTGTTGTCAACAATGTTTTCGTTTAATTGACATTTTCCAGAAGAGCAACCACCTCCTGATAGTCTTTGGCTAGCAATTTTTGGTAAGCCGCCAATTCCTTTTTGATGGTGGCATTCTCCTGTTGCAGATCAGAAATGATCTGTTTCTGGTTGGCATTGATTTGTTCAATGCCCTCTATAATCATCTCCAAGTAAGTCTGCTGGTTTTCCCAGTGACGATAAATAATCACCTCCATCTGCTTCAGTAAACTTATAATAATATTACGAGTGAACTCTGTGATGTTCATGTTACTTTCCTCCTTCTTTTTTGTTTATAACGCTTGCTAGTTCTTCCTCCACCTCATTACCAACAAATTTTTCAAATAACTTTTGGTAATGGTTGGAGAGTTTGGCCTGTTCCTCCTGATAAGGAAGCATGGCTTCACGTATTGACTGAGTTACGTATGGATCGATGTGCCCAGTCAATAAATTTTTGCTGATTATTTCTGCCACGACGTTTTTGACAGTAACATCAAGAAATTTGTCGTGCAGTTTTTTCACTTGCTTAAGATGCTCATCAAGCATCTCTTTGACTTCAGAAACTTGCTCTTGCTTATCAAGTCTCTGCTTGATCTCAGCAATTTGCAGATCAAGCAGATCAAATTTGCTGAGAACTTTTTTTAGCTTTTCAGCTAACATAAAATTTCCCCCTTTCCTTGTTTTTAAATTTGGCAAATTCGACGAAAGTGTAATACGAAACTGGCTATTAGTCAATATTTATTTATAATATTTAAATACAAATAAAAAAAGCAGTTCGTGGCATGACGTCACACTGCTTTTTTATAATCTATGTTTCTTTTCTGATATTTTCTGCCCGGATAATTTTTGTTAACTTGATGATCTGCGCATCTTTTTGGGCCAGTCGCTGTTTTATATTATTTATTTCACCACGCAAATCTTTTATTTCTTTTTTTATCTCTGCCAACACTTCCGAACCGGGATTCAGCGGATGGTTATCTTTTTTGTCCCAATTTTTCGTTTTGCGAAAATAGACAACTTCGTTTTCTTGTTTAAGCTGAATCAATTGTTCATCAGCTAATTTTTGGATGTTGGACTTCATAATGTTGGCGTTGTAGCACGGCAATTCAACAAACCATTGCGAAGTCTCTTTTATTGCCGGCGGCATTATGTTCACATTTTTTTTGTATGGAACCGGATAAAAAATTTCCGGTTCGAGTTCTTGAATGTATTTTTTCAATTCTTGATAAAGAAGCGAGTTATCGTTTGCTTTTTCCTTCATTTCTTTGACCATTTGCTTTGTCACGCCCTTTCTTTTAAAAAACAACTACCTGTTTATAAATTAACTCATTTGAATGTATTATTCAATCTAAAGACCTTTACTATTATGTACTATCATGACTTGATGATTGACAGATAGTATTTTTGATATTATGATGCGATTATATTTTTACACATTTTTAGTGCGTCAAACATGAATATAGAAAAAGGCAATCGCTCAAGACTGCAAATACGCGAGGCAATGAAAAAGCAGAGTACTTTTTATGATGCGACCGAAAAAAGAATGCTAAATAAGTGGTATCCGGAAACTAAATTTTTTTCCGAAGCACAAAGGCAAGACATTTTTCAACTTTTTGGCATTCAGTTGTCGCTAGCGGAAATTGACGTGTTGCGTCAATCATTTCCGAGTCGCAATTTTGCGGAGATTAAATCCATGTTTCAAAATCAGGAAAAAGAAGAAAGTGCAAAATGGATTGAGCAGCTTTTGAAACAGAGAAAATTCAATAGTGGCAACAAACCCGGAGTAGAAAAGATTTCCAAACCAAATTGTGATAGTGCCTGGACTATTATTAATGCTTTTCAAACTAATCTGTCTGCTTCACAGCCAAAAAAAGTTGTGGAAAATATTACCGACTGCATCAATAAAACGAAGAGCAAACCCGACAACGCCGCTATCATTCAGACAACCAAATTGGATGAAACTCACAAACCACATTCATATTCTTTTTTTGCCGATGCAATGACCGATATGGAGAATTCGGAAAAGACAGAGATTGATTTTCAGATTCCGAGTGCTACCGTTCAAGTTAAAAACAAAAAAAATAATCAAGTTCGGAATATCGCTTTGAATCCATTTGAAACAACACTGATGTTCAATAAAGTCCGATCATTGTCGAATGAATTAAATGAAAATATTCATGAATTAGTCATAGATTTTCTCTACCGAAATCCAGATCTAATTGAGGACGAATCAATCAGAAAAAACGTGATTGATTGTCGAGAAAAACATGATAAATATCTGAATAATTTTCAAGATTGTTTGGAGTTTGAAATAAATAACGACAGCCGGGAGTTATTGACTGAGCAACACAAGAATATTCAGGGGATAAAAAAAGAAGCCAGTATGTTGATTGGCAAATATATTTGTGATTTAAAAAATAAAATAGACGAACAGGATTGGAACGATGAACGAGATACCGATAATTTGCCCAAAACAGAAGAGTCAATGTCTTCAAATAAGAAGAAATATCAAAAAATCAGGAAAGAAGCCAAAAATTATTATTTCAACAAACGGATCAAGAATTTGTTGTACAAATTTTTCAAAGAAGATGGTCATTCCATTCTGAAAAGTGGCAAATTGAATGATTTTGAATTTGACTTACGTTTTTTTCAGAAGAAAAACATTGGTATGGATAAGAAAAATGCGGAAATAGCCGGAAGCTCAGACAAATTAGCTAAATATATTGACCAAAGCGTTATTGAATCCAAAGTGAATACGGGATCAACTCTCGAACCGATCAATGAAAATTTTATCATCGATCGAGCTGATCCGGGGAGCTTGGTCAAAGCTTACAAAAAAGCCAATGAATTTCCGGATGCCAAGAAACAGATAAATGGCGGCTACAAGTTGGCGCAAGACATGGCTCGTTTACGAAAAAATCCGGAAATACCGTGGCCAAGTGAATTTGCGGATAGATATGTCAAATGGGCGGTGGAAAAAAGTTCTTTCATCTATGAACATCGATCGGGATTAGAATATTTGCATCGCCATCCGGATGGAAATTATCTGCAAAACATCAGCAAAGTATTGTCCTTGGGTAGTGGGCCGCACGAAGAATTAAGAGTGTATGCGGATTACGTGAAAAATAATCCGAGTTTAACATTACCCCAGATTTATAGTCTTGATTTGTCAGAATCTATGCTCTCCTCTAGTCGAGAACAAATGAGAGAAAATGGATTGGACATTTTTGATAAAGGCATAGATTTGCCAAATACCAATGCGCAAAACTTTGATTTGTCAGAAAAAGATTTTGACATGATTGAATGCTCCAGTTGGGATGATATTGCTCAATTCTCGAAAGATACCCATGGCAACAAGAACGAAGAAGAAGTGGTAAAAAAGATGTGGTACAAATCACTGCAACATTTAAAAAATGGCGGTATTATCCGTTTTTATAGTTACAAAAGATACAACCAACAGTTTATCGATGTCTTGACCAATGATTTGGATATGAAAATTTTGGAATACAACATTGATGAGAAATATAGCAATCACAAAGATCAACAAAAAAGAATTGATAAACCGCGCGTTTGGTTCAAGGGAATTAAGACCAGAGATGTTTCGCTAGCTGAATATGAGCAGAAAATGAGCCATGTCAAAATTTATGATGATAACAATTTGCATGATATTTTTTACAAAGAAATAACAAAACTATTTGCCAAGGAAGACTTGGAAAATTTGAAATATTTGGAATTATCGATTGTTATTTATCGCACCGAGTGCCAAAAAAGAGGTTTGGAAAAAGAAGCAAACGAATTGTCAAATTTACTAAACGCAATCAATGATTTTCGCCAAGATTGGAAGCAGCAAAAAAAGCGCAAGGATAAAAAAGCCGAACAAGTAAAAATTCAAATATATTTGGAAGCGATTAAGAATATTGAATTACATGTACAAAGTGACTCCTTGAGTTTGGACCAGATAAAAGTGATGCTGACCGAATTGGTGGGCTATTTGGATCTGAAATCTTGCCAAAAATTGTATCAAAAATGTTTGGAAAATAGCAAATTAGCCGTTTTGCTTCCGGAAATAATGAGTTTGATTGAAAATTCGGTGGATAGAATTCAGTTAGTGTATGATGCGCGAATATGGCCGTTGGTAAAAGGCAATAATGAATTAAGAAAGAAAGTTTGGCAGATGATGTTGAAGTTTCCGGAATTATTTTTGGCTGATGTTTTGTTTAGTTCAAATATCGATGAGGAAATTAAGAAAGCCTATATCCAGAATATTGATTGGTTAAATAATAATACGGTTGAATTAGTCAATAAATTTTTGGCGGAAAAAACTGATGAAAAAAATATGACTAAATATGCCAGAATAATCATGAATAATGCTCCGAAAAATATAAATATTAATATACCAAATAAGTTATTGAAAGGTGATTTGTTGGATATATTCAGTAAACGTATTTACAATCAACAAGTCTTAAAAATGACTAATTCCGAAGATTTGCCCGATGACTTGAAAAATTACTTTATAAAGATGATAAATATCTTTGAGAACGAAAAACCATCATCAGATAGTGTAGATAATTTTGTGACCAGTTTTGGATTGTTGGTGGAAAATTTGGAAAACTCAAATAAATTGAAAGCATATAAATTTGTGGAGAAATATTTTTTTCAGGATAGCGGCTATTTGGATGAGATTCAAAATAAAATTCACAAAATTGAAATGGAAATCATGATAAAAAAATATAATGATTTCAAAATTAATCATTTAGAAAAAAGTAATAATGTAATCGATAGAGAAGTTGTCACTGATGAATTCAATAAATTAATGTCGGATGATTCAGAATTGATCGATTTTTTGGCCGGTAGATATTTGAGCTATCAGGAAAATAATTTGGACGATCCAACGACAGCCAAAATAGACGAGTTTGATAATGTAATATTAGAACTAATTTTGGAAAAATATCCCAGTGACTACCGCAAAATAATGTTTTTGGCGAGAAAGATTACCAGATCCACATCGGACAAAAATTGGAAAGTAAAAGCACAATTCGATATTGTTGAAATTAATAATTTAATGATCAATAATATGGATTTATTGTTGCACAAAGAAACAACAAATATACTGATCGGCCAAGAAATTTTATCGATTAAAAATTTGGCACAGGTAGTTGATTGGGTAGGAGAAAATTTTGAAAAAATCAGCATGATAAGTAATTGTGACAACAAAACGGCAACCAAAATTTTACAGAATACATTGCGAGACTTTGACCAACAGAAATTTTTACATTTCATCTCTGCTTTCCCCAAAGCAGTTCATAATAGCACAATTTTGCGTAAAGCGATGAACTACAACAATCAAGCAATAGATGTGGCGATACTATTAGATATTCACTCTACTGATGATATCTTGTATCTGGCCGATCAAGGAGAAAAAGGATTAACACTAGCATTATTTTTGGTCATTCATAAACAAGAAAATTCATTAAGATCTAATATTTTCGCTCAATTGTTCAAAAAACATTACAACAAACACACAAGATCATTCTTTATGAGAGTGGCAGCAAATAATCCTAGCCTGCAAATCTATCCCGAAAGCTTTAGTTGCCTGACAGATTTTTGTCCAAAAGATTTATTTTATATCGCGCTAAAAAACAAGCTGGTTTTGAATCTAAAAGATTGGGATATAGAAAAAATAGGAAAAAATAATTATTACTTGAAACGGCCGGAGGGGGGTAAAAGAGTAGTAAAAATTTTTAATGGAGAAGACAGTTTTTGCAAAATTAAATCCGAAGATAAAAAATATTATGAACTACAAGTTATTCTGAAAAATTCTTCAGACATAGGAGTTAATTTATTAGACAAAAGAAAATTAATTAATACAACTGTCGATATATGTAATAATGATTGTTATTTGACCTTAGATGAGCATGGAACGGTATGCGGATTGGAAGCCAGAGACAACAATAAACGACTTGGCTTTATCCATCGCGATGATTTTCCGGAAAAATTCTTGGATGATATCCGATCGAAAGGCTATATTGCTTCTTTGAATGCTATAAAACTTAGATATGAAAAATTGGATAATGACGGAAATTGGATTTTCAAGGTAACGAAATAACAAAAAAAATCTCAATGACATAATTTAATATCATTGAGATTTTACTTTTTTACTCCTCTTTTTTCAATTTTTCGATTTCCTGTTCGAGGAGTTTGATTTTTTCCTGGAGCTCATGATTATGTTTTTTGAGCGCCAGGTTTTCGGAATAGACTTGACCCGTTTGGGTCATTTTTTCCATCACGCTGTCAATATAGCTTTTGCCATTTTGATCAGCATGGCTTGGTAACTGATCTTTTGAATTTTGTATTAACTGATTCAAAAGACTCTTTATCTCCGATATACCATTAACTATATCGGGGAGGACTTGCAGGTGTCCTCCGATTTTTATGATGGCATTCTGAAATCCAGCAATAATGACATTACTGTCTATAGCCATTTATATCATCTTCCTTTCTTTTTAAATTTTCAAAATTAATGTCTAGATTGTAGACATAGATTATATATTTGTCAATGGTTATGCAATAATTATTTAGTTTTCATTAATATATCTATTTTCTATTTTTATTTTTCTTAATCAAAATTAGTTCTTCCACGTCATCACGGATTTCGGCCGCTTTTTCGAATTCGAGATTGCGGGCGGCCAAATCCATCTCTTTCTCTTTGGTGGCAATCAGTCGGTCAATCGCGTCCGGGGTATATTCATCAATCTGCTCCCAGTCAATCGGCTGGCCATAACGTTTTTGTTTTTCTTTGGATTTTTTGGAAGTCAGTCCCATTTCTTTGATCTTGGATTCAATTGTTTGTGGAGTGATATCATGTTCTTTATTATAAGCGGATTGGATGTCGCGACGGCGGTTAGTTTCGTCGATGGCTGCTTGCATACTACGTGTGATTTTGTCGGCATACATGATGACATGACCTTCGACGTGGCGGGCGGCCCGACCGATGGTTTGGATCAAGGCTGTTTCCGATCGCAAAAAACCCTCTTTATCAGCATCAAGAATAGCCACCAGAGTAACCTCCGGTAAATCCAGTCCTTCTCGTAACAAATTTATTCCTACCAAGACATCGTATTTTCCCAATCGTAAATCACGTAATATTTCAATTCGTTCTACCGTATCCACGTCGCTATGCAAATATTGGACTTTAATGTTTATCTCTTGTAGGTATTCGGTCAATTCTTCTGCCAGACGCTTGGTCAGAGTCGTCACCAGCACGCGATGTTTGGCTTTGACTGTCGAACGGATTTCGGCGATCAAGTCGTCGATTTGGCCGGTGGCGGGACGCACCTCAATCGGCGGATCCAACAAACCGGTAGGACGAATGATTTGTTCAACCATGTATTTGGAATGTTGTTTTTCATATTCGCTGGGAGTGGCCGAAGTGAAAATTACTTGATTTATCTTCGACTCAAATTCAGCAAAATTAAGTGGCCGATTGTCATAAGCGGCTTGCAGTCGAAAGCCGTGTGTGGTCAGCATGTCTTTGCGTGCTTTGTCGCCATTGAACATGGCGCCGATTTGTGGCACGGTGATATGCGATTCATCGATAAACATCAAGTAATCTTTGGGAAAAAAATCCAGCAAGACATTGGGTGCTTGGCCGGGCCGACGATGATCAAAATAGCGCGAATAGTTCTCTATTCCATTGCAATATCCGGTTTCTTTGATCATTTCCAAATCAAAATTTACTCGTTGCTCCAGTCGTTGTGCCTCAATTAATTTATTTTGTTGCTGTAAAATAGACACTTCTTTTTTTTGGTCGGCGCGGATCTGGTCACATATCGCCGCGATATCTTCTTTGGCAGTCACAAAATGTTTGGCGGGAAAAATCATTGTGCTTTCATGAACCGCCATTATTTCCCCGGTCAGTCCATCGATTTGTTTGATGGAATCAATTGTGTTGCCAAAGAAATCGATCATAAATCCGTTGTTTTCATACGGTGGCCATATTTCCAAAATATCGCCACGAACTCGGAAAGTGCCGCGATGATAATCAATGTCATTTCTTTGATATTGGATATCAATCAACCGGCGGACAAGGTCGTTACGATTGATTTTTTGACCACGGCTGATAGGAATGCTGGTCTTTTTGTATAATTCCGGACTGCCAATGCCGTAGATACAAGACACCGAAGCTACCACAATTACGTCCTGGCGGAGCAATAGACTGGAAGTGGCGGCGTGGCGCAGCTTATCAATTTCTTCATTGATAGATGAATCTTTTTCAATGTAGGTGTCGGTGGATGGAATATATGCTTCCGGTTGATAATAATCATAATAGCTGACAAAATAATGAACGGCGTTTTCCGGAAAAAATTCTTTGAATTCCTGCGCCAACTGAGCTGCTAAGGTTTTGTTGTGAGCAATGATCAAAGTTGGTTTTTGGATTTGGGCGATAATATTGGCCATGGCAAAAGTTTTACCGCTACCGGTCACTCCTTTCAGAGTTTGAAATTTTTGTTTTTTGTTTATACCTTGCACCAATTGGGCGATCGCTTGCGGTTGATCACCGGTCGGCGTATAGGGAGATTTTAGTTTGAATTGATTGGACATGAGTAAAATTGCAATTGTAAAAAAATATTTATACCAAATTTTACACTAACATTATTTTTTACATATTGTCAATGGTTTTCAAAAAGGAGGAGAATTGTTATTGACACAAACACGTTTGTTATTTACAATTTTTAGTAAAATTTGCAATATTAAAAATTTAAGGAGGTTTGATATTAATGGAAGTTGTAAAGAAGATCGATGCTTACAAAAGCATCGTTGAGAAAAATTTAAAATATATGCTCTCGTTTTTGGAGGCGGGAGAATATCTCACCCGTCCAGTTAAGAAAGTCTTTCCAAGAGAAATCGAGGAGAGATTCCTGGGTTTGTTGCTAGCGGATTGTATCAAGATGGATATCCGCTATGTAACGAATATCGTCAATGAAACTCTCAAAGACTGCAAAGAAACCGAAAAAATCACTTTGCAGCCAAAAAGAGATATCGACAAAATGGAAAAGAATTTTTACCTGCGAGTGATTGGTTGGGGTAAAAATTTCCATCAGATGCCAAGCGCTGACGAAATAAATTCTTATTTCGTCTCAGACAAAAGGACGGTTGAATTATGCCAATTTATGCAAAAAATGTATAAATTCGGCATCATCAACAAGTGCAAACCGAGAAAAGAGAAAAATCAGTTCGAGGTGGTCTTTGTAAACCAAAAAGACCTTGAACCGATGTTGCTTACTCGCAGCAAGTTGTTTGATTTTCTATCAAGCAACAACGCTGACGACTTTCGGGTTAATATTATCGATACGGTTATTGATAATATTCCCGAAAATAAACCGGTAAGCAAGAAAATCGAATGGCAAAATGAAGAGGGCGAGACTTATGATTTTACTGACGATGAAATCATCAGTATTGTCCGCGGTGAATCGTTGCCAATTAAAGTCGAAACAACAACTTCACCCCCTCCTGTTATAGAAAAAAATCCCACCAGGGATTTGACTATCGAGGAGGTGGAGGATAATTTGGATATTTTCAAAAAGAAATTTTTCGAGACGTTGATTGCCGAAAGCAAACAGATGCTCGGAAAACTAAAATAGCGACCATTTTTTAAATAGCTTATTATGCAAATAATAGGCTATTTTGTTTTTTATTGAATCGTGTAATGAAATCATTGACTATTATTGATATTTTGTATATCTTGACAGTGTGCAAACATCTGAATTTTTAAAAAAAAAGGGGGCAATGACAAATGAAAGACGACGTCACAGATGCCTTTAAGGGACAAATCTGGTATATACCAGAATTAAAAAAAGTGATTATGCTCGGAAAAGTAAAACATTGGGATATCGCTGAGCATAAAACAAAGTTGTCCAAGAAGATTTTTGCAATGATAAATAAAAGCAAATCTTCTACACCTGATGATACAAGTAAACCATCGGAAAAAAATTATGTAGTTTGCTATCCCAGTCATCGAGGTAGCAAATATCTGCATATTTATACTGCAAGTTGCGGAATTAAGATTGAAACCGCGACGATAATCGACTGGTATATTTCTGAGGGTCAAAGAAAGGCCAAAGTAGGTGAATTCTTTGACAAAAATGAAAAAACAAAATTGTCAAACTCTCTGGGGTTTGGAAAGACCGGAGAGGAATCAATGCTGGAAATAAAATACATTGGTCACATTTCCAGTTTTTAAAAATATTTTAATTAGCAGCTTCGGCTGCTATTTTTTTGTAAAATAGCGGTTGACTTTTTAGGTATTTGATGATATATTTTTTGGGAATTTATTTTTTCATATATATTTGCCATGGACCAAGACAAAATAAGCAAGAAAGAAAGATTAAGTTTGCAAGAATTAAATCACAAAAAAACTGCCAATTACGAGGAAGCTGAGACAACTCTGCTCAAAAAATGGTACCCGGAAATTAAAGAAAATCAATATGACGATAAACAACTCACGGACTTTTTAAGAGTCAACGGCACCTTGTTGTCTTGTGCGCAAATAAAAACCTTTCACCAAATATTTCCCGAAGCAAAACTCAGTGAAATAGGATTATACTTTCATGACAGCAGGTGGATCAATGAGCTTACCGGCGGCGATGCTTTGACAAACGAATTGGATGTCACCAAAGGTAATTTGGAAAACATCTGGCTATTGTCCAATGCCTTTGTCAACGTAATAGATAATAACGACGAGAAAAAAATTAATGAAATAATTCATATTTTGCAACCGGAAAATTGTGAATATAAAGAATTAAATATTTGGTCTCGCCGACTGGGCGGTGAATATCACAAACCAAGTTTTGAAACATTTCTCAAACACACCAAAGGAACCAAAGGGCATAAGATGCCTCAAGGTGTTTTGGCGTTTACAAAACTCAATCCGGCCGAAAAGGACAAATCGATAAATTTTGATTTGGATGAAAAAGAAACTTCATTGGTTATGAACAAAGCCAATGAGTTATTGTCGAAAATAAATGCCAACATCGATCTTTTGACTCTAAAATATTTTGATTTTAAAAATCGAAAAAATGGACAAAATGTCACAAATTTATTTGAAGATACTATGGTCCAAGCCGAACAAGAAGTTAATAAAACTTACCCGCAATCTTTAATTGATGCCCAAACCAATACCGCCGACAAACAAAAACTTTTGCAAGAAAAGAAAGAAGAAATTAGAAAAAATGCCGTACAAAAAGCCCAAAAATATTTGGAAAAATACGACAAAGACGAAACGGAAAGTATCCACTTAGATGTTCGCAAAAGATATTTCAATCAGTTTTTAAGAAAAAGACTGTACAATTTTTTTCAAGAAAGAAAACCCGAGCTGGCCAAGACAATCAATACCAACGAATACGAAATCGACTTTCGATTCCGCCAATCATTCAGTTATCCATTGACCAAAGAACAACGAGAACTGGCAAACAACCCGAGCCAAACAGATTTGTTCTTTGGCCGGCTGGAAAGAGGTGAAAACCCGAATATTAAAGACTTTGGTGCGAGCATAAAAGATAATATTGTAAATGGAAACACGACAATTACCGGCGCTTATACGCCAAATCTCATCAAGATTGGCTCACCGAAAAGTGGCAAAAAAGCTGGCGAAAAAGGTCGGATGGTCCCGGAATGCAGATTGTTTTTCCAAGACTTCGAACGTTTTATTCGCAGCAATCCGGGCGTTCCTTTTCCGGAATGGATGTGCGAAGGCTACGTCAAATTTATTGAGGGCGGTCGTCATCAACAAATTCATGAAAAAGGAATTCAATACATCAGAGAGCAAGGGCTTTCCGACAAGATCAAATCGATCTTGTCCGTTGCCAGCGGTCCGCATGAAGAGTTGCGCGCCTATGGACAACTGCTGGAAAAAAAGGAAATTACTGCTTTGCCGGAAATATATAGCTTGGATTTTTCACCATTGATGCATCAAGCCAGTCGAGCACAGATGAAACAAAAAGGATTAAATATTGCCGATTGTTGTACCGAATACGATATCGTTGGTGATGCTCGAAATTTTGACCTAGAAAAAAAAGATTTTGATTTAATCGAATGTTCCAGCTGGGGTGATATTGCCAAGTATGACAAAAACGAAAATGAGACAGTCAAACAAGTTTGGCAAAGAATTCTTGATCATCTGCGAGTAGGGGGCATATTGAAATTTAGCAGTTATGAAATGTATTCGCCGGAATTTATTGATATTCTAAAAAATAAGTTAGATTTGCAAATCTTGATGTACAATCAACAGCACGAGTTGAGTGACAAAACCGATTCAAAAGATTTACAACAAATGGGACGAGTAGCTTTTTATGCTATAAAACGCCGGCATATCAGTCGAGAAGAATTTGAAAAAGAAACAAAAAATATCAGAGTGTACCGCGATACACGACTATACAAAGAATACATACGACGTATTCGAAAGCTGGAAAAGAAAAAGGACTACGATGGTCTACGGGTATTATTTTTCGAATTATTTTCATTACTATCAGCGGCATACGATTTGAACAATTTGCATGATGTGATGGAGTTTAATAAGATGGTGCAATATATCGACAAAGTATTGAAAAAACCATCCGTCGGCGATGCGATTGTTGAAACACCTGTCCTTATTGAAACAAATACGGATGGTCTGTACGATGACTATGCCGGTATCAAAGGCACTATTGATCATGATGACCATATTCCCGCGAAAGGGGATGATCACCAACCAAATGCAACGGTTGAATTCACCCCGGAAAATATGGGAAATATCGACAATCAAGAAGATTTTGTCCCGGTATTTATCATGTGGGCATTTGATCCCCAAAAGTATTTAGACGGTGTCCATATAACCAACGACCGTTTTCGCCTGGTACTCAATAGTTTGGCCGGAAAATTGACCGCCGCCATGTGTCGCGAGCTGTACGTGATTTACACCAATGACAAAAATTTGCATCAATTTCTGCCGGAATTTTATGAAATCGTCAAACAGACCAATCGACCCGAATTAGTGATCGAAGCCAACATATTAAATATTATCGATCCCAACAGTACTCTTTATTCTGAAATCTTACATATGATGAGCGATAATATTGATGTCTATCTTCCTCAGTTGTTATCCGATTGTGATGCGGATGAACGAAATATTATGGCTTTATGGCAAAAAATTGATTGGAATGATGAAAATAGTATACGCGCTTTGGAAAATTTTATTTTCAATAATTTTAATTCCGCTCAGTTTGCCAAATACAAACAATTAATTTTTTCCCGACTTACCGGCAAAAAGTTGGACTTGCCGGTTGAAATGCGTTTTGGCAATGATTCTCAATATTATTTCGATTTTTCCAAAGAAGCTCCTGCCACCGAAAAAGACTTTTCTCAACGCGAACTGGAAAGTATTCTTGATCGATGCGAATGGGATCAGCAAAAAGCTGTTTTTGAAAAAATTATCGCCAGTTTAAAAAACAATTACAACCAACTGTTGATGGAAAAATTGTTGAAATTTCTATCCAGAAATCATGTTTTGATCAAGGACGATATCGCTCGAAATTGGGATCAGCTCAGTCGGCTGTTGCGAAATTTGCAAGATAAGTCAGTCACAGATGTCCGAAAGAAGGAACAAATATTGCAACTACTGGCAGAGTATGAAACCAATGATGAACAGAAGCAATTATTGTTAAATGAATTGGGAAATTTGCAGTACGAAAAAATTATCCGTGAATTAGAGAAACATTTCTTGGCCTCCGGTCAAAAAATCGATGAAGCATCGATCAAAAAAATACTGGATAGACATATTTTGAAATTTGATACTGAGGGAGAATTGATCGCCAAAAATCATCAATTGATCGAGTGGATCGTCACCAATCTGAAATCGACAACACTTTCCGCCGGCACCAAAAGAACTCAACTCAACAATCAGATTGTAGAGATAGTCGAAAAATATTATCCGGATGTTTATAGTAATTATTTGATATTAAAAAATAAATACTACAAAAGTAGTCAGGAAGGAAAAATAAAGTTAGTGGAAGACATGACAGCCATTTTGGAGAGTATGGAAGTTAATCATCCAAAATACAATGAAATCATAGTCGGCCTTTTGAATTTCAAGATCGAGAAACAAGACATTGATCCCAATAACGGGCAAATGATAAAAAAATATTTTTACTCAGCGGTAAAATTAATCAATGAAACAGAAACAGATGAGGGAGTAAACCAGATACTCGGCGAAAAAATGAATAATTTGATTGATTTGTTAGCAACAAAAATAAACAACAATCATTTATTGCTCGATGATCAAAACGTCTTTGAATTTGTTCGGCACAAGGCTTCGGCCAAATGTCAGAAGATAATTTTTGATTGGATGAAGGGAAAAATAGAAAAAGGCCAAGATTGGCAACAAATATTTGGTGATCTAAAACCCAGCTGTCATCATTTGGATGATTTGGTCAAAAATTTATATGATTACTTTAAGACAGAAGATCAAAAAAATTCTGCTCAACCGGATAGTGCGAAGAATCCAACAATAAATTACATCAACGAAATAAAAAAATTGATGCAAACGCTTTATCTCGATATGGAAAAACAATATACCAAAACTGGCGCCAAGATAGATATGAATGAAATTTCAAATCGACTAGCAAGATATACGAGTTATCAGGAATTCAACGAGTGGGTAGGAAAAAATATTCATGGGTCAACCTATGCGGAAAGCTCCCTATCCAAATTGCAAAAATTGCAAAATATTATAGTAGATGTGATGATAAGCGATCTACCATCAGTGACTTTGGAACAGAAGGAAGAATTAGTGTTAAATAAATTATATATCGACAACGTAAATGGTCGATATCTCAAAGCCTTGGAATATGCAAAGATTTTGAAATGGGCCGATAAATTTAGCAATGAAGAGAAAATCAATGACTACATCCGATCAATTAGATTTAATATTTATCATACACAGAATGATGCTTATTATACTGCTATATATAATTCCAACAGATATGTAAGATACATGGAAATGACAATCGAGAAATATAATTTTTCAGCAAAATTGGTCGGAAAAATGTATTCTCAATTTAAATTGACTGATGAGGATTATTACTTATTTGTTTTGAAAAACCCTGAGATATTGGAGTCAGAAGATGTAGGAAATATATTTGCCAATAGTTTTTCAAAGTATCATTTTCAAGAATATATTAGAGATCATGCATTAAAAAAATACACGAATGATCAGTTGCGATTGATCTGCAAATACAGTCCGGCCAGTGCCGATGAATTACTTGGCACATGTGATCTAAAAAAATTACCAGCCGAGGAAAAAATAGAATTAGCTCGAATGCTCATTGAGCAGCAGATCAAGGGAGGAAATTTTGATAAATTCCTCGATAAATTACCTAAGAAAACCAGGAACGAAATTTGGTACAAAGGACATATCGCCAACAATGGTCCGGAATTAATAGAAAAAATTAAAGATTTAGCCAAAGATCAAAGTGAGGTCGTAGAAATAATCAACTGTCTTCACAAAGAAAAACTGGATCAAATAATTCATAATTTGGAGGCATTTGATCCTAGTATCAGAGGACAAATTGCTAATATTTGTTGGACAAAATCTCACATATATTGGCAGAATTTGCATCAATTAATCGAAAAAGGATATTTGAAATTTGATGACGAAACTATATTAAAAAGGACTATTAATGATAATCAATTCAGAAAATTGGTTGAAGATTGGATCGATAATCGAGATAAATTAGATAAAACGCTGGAATATGTTGATAAAGAGTCAGTCAGTATCATATTAAATAAATCAGCTGAATTTGACCAAAAAGATCAGACCGAAGTCGCTCTAAAATTGATTGACAAAAATTTGTTATCAGAAAAGGATTTCAGCAGCTTATTAGGTCAAAATATTATTTCGCTAGACAAAGCTGATGTAATAAAATATGCTTTTGATCATCAATTTACCGACACTATTACGAGCTGGATGGATTGTCCGGAAAAAATTGTAAAAAGTTTAAAATATGTCAATGAAGACACGGCAAAAATAATTTTGGACAAAATTACCGATGAAGAAGAACTTTTTGCCGCCGAGATCATCGATAAATTGGAAGACAAGGGATTGATAAACAAAAAAAATCTCGAAAAAGTATTTTATCTTAGGAGTGATTTGCTCAATCATAATCAATTTTTCGAAAAAGCTATCAAATATCAAATCTCCGATTTGGTATTTGGAGCGTGGGCGGATGGAGATGTGACAAAATGTCGAAAATTTATCGAGAACAAATATCCCACGCAAGCACCCCAAAAAATTCAACAAATCAATGCTGTTCTTAATAATGCAATGCTTATTGGAGAATTCATCACAAATGATTTCCGGGCGGGAAATTACAAAGATGAGTTAGTTGATTCAACTATTTATTCGGTCATCAGACGGCATATTCAAACGGAAGACAAAGCCAAAAAATTGTTAAAAATGAACCACCAAAATGCCACTGATTTATTTATCAAAACGTTAAGCAATTTTGATGCCGCATCAAAGGTAAATTTGATAGAAGAATTTATCAGAGAAACGGACAAAAATAGCAATGACATTCAGCACGAACAATTGCAGAAATTTTTAGTCGAAGAAGTGGCCAACAACCCGGAAATCCTATCAAACATTTTGATTTATATTTATGTTTTAAAATCAAACATATGTCGGCACGAGTTGATGAACAGAATCACCAAACCGGAAGAAGTAAAAGTAATACTTGATACAACGCTCAATAGTTTTACTGCCAAAATAGCTATAAATAAATTGAACCTTCTAAGTGATCAAGAACAAATAATTTATTTCAAAAAAATAGCAGATATCCTGCCATTTGATGATCTCGGTATTGTAGAAGTCTTAATCGACAAACCAAGTTTGTTGGAGCATTTGGAAAATGATAATATGTCAAAACTATTCATGTCATATTTAAAACCAAAACCATCTCAATACAAGAAAGTTGTCATTGATCTTTTTGCCAAAAATGCCGGAAAATCACTGGCCATACTGGCAAAATATCCCGATGCCAAAGATGTGATTTTTGATGCCTTACCACATTTTGCTACCAAAGAAGAACAAATTGAGGTTTTGGAAAAATTATTAGTCGTTGATAATCAGTTACCCTGCAATAAAATTATTACCGAATTATTAACCGCCAATCCGCAAGCACTACGTAAGCCCAATATTCTTCGATACGCGATCCGCGCCAACGAAAAAATTGTCTTTGATCATGTGCTCAATAATAACTACAAATTTATCTTTGATACGGAAGATTGGCTGATTGAAAGCAGATGGAAACAAGACAAAAAACGTTATGTTTATCATGTTAAGCATCTTAACAATGATAAAGCTTATATCTTTTTGATTAACGGAAGCAATGCGGCAGAGTTTATGAGTGATGAAGAGCAAGCAAATTTTGAGATTTTGGTTGAAAAGTCCAATAATGGCGATTGGCCGGTTGCCAGACTTCGATACAAATTTGAACTTCCGGGCGCCAAAATCAAGCCGACCAGTTTTGCCTGGAGAAGAGATGCAAATAATAATGATAAAATAATCGGAATTGATGTAAATTTTCCGGTAAGAGGGTTCATTCCGCTGAATCAACTTACGAGCCAGATCAAAACAGAACTCGGATTAAACACAAAAAATGAACAAGACAATGATTTTATGTATGACATGAAAGACAATCTTGGAAATTTTATTCGGAAGGTAGAACTGGTTCGATTCAATGGACAAAATAGATGGGTCATGAACATAGTTGAATAACAAATTCTCTATTTTTTTCTGGTCGCTTTTTATCAACCACCACCGTTTTATTAAATCGGTGGTGGTTCGTTTTTTCCTGATAGATAAGACATCGTCATTTATTGCATTATTGCCTGGAAAAAAAATTGTCTCTAGAAAATATTCATTATTTATTGTGACAACCGAAAATTAGTTGTTAATTTTTTCATTCACTGTCTCGACAATCAAACCAGCCGGGCAATCGATATAGTCGCCGGATAGAGTAAGATTATTACCGACATACATGATGCCGGCCGAAGTAGTCAATGAAGCTGGAATTTGACCACCGCTTTTGACAATGATTTGGACTGAAGAGGTGTCTTTGACAATTTGTAATATGGAAAAATTGGCATTGGAAACTACTGTCGCCGATTCAATTGCTTCCCATGGCACCAAATATAGTGTATACCGCCAACCGGTGCCAAATGACAAACCTTTTTCATCAATTTTTAACATCACAAACGGGTTGATGCAATTTATGATTTGCGAAACGGCAATTGTGCCACCGATAAATAGTGCAAAAAATTCGAAAATCCCAAAAATCCATTTTTTATCGCTATCGACTTGCCACCATCCGGAAATTTGCGACACCAACAAACCCAGTCCGACCGTCAAAAATAATAATCCAATAAATATCAAAAAAGCAATCAGATGTCGAGAATTACGTACAATCAATTTTGGCATGACGATTTTTAAATTAATGCGGATATTGTTTTCAATACAGTCGGCAAATTTTTTTCTGCCGCAGTAGGAATTGGGATTCGGATAGTGTAATATTGTCGGCTATATCTGCTCGGTGTCGAATAAGTTATTTCCAGTAAATGTATCTTGTTGCGGCTATCTCGAACATTTTCCAACCGCGCTCCCCAACCACGCCAGACATGCAGCTGATTATTAATAATTAATCCGTTGTCGTTTATGCGGCACTCCACCTGACGACTGTTTTTCCAACCGGTGACCGCGCGGTTGTTCAGCCAGACAATCAAGGCGATCAAAATATTTATTCCCAGCAAAACTAGCAACACCCATCGACCGGGCTCCGGATCGGCCAACCAAAATATTCCACCGATCACAACACAAAAAAACAAAACTACCAGCTGCATCCATTTTTGTTCACCGGCACGAAAGCTAATCTCTTCTTGAACAAAACTTTCCCATAAATATTGATCGTATTGCCAACGGACAATCAATTTCGTTTCATCTTTTAGCTCGTCAAACACTCTCATGCGATGCCAAAAGAGCAGAGAAATAATCGGACCGCAAATTGCCAAAAATATACCAATAAAAATCATGGCGCCGCCGCCATCGTACATGTCAATCGGCCAAATTATTGGCGCAAAAAACATTATTATTCCCATCAAACCCACTCCGTTGGCCAACCAAAAATATTTTTTGTCGTTATTTTTCATTAGCAAATTATGATTGATCTTTGTTTTTATTATAGCAAAAAGTTAATTTTTATAGTTTGGTAAGGCAGCAATCAATTTCTTCTCTACTTTTTTTGATCAACATTTTGGTGCAACATTATTTTACCTTAATGATTGCTGGTGACAATATCTTTTTGTTCCAGCCAGACATCAAGTACAACAGCGTTGCTTGGCAAATCATATTATAAATCTATCGATAATTTTAAAATAAAATTAAGAAATTGCCGTTATTTCTTACTATATTATCTCAACGAAACATTGCGCAGTAATCAAAAAATACAAAAAATTGCCGAGATTTTTGTTCTCGACAACAAATATAATTAGTCATTTTTTCCCAATACCAATGCCAAGGTTCATAACCAACTACGTATTCAAAACAAACTGTCCGGCGTTTCATTTTCAACCTGGTACCTAGTGTCATAGTAGGCGCAATAATCACAATTGGGATTAGATGTTGGGATTTTATTGGACAGCAAACAACTTTTTATTTCCAACAATGTTTGTTCAATCCAATCATCATGCCCAGCGTATGGTATCAAAGTGATATCAAATTCCAATTTACCATCGAAAGCTTGTCGGTCGGTTCGACCGTTGCAATAAACAAAATAACCGGTGTCAGAAACTGTTAAACCGTTTTTTCTCAGCAGCCATTGGTATATTTCCATTTGCCTCTTGTAACCGGCGTGCCACTCTTTATTGAGAATGATGATTTGTTCGTCCTTGGCGGTAGATTTATAATCAACCACCAAATAATTACCTTGCGAATCAATCCACAAATCATCGATAGCGCCGGTAATAATGAAATTTGTTGGTTCGTGATGATATTGCACTCCAATAAAGTTTTCCCGCCAACTATTCAATTTTGGATGAGCGACCGGACGAGCATCCACATTGTATCTAGCAATCAAAGGATGCCGGCTGCCGGTGGCGCGATGGATATCAAATTCTTGTTTTAGCAATTTATCCACGGCTGAGTTCAAAGAGAAAGGAAAACCCGGTGGTCGTCCTACTCCCAGTCGCCGATCCAGATAAAAACAACGTGGACACTCCACAAACAAATCGATCTTGGAACGCGACAGCTTAAATGGCGTTTGGTTACCCGGTTTGTAAATATTTTTTGTGCGCTTGGCTTGATAATATTGTGACATAATTTTTTATAAACAATATAACTTCGATCCTCGAAAATTGTCTATGTGACTCGTTTGAAATTTGAGATTTAAATTTTGAATTTCTTGCGATTAAATTGGATATTGATCATTGATCCTTGTTTCCTGTTTGAGATTTCTTGCGCTTAAATTAAATATTGGATATTGATCCTTGCATATTGTTACGAATGAGATACCCGACAAAGAATATTCGCTCCGCTCATGTCTTTTCGGGTATGACAATTCTAATTACTGTTTACTTTTACCTTGCGATTTTAATTGGATATTGGATATTGAAAATTGATTCTTGCTTTCGTTTGAAATTTGAGATTTGGGATTTGGAATTTCTTGCCTATTGCGGATAAGATACCCGCACAAATCCACCCCAAAAATCTTGCAGATTTATTGGGGACCCCGGAAGGCGGGTATGACACAATGAGTTACTATCTAATTTTACCTTGCGATTTCATTGC
>ERZ795059.951-NODE-951-length-34254-cov-8.367993_pt1 | contig 34254 bp, 21 predicted proteins | sample MGYA00375143_ERZ795059 | MGnify/ENA primary metagenome ERZ795059 (study PRJEB30188, sample SAMN05720168) | activated sludge metagenome | isolation source: Anaerobic digester | place: USA | collected 2015-01-07 ... | reverse complement strand
TTACCCAGAGATAAGAGCTACTACCGGCGAAGAGTTTTTTGCAAGTCCCAGTAGTAGGTCCCATCTCCAGGTGGGACACTTAAGTAGTAGTAAACTATATGAAAAACTCCTACCTGGAGATAGGAGCTACTATAGGAGCTACTATTGACGACGGATTTTTAGGAGGTCCCAGTAGTAGGTCCCATCTCCAGGTGGGACACCTTTGCAGTAGTTAAATATAGAATATACTCCTACCTGGAGATAGGAGCTACTATAGGAGCTACTACCGGCGAAGAGGGTTTCTGTGTTGAATAAGCTGTCAGCTATCAGCCATCAGCAGTCAGCAATCAAAAAAAGTTGGATCAGATTCGTTCTGCGCTTCATTTTTTGCCTGTTCTTCTGTGCGCTTGGTGTCTCCGTGTGGAATATATGATCACACGGAGGCACGGGGAACATGGAGAAAAACTCCGGAAGTTGTTCGGAGAAAGAAAAGCATGGGCCATGTGATACGGCATGAATACTCATGGTGATGATGTCGGAATCGGAGTTTGGAGTTGCTTTTCAAGAGTATTGTGGAACGCTTTCAGCGTAGTCTTGTTGGGGGTGGTCGCTGACCCAGGGTGGCGCTTCGCTGACCCTGGGCTGGGGTGTTGAATTCCTTCGAGATAGCTTTCACGATCAACATTCGTGCGCAGGGGGGAATCCGAAAATGGAATGATTTATTTCTTTCGGCCCTTCGGGACTGAGTATTCGGGGGATACGTATCCCCAGGGCATCGCTTCGCTTGCCCTGGGCCACATTCTTGCGCGCTTAAGGCGCTATGGGTCGTGTTATGAAATATCGAGTGTATTTTTGGAGGGCTCCGCAGGGTGAATCCAGAGGAAAAGTACAGTGAATCCTGGATTCCCGCTTTCCTCCTTCGTCACGTGGGGTGCGGGGCTTCCTTCTTCGTTAAAACTTCGGAGGACACGACGGAGGATAAGACGGAGGACAAGGCGCGGGAATGACGAGTGGGGCGCGGGAATCCAGTTCCGCTGGCGAACGCATGTGTGCGCAAAGGCGAAAGGCAGCAGCGCTGAAATCTGCTTGAGGTTAACGGAGCCCATTATTCCGCGTTAATTGTTTTTCAGGTTTTTGGTTTCATCGCTGCGTTGAAATGTCTTCTGTCTGCGGTCTACAGTCTATGCTCTATAGGCTTAACATCGAAAGACAGAGGCATGAAATGGAAAGGCGCAAGGCAAAAGGGCTGACGCGGCGGCGGTTTTTAACCGGGATGGGCGTGGCCGCACAGACGTTCCTGATGATGCCCGCCCGCGCAAACGGCGCGAATGCGCGGATTCGGGTGGGCGTGATCGGTTGTGGGCGGATGGGCATGGAGCATGTGCGGATGTTGCGGGAATCGCGAATGGGGGAGAAGGCGGATGTGACGGCGGTGTGTGATCTCTTGCCGTTACGCCGGCACCATGCGCGGGGTGAATTCAGGATTCGCGCGTTTCGGGATTGGCGCGACTTGATTTCCAGTGGCAAGGTGGACGCGGTGGTGGTGGCCACGCCGGATGATTGGCATGTGAACATGAGCGTTGCCGCGATGATGCTTCATGGATTGGATGTGTATTGTGAAACACCCATGGCGCTGACGCATCAGGAGGCGCAGGACATGGCGCGGGCGTCCAGGGATACCAAACGGGTGCTGCAAATTGGCGCGCGGCCGGTGGCATCGTGGCAGTGGCGGGTGGTTCGGGCGTTGGTGGATAAGGGGGCGATTGGCCGGCCGCGGTGGTGTCAGTTAGTGCCGTGGGCGCCATGGACCAGCGGGGTGATGGATACGGAGGAACTGACGCCCCGGCAGTGGGCGGACTTTTACGTCAATAAAAGTATCATGCCGAACGGTAGAGAATTTTTACACTGGCAGAATTACGGGAAGCATTCCATGGGCCTTGCCGCGGCCCAGCACTACGAGAGCCTGGCGGGAGTATTGCCGGTGGTGAAAAGCGAGTATCCGGTGCGGGTTTCCGCCGCGGGAGGAAGAATGGGGGAGAACGAGGGGGACACGCCGGACGTACTCATGGCAAGTTTGGAGTATGCATCCGGTTTACGAGTGGAATTGTTTTCACCGAGTGCGAAAGTGCGGCGCTTTTCCTGGATTCGGGGGGAGCAGGCAACGCTCGTGGTGCAACATGATCGTGTAGGGGTGGAAAAGAAGGGGGCCTCCCCTCGAGAGATTTTTCAGGACAGCTCAGAAAATACAAGCCTGCTGGAAGACTGGCTGGAGAGTATTCATACAGGCCGGGATTGTGCTTGTGGTCCGGAACTGGGCCACAAGGTGCAAGTTGCCATATCCATGGCCGTGCAAGCCTTCCAAGAAGGAAAAACATTCTCGTATGACCCGGATAATGCAGTCATTTCATCCTGCCCTCCGCGTGTATAACGATTCTTTCGGTTATTGTGCAGGCGGAGCCACCGGCACGGGTGCTGGTTCGGACTGCGGCCCAAATGGAGGGAGAATCGGGCCGGGGCTGGGAAGACCCTCTGGCTTGGGAGGCGGCGGAGGCAATTCAATCGGGATAGGAGCCGCGGCGGTAACTGTTCCGGCCGCCGGGTCAACGGTCCAGGTCCGGTATTCCATGCCGTCTTTTCGGGTGTCGTTGGGAACAGGCCAGGAAGCGCGGAACTCGTCCTCATACAGTCCCATGCGCACGAACGGCAGTTTTTTGATATTCATTTTTAAAGCTGGTGAATCAATTCTGATTTGATAGTCGTCTTTATCAGGATAAAACAGGAGGGGATCGTCAAGGCGGCTGTAGGTGTCAAATCCTTTATCCAGCCATTCACCCCAGGAAAGCATGGATTTCCCTTCCTGTTTGTACGCGCTCCAGGATACCCGGATGGGCCGGTAATAATGGAAGATTACATTCCCATTGATGATGGTGGACTCTGGATCGAAGGAATCGAGGTCATAAATCACGGCTTCCTGTCCGGGTTTGGTGGAGGCGAGGCCGCGGAAATTGTCCGGTGTATAAAAAAGGATGTTTTTGGTAAAGCTATTGTTCGCGGGGCGCCTGGGATCGCCGCCCATGTTGAGCAGTTCCGGATAACGGGTGCTGTAGGGAGGTTCTTTATAATTCATGGCGTTGAGCCGTTCTTCCATTACGTCCCAGCAGAAATTGTCCCATCGCGCATCAATGTGCAGGGCTGGAATGCACTCCACAAAGGTATTGTTTTCGACGGAGTTGTCGCGTCCTCCGCCGATCATGACGCCGCAGAGTGGAACGCGGTAGAAGAGGTTGCCGAAGATTTTGACGCCGCTGCTGCAATCGTCCAGATAAACGCCCCATGCATTGTCAGGGGATTGATAGGTGAACTTTCCGTCTGCGGCGGGTCCGGCGAGGCCAAAGCCGTAGATATCGTGAAACTTGTTGAATCGTATGATATTGCCGCGCTGGGTCCAGTCGCGTCCCATGTAAAATGCGCCATTGTCGGAACCTTGCATGCAGACGTGATGGATTTCGTTGAACTCAATGATGTGGTCATTGCCGCCAAGCAGGATGCCGATGTGGGGCGCGTCATGGATGAGATTGTTGGCGATGCGGTTTCCCACGCCGCTGATATTGATGCCGGTGGTGTAGGTTTGCTGGAGTTCCGCAAAATGGTGGATGTGGTTGTTGATAGCCTGATGTTTTCCCGGGGTGAGCGTTTTTCGATCTCCGCCGTTCATGGAGATTCCGCCGCTTCCAGTGGCGTAGATGTCGTTCCCCATCGCGCGGTTGCATTCTCCGCCGTTTATGGTGATTCCGTAGCCGCCCGTGTTGCGCACCGTGCATCGTGCGATCAGACAATTTTTGGATTCATTGATTTGGATGCCGTTGCCCAAGGTGCTTTCCACGATGAATCCCAGGCATGTAATGTCCTGTGCATGATCCAAGATAATGGCGGAGTCCAACACAGGTGCGACGGCTTCGGCATTTTCCATGGGAGCCGGGGGCCAGAAATACACTGTGCCCGTTGTTGCGTCGAGGAACCATTCTCCCGGTGCATCCAGTTCTTCGAGCACGTTTTGGAAGAAGAAACGCCTTCCGGGTTCGATGGAGTAGGGGAGATCTTTGGCCAATTGGATTTTTTTCGCCGTGGTGTCCAATACGGCGATGGTTTCGATGGTCTGCCACCAGTTGTAATTAGGCCAAATAGAAACTTGAACCCCTTCTTTTGATGTCCAGGCGTTTGGGCGGTCTCCGGCATAAAGAAAGCTTCGTTTCTTTTCATTTTCGACGGCGCCCGCAACAAAGGTCCATGCGCCGCCGGGCATGCCATCCGCGCTTTTGTTGGGCCACCGGGCGAGGATTTGCCGTTCACTGTTGAAGAAAAGCTGGTTGAACGTTTTCCCCGCCAGGCCCTGCTGATTGAGATCGCATTTCACGATTTGATCTTTGTGTGGTGTAAAGCCGCCCAGTTTTTTGCCACCCACCAGCCGCACCTTCTCCGCATGGTAAGACTGCCAGAGCACTTCCTTGTTTAACGCGCCGGAGTCGGCGGCTTCAAGTTTGAGGGGCTCGGTCAAGAAATAGACGCCTTCGCGGACATAGACCGTGCCGCCTTCGGTCAGACCTGCCGCCCGGAGCGCTTTTTGCGCCTGGTGCAGGGTGGCAAAGGGGCCGTCGGTTCCATTGGGTTCGGGGCTTGTTCCCGACCATGCGTCGTTTCCATTGGCGGCCACGTAGAAGAGGGGAGGGGCTGCCTGGAGGGCGGCGGGTGCGCCCAGCAGGAGAAGAATCGCGAGAAGACGAAATGCCATGGGTGATTTCCTATTTTCCAACATATAATGTTTTCCAAAGAATACTCGGTTACCGTATGGGCATTATTTCACCATGAGTTGCCCCAACGCTTCAAGGTATTCATTCAGATAAGAGGGGCGGTCTTTTTTTCGGACGGATTCCAGGCAATGTTTCACGGCATGTTTCGCCTGATCCGGGCCTAAAGTCTGTATCATCGTCGTGAAAAGCGTTTCGGGCTCCGCGGGGAAGAGATAAAATCGCCTTCCATTCCAATCCCAGGAGGTACGCAGCAATTGTTCCAAGATTCGGGCGGGATCGGTTTTTGCCGCCATGCTTCTGCATGCAATAAGTTTGAGCTTGAGAGCTTCTTTTTTTGACCAATTAATTACGAAATCTCCTGATGCGATTTCCGGGAGTGCCATGGCGGTGCGGCTCTTGGGATCATACGTGCGAAACAGGATTTCCACGATATGCCCCTTAATCGTTTCGGTTTCGGCAAGCGTAAAAGTGTGCGTGCGGGGGATGTTGGCGATACATTGCAGGTTTTTATTGATGCCCAGCTCGTCGTACCCATGAAGCCACTGGGTAAGATAGGCATAGATTTCCCGGCCGTGACTGGGGCGGCGGTAACGGTCCGGCAGATAGATTGCGCCCCCTTTGAAGGGTTGAACGATGGACTGCGGCGCCCGGAGATGCAGGTCCCGGAGTATCCGGTGTTCATTTCGGGCGACGGCGCTGGCTTCTTCGGCGTTTTTTGCGGCGACGAAGCCAAAGGAGGCCCGTTTTTTCCGGGCATTCATGGCGTTCAGGCGGAAAATCAGTTGGTAGCGGCCTTCCTGGAACAGTTCGAAGGCAAGTGCGGTGATCTCCGTTGGCCCCATGACCGATTGAATGCTGGGCAGGATGAAACGGTCTTTTTCGTGCAGGAGTTTTTGGGTGGCGTTGGCCAGTGTTTCCAATTGGTAATAGCGTTTGAGTTCATGGCCCCAGAAGTCATACATGGGGCGGAATCCGGACCACTTGATGCGCAAACCGGGTTCCGGTTTTCTTGACAGGCGTCTCATGCTTCCTATAAACCTTATGCTGTGATGTCGTTTGGAATTGTATTTGTGACAACCACTGTACACGGACACCGGGCCTGCGTGCAACGGTTGGAGGAAAGGTTGTGGACGAAGTTTTTATTTTGGAAAAAAGAAATCGTGTTGTACAAAGTGCGATGTGATATACTATGATTACGAAGAAGAACTAGAGGACGGGGAAGGCTGAGAAGGATGAGTAGATCGGTAAATCGTCCCATGGGCATGGTTGCACTAATGGTGATGATCTGCTCGTATGCATGGTGTGGTCCGAATGTATTGGTGCTATGGGATGACGATGAGGGCACGGAAATTCCTGAAGGGTTGAATGCCAATACCAAGGCATTGGTGTCTGCCATGGAGTCGGCCGGGCTGGTGGTCAGCTACAGTTATCAGACCCAGGGGAAATATAATGGGGCGAATCCGGCGCCGGAGGCATTTGATGCCGTGGTGCATTTGAACGGGGGGGGGCAATATTCCTATATCATCTCCAATATTGGCGCGAGCCGTTTGGTGGATTATGTCAAGAACCGGAATGGGACCTATGTAGGTTCGGAAAATAACGCGGCACAGTTGGCCATTCCGATTCAATTTGGCGGTTTATCCCAGACGATGTGGGAGGTGACGCCGATTGATCGGACCCGTGGCTGGGGTACAATGGATATTACCATCAGCATTATTCCGGGGCAGGAATCGCATCCGGTGTTGCGGAATATCCCCGCTTCGTTTACGTTTAGCAGCGGACATAAGGATGGGACGATTCGCTCGTTCTCGGAGTATCCTGCCCAGGCTATTATGAGGGACAATGACGGCAACGACGCAGCGGCGGTGCGTGAACTGGGCAAAGGACACGTTATCGGATTCCATCATACGGGAAATACATTGGGACAAGACACTCTCTCAAATCAGTATGTCCAAAAGTTATATATTAATGCCGTGTTATGGGGGGATACCAAGTGCCCCACCGTGAAATCCATTACACGTGCGGACAGCACTCCTTCTTCTTCCGCCACGTTGAGTTTTGTGGTTCAGTTTTCGGAAGGCGTGACGGGTGTGGGGCCGGATGATTTTACCGTGGAAGCCACTGGGGTGGAATATCAACATTCTATTTCGGTAAGCCCGGTGACGGACCGGGAATACAAGGTGATGGTGAATGGGGTAACGGGCAGCGGTTCCTTGGGGATAGGTCTTAGCGACAATGATTCCATTCGCGATAAAAGCTATAACACGAATAAACTGGGGGGCGAGGGCGTTGGGAATGGCGATTTGGACGGTGAAAGCTATACGGTGGATCGTACTGCACCGGTGCTGTCCAGTCTGCAAGCCAATCAGGTGGTGGTGCCCTTGGGGGGCAAGGCGCATTTTATTCTAACCTTTAGTAAAACGATGAACACGAGCATTGTTCCCAAGGTGGTCATTACAACGGTTTCCCATGGAACCATTGCTGCCTCCGGAATTGCCGGGGGAGGGGACGGCGTGTGGACCAATAGTATTACCTATGAAGTGACCATGGACCGGGCGGTGGTCGCGCAGGACGAAGGCGTGGCCGGCATAGCCGTAACGGACGCACAGGACCTTGTTGGGAATGTCATGACGCCTAATTCATCGTATACGATAGCGTTGATCAAGGGCGGATTGAGGATACTTTCCGAGCCGCCTCTGTTTTCCTATGCGCTGGCGGGGCAGAATTTCAGTTTCCGGGTCACGGTAGGGGGGGCAGCGGGAACGCCGAACTATGAATGGTACAAGGAGGGATTCAGCCGGGCGTATGTCCCTGTGGGGCCGAATGCGCCGGTATTCACGTTGACGAATCTGAGTTACAGTGATTCCGGAACGTATTACTGCGTGATTACCGATACGCTCTCGAGCGTTCAGACGCACCCCTCTACGCTTCAGGTAGTAAAAGAACTTCCTGTGGCGTGGTGGGGTCTGTTGGTGATTCTTGCGTGTCTTTGCGCAGGCGGGGGGATGCTTATGATGCGCCGGGGGAGTGCATGGAAGTAAGAGCCAGCACGGTGGATGGTTATGGCGGAGTGCGACTGAATCTCTGGGATTATGGGGGAGACGGCATACCGATCTTGCTAGTTCATTGCACAGGAGGGTGCGGACGATTATGGGATCCTGTGGCAAAACGGTTAAGGCGGTCGCACCGGGTATATGCCCTGGATACGCGGGGTCATGGGGATTCTGACAAGCCCAAGGAACGCGCCGCGTATGCGTGGCAGTTATCGGGCTGGGATCTTTTATCGGTGGTGGAAGGGCTTGGTTATGGGTCGGCGTTGATTCCGGTGGGCCATTCCGGCGGAGGCGCGCATATTGCCTATGCGGAGTGGCTTCGTCCGGGAACGTTTTCCCGATCTGTGTTAATAGACGCGATTGTGGGGCCACGGGCTTTTTTTTCGGGAGAAAGTGTTTTGGCGCGGACGGCCCGACGGAGGGCCAAGGTATTTCATGGCCGGGATGCGGCGTTGGCGCGTTTCACTACGAAAACACCCATGAACGCCTGGACGCGGGAAACGGTGGAAGCCTATGTAATGCATGGGTTGGAGGAGTGTGGAGAAAACCGGGTGGCATTGAAATGTCCCCCCGCAGTGGAAGCCTGGATGTATGAAATGGGGGGGGCGTGCGAGGTGTTTGAACAAGTGCATGAATTGAAAATGCAGGTACTCCTGATTACCGGGGCGCATAGCGATGTGAAGCCGCTGGTATTGGAACAGTATCAAAGACTCCCGCGTGCCTTAATGTATGAAATGGCGGCCACGGGCCATTTCATTCCTCAGGAACGGCCGGACGAACTCTCGGAGTTGTTGTGTTCCTGGGTGTAGTCAATGGCCAAAAAGATATTTCACGATTAGATCCCGGAGATCGTTTTCCAAGTGGGTTTTGGGAAAACAAGCGGTGGCTTGGCATTTGTTTAACCGGCGTGAATCCACATCATCGTCTGAAAGGATAATGATTGGGAGGCCGGGGGGGGATTGAGGATCGTCCCGGAGAAGTCTGCAGGTCTCGAAGGCATTAAAGATGGGCAATGTGGGATCGAGGAAGACAAGCTGGGGTTGATCCGACAACACGAGATCGCAGGCCTCCTTCCCATCCAGTGCCCACAGGAGAGCATGGCCTTGCGCATTGATTTCCGCGGCAAATATGCTTTGCAGCGTTGCATCGGGAGTGGCAATCAAAATAACAGCCATAATCCATTTCCTTAGCGTTACAGAAAGATGGTAACAGTCCCTTGGCATGTTCCGCAATACTTGACATGCGTTTATCCCGCCCCTAGAATGGAATGAATGAACGGAGGTCGTGCTATGTGGATACGAGCCTGGGTGATCGGGTGTTTATGTGTATGTTTGGCAACGGGCTTTGCCATGGCTCAGGGATCCTCTGACGGAGCGGTTTCACCCGATCCGACGGCAGGTGGAGCCGGTGATTCCGGTAAAAGCGTATTATCCCGGGATCCGGGAGAATCTCCAGGAGGATCTGAAGTTCGGGAAGGCACTACCCCGCCGCCGCCAAGAAAATTGGGGAAATCCGCAGAAGGGGAGGATACGAATAAGGAAGTAGAAAAGGAAGCGTCTTCGGCCAAAGAGAGCCCCCCGGTAAAGTTGGAAGGTGATATTATTACATTAAAGACGGGTACAACTTTATCGAGTGTGCAGGTGATGAAAGAAACACCGCTGACGGTGGTGGTCCGGATTCGGGAAGGTGTTCCACCGTTGGAGCTTCCGAGGCGTCAAGTAGTATCCATTAAGTATGATGATATCGATCCCAACCGTCAGCCACAGGCCAGTTCCGCCCCGCCGCAGGCGCCCCCCCCCGACATGTTTAAGGCAGAGGAATTGTCTCCGGAATTTCATCGGAAGATCACCGCGCCGCTTTCAGAACAGCCTCTTTCATTTCAGCAAGCGGATTGCGCGCAGATGCTTCAAGATCTCAGCAAGAAAGCAGGAATTAATTTGGAAATAAACGATGCGGCAAAACCTTTGTTCCCCAAGGAACCCGTTTGCAGTTTCGAAATAAAACCGGGCACTTCGTTATTGTCATTTTTACAGGATATGTTCATTAAGGCCTATCCCGAACTTAAAGCGTTATACCCCTTTGATAAAGTGATGATAACTAGCAAAGCGGCGGCGGAGGAACAGGCCTCTTCTTCGCCTGCGTCACCTCCCTCAGAAGCGCCTGCACCACCCAAGGAAGTGTCCTCTACCCCCGCGGCTGACGGGTCCGGTGAAGCGCCAGCGAATCCCGGTGCGGCTCCTTCCGCCCCAGACACCCCGAAATGAAAAAGCCGAAACGAGGGTTTCGGCACAAATAAAGTCTTTGGAGAGGCGGTAAAGAATCAGGACTCTTCTTCGAATTCCTCCGGAGATCCATTGAGGTCGAGCGCAGCTTCGTCGTCGAAGGCAAGATCCTCGCTTACATCAGGCAAGGCTTCTGTCTCGCTTTCCACCGCTATTACCTCTTCACTTGCGGTCTCGTCCTCCGCTCGAATCTCACTTTCCAGAGGTTCGGCATCTTCGGCTATCGGCACATGATCGAGCCCGAAATCCAGTTCGGTGATTCCGCCTTCATCGAAGGTTTCTTCCTCTTCCATCCCTTCCATGTCCACCATGGACAGTTCATTTTCAAGATTCGTTTTTCCAATCCGTTGCGGACGGCGCTTTAACCGGGGAGGCTGTACTAACTGGCCTTCCGCACCACCCATTTTAACCAATTCGACATTTGGACATGTGGGACATTTGAAGTTCAGCTTCTGTGCGCCCCATTCCACAAAACGGCGCTCACATTTAGGACATTGATACTTCACGGGCATCGCCGGAATTCCTTTCTTTTCGTTTTTCCATGGCTTCCCCTTGTAAGGGAGCGCCAGATTATAACAGAACCGTTAGGTCAATAAAAGGGGGGGGAAGTCGGGGCCATAATTCTGAAATTCCCTGCAAAAAGGCTTCTGTTTTCCTGGATCCACGAAAAACCTCCTCCAAATGGCGAATTATGGAGCGGGAAGGTTGTCAAAAAAGTTGAAGGACGTTTTTACGCAGGATTTTCTAGGGAGACTAGGAGGAAAAAAGCGCGTAATCTGTTCTTGACATTTCTCATGGAGTGGGGTAAACTGTTTACAAAGTGGTGAATTTTCTGTTTCTTGAAGGTTGTTGCGCGAAGTAATCACGCAAAATCGGAGGATTGGAGCCTTGGTACACATTAAACGGTTAAGTTCGGGAACCCCGAAGCAGGGGAATGCATGGCAAGAGTTTATGTGCGCGTTTGCAGTAGCCATTAATGCCTTGCTTTCGGCCATGGGCGGTTCTTCTCCAGTGTTTGTGTTTGTAGAAGATAAGTGTGATATTCCACAGCCGAATGACACTTCCTCCTAACATCGAAAGAGCCTTTCCGTGCAATGGCACGCCGGGGTAGAGAAATGCCGTGGCGGCCAGGAAAACTCTTGACAACTTGAATGGTTTCGCGCATACTAAGAGTTAAAAATGCAGTTTAAGGCAGCGGCAGGGGATGTGGCCTTGCCCAAGTGCCTGTAAATAGTAAGGTTTGAGGAAAGTCGGCGAGAGAGGTAACTGCCATGAGAAAGACCCTCGCGTATAGATGGGCATTGCTGGGAGTGGCCGTGGGGCTGCTGGTGGGATTAAGCGGGTGCCCCTTCTTTGTGTTTTTCCCGGACGATGCCCTGGACTCTGCGGTACGAGCAAGTATCAGCAAGCCCTTTGGCTTGCTGACGGTATTGGATCTGGCTCAAGTGACGGAGATCCAGGCCTCGAATCTGGATATTGTAAATCTCGAGGGCCTTCAATATTGCCCCTCATTAATGAGATTGAATTTGACGAATAATGCGATTCAGTCTATTACTCCCTTGACGGGATTGACGAATCTGACATGGTTGGAACTGGGCGGCAACAAAATAACTAACATAGAACCCTTGGCAGGGCTATTCTTTTTAGAATATCTGGATTTGTGGGGTTCTGACAACGATATTCGGGATTGGTCGGCGTTGGTGGCGAATGCACAAGCGGGCGGGCTTGGCGCAGGGGATACCGTGACATTGGGTATCGAGTGGACGATCGATCCAGAGACAGAGACGGTTTATGATGAGTTCAAAGAAACGTATCAAGCGTTGAAGGATGCGGGTGTAGATGTATTTTTTGCAGAGGAAGATGGGACTTTGGTCAAGTAACGGAAGGCCGGCAGTGCCAGGATATAAAGAAACGTAGATGTCGGCGCCTAGGAAAAACAGTGGTAAAGAGGTGTTTCGTATGACGGTTCGAGTGCCTCATCTTCAGGCCATGGCGCTGGTGCTTGCCTTGGTGGTGCTTGCCGGATGTCCGTTCACCCCCCAATTATTGGTAACACCCGGGGCACTAGCGTTTGGCACGTCAAGTGTCACCAAGTCCATCGTGGTGGATAATGCAGGAGGAGGAACGCTCTCGTGGCAGGTGCAGGAATTATCCCGTGCCAACGAGGATGCACAATGGGTTGTGGAGGATGTTTCGTGGCTGAGTGTAACACCGGGTTCCGGCACGACCCAAACAGAACTTGATCATGTGTTTGTGAACGCGATCCGCGCGGGCCAGGCAGTAGGTGAATACCGGAACGCGGCCCTTCAGATTACTTCCAATGGCGGCGTGGCGGTTGTTCCGGTTTCAATGGATATCGAGCCCACCTTGTTAGTGACGCCGGAGGAACTGGCCCTTTCTGCCGGGCAGACGTCAGCGCAGTTTACGATAATAAACACAGGAACCGCAGCGTCAATGTGGGAAGTGTTGTATTTGGAGGATCCGGACAACCTTGAGACGGCGATTTCCCTGCCGGAAGATCTTTTAGTGACACCCAATCCCAGCACGACGGCCGCGGGACAGAACACCCAGGTAACGGTGAATTGGGCGGAGGGGCGGGAGGATTTTTATCTGCTGGTTCAGTCTGTGGCGGGCACGGCGGTGGTTTCATTCCTGTTTGGTTCGGGCGTGGAAGGCCTGACGGTGAGCCCGGATGTCCTGACGTTATATGTGGATGATTCGGAAACGGGAGAAGGAGAAACGGTGGTGGAACAGGCCGCCACGACGTTGACGATTGCGAATACGGGTTCGGAGGCACATTCGTGGACTATTGAGGTTGCCTCGTTGGTGAATCCATCCGAAACGCCGGCGATAGGGGTAAATCCCAGTACGGGTCAGACCTTAGTGGGGGAGGAATCGGAAGTGGCGGTGAGGGTGACGGATGCCGGGAGGATTGTGGCAGGGAGCGGTAATTATGATCTACTGCTTCGGTCGGAGGGTAGTTTTCTTCGGATTCCGATTATCATAGAAATCATGCGTCTGCCGGAGATTGCGTTATCGGAACCGCCGCAGACGAGTGCGAGCCGGCCGGAGATTATCGCAATCAATGAATTGGATTTTGGGCGGGATAAGATCCAGGCCACCTTCTGGATTGCCAATGTCGGTCCCCGTGGGTCATATCTGTATTTTGACATTGTGAATGGAGACGCCGGTTTGGAGAATCCGGTGATTGTGGATGTGAATCCATCGCAAGGGGGTGCAAACGGCGAAGATGGGAATTCTGAGGATTATTTTCATCCGGAATTGGATAATGTGTTGATAGATGGACGGGAAATTACCGTCACGATCGATCGGAATAATCTTCAGGAGGATGTGGAATATCATGAGTTGACGGTGAGGGCCACCGATATCGATTATGCCAACACCCTGGATGCGATGGAGGAAAAGACGCTTCAAATACGCGTGGAACGCCCGCCCATGACCGTGGAAGGCGCCATCAACCGGAGCCGTCCCCCCTATGTGATGCGGTTCGTGTTTTTGCTGCGTGACACCTTGGGAAAAGTGATTCCCACCCGTTCTCAAGAAGAACTGGATCGGATTTCATTCACCGTTCAAGAGGATGGCCAAGAGTTGGACATGGATGAAACCAGTCTGTTTATTACAGGACCGGATAATTTGCGGGTTAACCTGGTGCTGATGCTCGATTATACGGGGAGCATGTACAACGCAGGGGTGGATGATACGGTGAGCCCCCTGGAACCGGGGGAGGCGCTTGAGCACGTCAAGGAAGCGGCGAAAAAGTTTTTAGACGATCTCCCGCCCAGTTATCGTGTCGCCTTGATGTATTATTTTGATCGTCAGCAGCCCAGCCGTTTGATGCATGCATTTTCAACGGATCGCGACGTATTGAAGGCGTCTATTGATGCCTTTGTGGTTCCCTACCATGGCGTTTCGGATATCCGGGATGCGGTTAAAAATGGGATTGACGTACTGGCGGCGGAAGATTCGGCGGACACGTTGCCGTTTGATGAAGCCGATATACGGGCCTTGGTGTTTATCAGTGACGGGATTGATAATGCATCTATTGCCGCAGTAAGCGATGTCACGGATGCGGCGAAGGATGCGCGGGTTCGCTTGTATCCGTTGGGATACAATGCGGGCAGTGCGGTGAATTCGGCGGATTTGGTGGTGATGGCCAATGACAGTGGTGGTCATTTCTATAATGCGGGGAGTGTGGAGAATCTGGCGAAACTTTTGTCGAGTGAAAAATCGCTTTCTCTGGAACCCGTGGCGATATCCGCGGAGAACCGTGTGTATTTTGATGTCGTGAACAGCGGCAAGGCCATTATGACGTGGTCCGCCGCTGCACAAGAAGGCGTGAACTGGATGGCGGAGGTATTGCCTTCCGGCGGTGATTTGCAGCCGGGCAGCCATGCAACGGTGTCGGTGCGGGTGGATCCCCTGACAATAGGCGCAAATCTAACAGCACTAGGGAACTTGAATATTACATCAAATGATGGATCCGGCACGGCCACGGTTCGCGTGGATGTGGGCGCTGATCCGAGCGTAGCTCAATCGGTAACAGTAGAGTTGTGGGATGAACCGGGTTTGATATGGAATGAATTGCGCAATCAGATTGTGTTGACGTATATAACGCCTCAGCAGGAAGGCGGAAAATATTCCGTTCGCGCGGAATATAAACAGCCGGATGACACCACCATAGCGGGTATTTTTGAGGAAGATGCGGTGTTTTATCATGGCGATGTGCGGGGCGGCCAAGTGGCCATGAGCACCACTGGTATTTACACGGATCCAGTGGAGTCTGATCCCAATTTGGCCACGAGGGCGGAGGTGTATGTGCGAACGGATTACGTGCCGCGTGATGTGACGCGCATGACGATGCGGTTCTTCCTGGGATCGCCTCCCAATCTTCCTCTGGCGGAAGCCGCATTGCGTGCAAATGCCCAGATGAAAGTGGAATTGGCGCCGGGCGGCCTGTTGGTATCAGATGATCCCTTCCGTCCTTCGTGGCGTCTCTTGCAGGGAAGCGACGGAGTGTACAACGTACTTACGAGCCAGGACAATCCGCTGCCGTACGGTGCATTTGGCAATTTGCTCAAGATAACCATTACAGGCTTGCATGAATTTGTCCATGCTTTTGACGGGTTATCGCGTCAACCGGAGTTCTTTGTGGAAATGCGCATGGATAACCAGATTTATGTTTCGCCGGAGACGCCAACGCATCCCTCGAAGACGATATATTTTCTATATCCCGCCGGACCTACTTTCCCGGATCGAAAATTGTCGGTGAGCACGTTTTTTGACAATGCCCCACCCGCTCGGAATGCCTTGTTACTGGCCGATCCGGGGATTTCACCGGAAGCTGAGAATGCCTGGGATCGGGATGAAGATGGTTTGCCGGATTTCAATGATCCTTATCCGGACCGGGATGATTTGCCGGGTGTGCTTGCGGTACCGAATCCCTTGGAAATCACGTCAACGGATACAGAAGGCGTGTTAACGCTGCAGAATAATCGTCTGGATACCTTTACGTGGTCGCTGATTGCACCATCGTTGCCCTCGTGGGTTTCGAATGTTTTGTATGGCGAGACGTTGGAGCCGGCGGGCGATGTTGTTTTAGCGCCGGGCGAATCCGAAACAATACATTTATTTGTGGATCGTACAGGTGTGCCGTCGGGATATGCCCAGGCGACAATTCAAATACAAACGGATATATTTGGCACGGAACACGTGCTTACTACGTTGATAGTCCCTTAACGAACGCTGCCGTATGGGATGGCAGGAATGGTGCCTGCGAACCAAAGAAGGCATGGCGTTGGAGAAGTGAAGGTAAGGAGTTCGGTATGCCGCGCACACGATATTGGCTGATGCCGTTAGGGTTCACCCTCGTGCTCGCCGTTCTGTCCGGATGCCCGTCCCAATTGATGGTGGAACCGGGATCTGTATCTTTCGGTACGGGCACGCCCTCCGTTAATATACGTGTGCATAACACGGGTTCCGGGGTATTGTCATGGGAGGCGCAGGAAAATATTCCATGGTTGGTAATGGAAACGGTGGATGCGCCTGGGAAGCAATCTTCGACGTTGACGGGGAGCATAACGACTGATATCGATGTTATTCAACTAACGGTTCTGCGCGAGTTGTTGCCTTTGGATGTGCCGGATCGCATCTCGCGCGGTGAAATTGTTTTTACGTCAAACGGGGGAGATCAAGTGGTTCCGGTGAGCGCTACCGCGCAAGGGATTCCGGAACTTCAGGTAACGCCGGAGGAGCTTGATTTCGGCGCTACGGAGACCGAGGCGCACCTTCAGATTAACAATACGGGTCAAGAAACTCTTAATTGGACCATTACCGCGGCCACGGGGGGCGCTTGGCTTACGGTCATCCCATCTTCGGGATCATTGGCTGTTGGTTCTGTTCCCGTACAGGTGACGGTAAAAGCTACCCGCGCGGGATTGACCGGAGGCTCTCATGAGACCACCCTCACGGTTTCTTCCGACGGCGGAGATTTTCAAATCCCCGCGCGGATTGACGTGCCTCCTTTTACGGTACTGCCTGCCCTGCTTGATTTTGGCGGGTTGGAAACAGGATCTACTCAAATTTTGAATATTACAAACGGGGCGACGGTCCCGACGGCGATTTCGTTGGAAGCACTAACGGATTCGGGTGGCGCTTGGCTAAGTGTAACGCCGCTTCTTTCGACCATAGCGGGTTCTGGCTTGCTTCAAGCAACGGTAGCGGTGAATCCGGCGGGATTGACTCCGGCCAGTTACACCGGACGCATCCGTGTGACCGCGACGGCAAGCGACTATTCGATCGAAGTGCCGGTGTCGATGAGTGTCACCGGTTTTACCGTTTCACCCGGACTTCTGGATTTTGGAAGCATAACCGCTTCGGCTTCCAATACGATTTCTTTGGAAAATTTAGGGGTGCAACCGATTGACTGGGGTGTTTCCGTGCCTCCTTCTGCCGTGGATTGGCTAAGTCTCAACAAGACTTCGGGGACGTTAGTGGCTACGGATACGGTACAAGTGACGGTGAATCCTCTCGTGGTGGATCCTGGAACGAAAGAAGCCTCACTGGTATTTGTATTTGGAACGAGTCAGCGGACGGTATTGGTGCGTATGACACGTCCGCGTCCAGCAGCGCTCACTGTCGAACCGAGCAATATTGATTTTGGGCAAATGGTGAGCGAGCAGTTGGTGGGCATCTGGAATGATGGCATTGGGACGGTGCACTGGCAAATTGACACGGCGGGCTTTCCGGCATGGTTGAGTTTGACGCCGGTGGATGCCGGAGGGATTGCTTCGGGTACGGTCAGTGGAGACGTGACGGATGCGATCACGCTTCGGGTGCATCGCGATTTGGCGCCCGCGGGCGAATATGATTTCAGCTATTCATTCGTGGTGGAAGCTTCGGGCGACAGTACGGTGCCTGCTACGGTAGCCGTAAAAATGAGCATTGCCAAGCTGCCGGAAATCGTGCTTGAAGCGGACGGATTGACGGAGGGCGGCATTGCGTATGTCAATTTGGACACAACGGAAACGGAAAGCACGTTTTATATTCGCAATGAAGGGGTAAGCGATCTCTCTTGGAGCATTGATCTTACCGAGGCGCCCAAATGGATTTCATCCCTGTCGCCTTCGCAGGGCAATCTCAGTCCCGGCATTCAACAGACCATTACGGTCACGATTGTTCGGGAAGGGCTCAGTTATGTCGGCGCCCAATATCTTCTGGCCGTGGTATCCAATGATCCCATTCATGCTGAGATACCGCTGTTGGTGGAAGTTCAGGTGCCCAAGGTGGTGGTGATCGGTGTAACTCCCCACAGCCTTGCTTTTGGCCTTTATGCGAATTCGGACACCATCGGTGTAGCGAATCTTGGCGATCCGGATACAATACTTAACTTCAGGGTAACTCCCACGAAGGAATGGTTGTCCGTATCGCCGGAAACAGGCGCAAGTCTCGGTGTGGTTGGAGAAATCAAGGATTGGCAGGCGATCAGCGTTTCCATTGACCGGACGAAATTGGAAGGGGAGGGCGCTTCGGCGAAACTGGTCGTCACCGCGTTTGAAATTGTAGACGGACGGCAAGTGCCCATAGAAGACGTTGAGCAGGTGGAAATAAATGTATCGGTGCAGGCAGCCAGTTTGACGATTGAAACGGGACTGCCACGGTTGCGCGTGCCGTCATTGGTGCGCTTTGTGTTATTGATGCGAAATATTCAGTACCAGGCATTGCCTATCCCGGAATCGTTGCTGGGCGCGGTCGGCGATCAATTTGCCATTTTCGAGAAAAATGTCCAATTGGATCTTACGGAGACGAATCAGTTCTTGACCAGTTCGAATCGCATACGCGGCAATTTGATGATTCTGTTGGATTATTCGGGCAGCATGCAGGCGGCGGTGCATCAGTTAGGAGATGATTTCCTGACAGGTGAAGCGGATTGGCTGCAAGCGGTGTATGAAAACGCCATATCCAAATTAATAGACGAATTGCCGTCGAATTATGACGTAGGTTTGGCCATATTCAATGAGCGAGGCACGGATGGCGTCAGGGTGATTCGCGAGAATGAAACCGCGCCGAAGTTCACGTCAGATAAGACAGTGCTGCATCAGCGGTTAGAAAGTATTTATGTGGTGGATAATGGGGCGACCATGCTGCTGCCTGCCTTGGAATCCGCCGGATTGGAATTGGCGCGAGCGGATTGGGCAAATAATTTTATTCCATTTGATGATGCGGATGTCCGAGGGATCATCTGCTTTACGGACGGCAATATGACGACACCGCCGGGGATTGTCACGGATACGGTGGCGTATTTGCTGGCGGTGAATACACGTGCATTTTTTGTTGGTTGGGGATCGTCGGTGGTGGCGGATACCTTGGTACGCCTAGCCACGGGTACTGGGGGTCATTATTATTCCACGCGCAATATGCCGACGGGCGAGATGGATCCATTTGGCACGCCTATCCGGGTGCCGGTATATTCCGAGTTGGAGGACTGGTGTGCAACGGATAGCGTGGATGCCTGTGATCAGTCGATTTCCAAGGATTTAAAATCCCAGGTGGTCTTGAGCTATGTCACACTGAACGAAGAAGACAGTGTGACCGTTGAAGGGCGGCTGACATTCAACGACCCGAATGATCAGAACAGTCCATGTTTGCCGGATCAAGGCGACATCGCGGGCAGTTTCACCGTCTCTCAATTGAATTTCGGCGCCATTGCGGGCGATCCGCGGTTGGGGCAGATTGCATTAAATACGAAAGGCATTTCAGCGGATCACACGGCGGATGTGTTTGTACAGGCGGATTATATACCGCGGAACGTGGGCCGGATGTCATTTCGCATTATCCCCGACAGTGCGGAACCCATTACCATGACGGTGACGCGGGTGGGTGAACCGGACGGCGGGATTATATCCGATTGGACTGAGAATGTAAGTGCGCCGGACTATACGTATACAACGGCTGGAGATGTGCTGCATTATGGAGAATTTGGCGGCCTGTTGCGCCTGCACTTTGAACATGTTACCCAGCCGTTCCTGGTGTATTTCTTTGTGATTGATCCGGTGTATGACGCGGATGATCCGAATGTAAAATATTTCACGTGTCCCGACACGCTCAGGGTGGATTCTGATAAATTCCTTGCTTCTTCCTTCCCGGCGCCATTTATCGGGACCTCGCCTCCCGCCATCAGTGATTCCCCTGTCACGGTGGATCTTGGGACGGATCTGTCCATAGCGCAACTATCCGTTTACAATCTTGGCGGGCATCATGCGCAGACCGGTGTGTGGCTAACCTGGGAAGCTTCCTTGGGGGCGGATTCGAAATTCCTTATACTGGATACCATTACCTCATATGGGACGGCGACGGATAATTTTGTTCCAAGTACGTTCCCGGTTACCGTGGACCGCACGATTGATGCGGGTGATTACGAGGGGTCCGTTGTTATTCATTACATGTATGGATCCATCAATTATGAGTTTGACGGTGACCCGATTTATATCCGGTTTACCGTGCTGCCGCCGGAACTGACGGTGAGTACCACCAATTTTGACTTTGGCGCTACCCTCACGGATTTGCCGGTGGATATTCAAAATACGGGCCAGGGTATTTTACAATGGGCCATCAATACTTCGGAATTTCCGAGTTGGCTTCTGGTGGGCAGTTCCTTGGGCAGCCTTGGCCCAGGGGAAGGCGAGACAATCTATGTGAGTGTATATCGCACGGGGCTGGCGCCGGGCAACTATGAACACATCTTTGAGTTGGGCGCGGATAATGGTGATATTCGGACAATGACGGTCACGATGATTCAACCTTAAAGTGAACCATAGCAGCCTTAGAGTGCCCAAAGAGTTCCGTGATAGGTGAGAAAAGCGCCAAGGTAGGCGAGCAGGGTCATGTAGCTGAAGGTGAGGAGGGGCCATCGCCATTGGCCGGTTTCGCGCCGGATAGTAAAGAGGGTGGCGGCGCATTGACAACACAATGCCATAAAAACCATAACGGAGAGCGTGACGGGTAGCGTGAAGAGAGGGGAACCATCCGGACGCTGGATAGTGCGCAATTTTTCCGTGAGTACGTCATAGCTTCCCGAATCACCTTCGGATTCCAAATGCAACAGGGCCGCGAGCGTGGCAATGAAGATCTCCCGTGCGGGAAAACAGGCGATGACCGCAGTAGCGATACGCCAATCCCAGCCTAGAGGATGGAAAACGGGTTCAATAACCTGGCCTGCCCGTCCGAGAAAACTGTTTTTTAAATGGGCGCTGCCTTGCTGATGGGTGAGTTGGAGGAGGGACGAATCACGTTCGGGGCCTTCGGGCATAGAGACGGTTATGGCCGTGCGTTGTGTGTCAAACTGCTGCGTAATGATTTCAGAATGGGGGAAATAGGCGAGCGCCCAGATGATTACGGTAACGGAAAAAATGAGGGTTCCGGCACGGCCTAAAAAATCAGAACACTCCCGCGCCATTTTTTTCAGGACCACGGAGGGTTGGGGGCGTTTATAGCTGGGCATTTCCAGCAGAAAGGGGGGTGTTTCACCCCGCAGGACGTTTTTTTTCAGGAGCCAGGCAATGGGCGCGGCAAGGAAAATGCCAAGAAGATACATGGCAAAGAGGGTAAGGGCTTGGAGTCCTATGAATCCGCCGAACAGGCGTTTTTCCGGAACGAGGGCGGCGATTAGGATGGTATAGATGAGCAGGCGCGCGGAGCAGCTCATCAAGGGAGCCACCAGGATGGTGGTGAAACGATCGCGGCGGTCGTGAACGGTGCGTGCGGCCAAAATGCCCGGCACGGCGCAGGCAAAGCAGGTGAGCATGGGGATGAATGAATGACCGCTGAGCCCGCACCAGCTCATTAGTTTATCCATGAGAAAGGCGGCGCGTGACATGTAGCCGCAATCTTCGAGGATGGCGATGAAAAGGCTCAAGAGCGCGATTTGCGGAAGGAACATGAGAACACTGCCGACACCGGAGATAATCCCGTCCACAAGAAGGCTCCGAAACATGTTTTCGGGCAGGCTCTGATTGGTCAGTTCGCCAAGCCTCCCGATGATCGCTTCGATGCCATGCATGGCGGGCAAGGCGCCGCTATAGATGGCCTCGAACATGAGAAACATGATAAGGAAGAAAAACAGGGAGCCGAAGACCCGGTGAGTGAGCAGTTTGTCAAGGACGTCGGATGCAGGCGAAGGGGGATTTGCGGGCTGGGAGACGGAGGCGTGGATTACTTTTTCCACCCAAGCGTAGCGGCTTTGGGTTTCAAGTACGGCGAGGGAGTGGTGAGGGTTCTGATGATGACGGCGCCGGCGCCTGCGCCGAAAATGACGTGCACTTCCTGTATCCCATGCCTGTTCGCGGAATCGTTTGAGAAACGGCCGGGCCTCGTTGCCCAACGACTGAATGAGCCGCTGTTCCGAGTGTCCCCCCACGTCCACAAGGATACGGAACGCTTCCATTGAAGGAATGTACCGCCCAAGTTGCCCGGAATACTGAGACAAGCACCGGGAAAATTCCGCAGCAGCCAGTGTAATCGAAGATGGAGCAATGTTGTGCCGGGGTGGGGGAGGTATTTTTCCTTGGGCCAGGCGAAGCAGATCCTCTTTAAGTTTGGGTATGCCATGGCCTTTATGCGCGCATACCGGCACGACAGGCGTTCCCACGTGACGTGCCAGGATCTCGCAATCGATGATAATGCCCCGGCGCGCGGCGATATCCATCATATTGAGGGCGATGATCATGGGTTTGCCCAGTTCCAGCAACTGGGACACCAAGTACAAATTGCGCTCCAGGGTGGAGGCATCTACGACGGCGATGATCCCTTCGATTGCTTCCTCCTGATATTGCCCCAGCAAGATATCCGCCACGATGATCTCATCGGGAGATCGCGCGGCCAAGCTGTAGCAGCCGGGCAGGTCAATGATTTCGAAGGTGGTGTCTTCGAGGGTCAAGGTTCCATGACGGCGTTCCACGGTCACCCCCGGATAATTGCCCGTAGTGAGCGAGAGACCGGTAAGTGCGTTAAAAAGGGCCGTTTTCCCCACGTTTGGGTTGCCTACAAGGGCCAGCGACAGGTTCATGGGATTAGCCCTCGACTTCCACAAGGGCGGCTTCGGATTTTCGCAGCGCCAATTGAAATCCCCGTACCCGGATCATCATGGGATCACCCAGGGGCGCAAAGCGCAAGACGTCAATAGTGACACCTTCTCCGATGCCCATCTCCATCAACCGCTGCTGAATGGCGCCCGATCCAAGCAAGGCGCGTACGACTCCCCGCTCTCCTTTTTTCAATTGGGCCAGCGTTTTTGTTGGAAGAATTGCGGCGGGCGTGGTTTCTTTACATGAAGCGTTGTCATTGTGTGCAATTGTGTTTTCGTGCATGCTGCTCTTTGCCATCAATATTTTGTCATGCGTTTCCGGATTTTTTCCGCTAATTCGTCATCACTCAAGAGGAAGCGCATCAATGACATCAACCTCCGCCCCGTTTCCATGCTCATGAGGTGTTCCATTTTGCAGGCATCCGCGAATGCCGTATCTTTATCGACCCCCAGCACGCGTTCAAAGAACCGTGAAAGCACCTCAAAATTCCGCTCCACAAGATGCGTGATGCGTGCGCCCTCTTCGGTCAACACCAGAAAGCGGTTGCGATCTTCCCCCACCCAGCCGCGTTTTTTCAATTGCCCCAGCGCCAGGGAGGCCGCGCCTCGGGTCACTTCCAAGAGAACGGCCACGTCGGTGGTGCGGGCGTAGCCGAGGGTGTTCCGCAAGGAATCGATGGCCATGAGGTAATGCGCCATGGAATGGGAAAGCATATTGCGGTCGAATTCCCGCCAATAGGAGACATCATTGGGCTCTTTCGGCGTGGGTTTTGTTTTAATTTTTGGCGTTTTTTTGGGCGCGGGCATCATTCCGCTCTCCTTTGTTTAGCATGCTTAACAAATGTTTTGATTGCATTATATCAGATATAGGGTGAAAAACAAAGAATTTTGCTTTTTCGGGATTGGGGCCGGCGAAGGAGGCGGAGACCCTGGCAGTCAGAACACAGTGCGGTAATGGTTGCCTTATTCTGAGACGGTGCTGAGCAGGGCCTCGAGTTTGTCACTCAGGTCCACGCGAAGAGAGGCCAGTTTGATATCGGTAAGGTTTAGGTAACGGGTGGAAGGATGCCCCATTAGAACGATGTCTTCGATGGTTTGCTGAACGGAATATCCATCCACTTTTGCAACGGCATTGGCCAGTGCGACCACGTGGGCCATGGGGAGCCAGTCATCGTTAGGGGTGATGGAGGGATCATGATGGACAAAGGTGAGCGTAAGAAATTCTGTGGGGAGTCCCCAGTGCTGGGTGACGTGTAAGCCAATCAGGGCATGAAAGCTTTGGAGGATTTCATTGAGGATTTCAGGGGAATTGAGGATGGCCGCGATCGGGCCGTTGGTGGCGCTGGAGATGATGCGCACCAAGGCGGCTTTTCCCACGTCATGAATAAGGCCGGCGAGGAAGAGACTTTCGGTGCGTGGCATAGCGAGCGCCCCGGCGAGTTCACTGGCGTAAAGCGCGACAGCCATGGAATGGCGCCAGAGATTCTGCATGAAGTCCTTTAATTGCGGCGTTTGTGTGGTGTATAGATTGTTGGTCGCAACGGCCTGTACGGCGTCGCAAATGGTTTTCATGCCCAATCGGGCGCAGGCGGCGCCGAGATCCTTGATTTCCTGAAGACCGCCGTAGACAGGACTGTTCGCGAGGCGCATGATTTTCAGGGCGATGGTTTGATCCGCCCGGATGGCATTGACGACCTCGTTGAGGGACACGTCGGGATCACGCACCAGAGCGAGTACGCGCTGGGCGATTTCAGGGAGGACGGGGAGGTTCTCGATGACATTGGGCAATTCGGCCAAGATGGCGCCTCCAATAGAACCCGCAGGAACCATCTGGCGGATGTCGGCAACATGGGTGAGGGGTTCCAAATGGATGGTATTTTTCTCCCACTGGGCCCTTAAAGGGTTCATGCATGCCCTGCAGCCGATGATAATAGGTTTGTTATTGGGTTTAAGATCTGTAGGAAGCATTTGGGCGCAATAGGGACACGAATTCACTTCGGGCTCCTTTCGTTATTGGCAAAGCCGCATGATTTGATTCAGCGAGCGGATGTTAAAGGTTCGGGGGGTATGGTTAAGAACTTCCTCAAAGGTAGTAATGCCTTTAATAACTTTAGCTACAGCGTCTTCGCGCATACTGACTAAGCCCGTGGTGTCAACGCTGATCCGCCGGATTTCATGCGCGGTGCGTTTTTGGAGGATGGAGTCTTTTACTTCCTCATTAAGTACCAGCAGTTCATAGACGGCGATGCGGCCGCGGTAGCCGGTGTACATGCAATGGGCACAGCCGCGCCCGCGTTTGAATTCATATTCCCGGACTTCACGGATATCGAGTCCTACGGCCTGAATTTCCTTGATGGTGGGGATGTAGGGTGCGTAACACTGGGTGCAGATGCGGCGCAACAACCGCTGCGCCAGCACGGAAATCACCGTCGAGGAAATAAGAAAGGTTTCAATATCCATGTCGATCAAGCGCAGCAGCCCGCCGATGGAGTCTTCGGTATGGAAAGTGGAGTACACCTTATGCCCGGTGAGCGCGGCTTGAATCGCCACTTGAGCGGAAGTTTGATCGCGGATTTCGCCCAGCACGATGATATCAGGATCTTGGCGGACGATTTCGCGCAGGGTGGCTTCGTAAGAACGGCCCACCTTGTCGCTGATGCTGCATTGAATGATGCCGTCAATGACATATTCCACGGGATCTTCCGCCGTGATGATTTTTTCGGAGATCTCGTTGCAGTAGTCAAGACTGCTGTAGAGGGTGGTGGTCTTTCCGGAACCGGTGGGGCCGGTGATAAGCACGACACCGGTGGGCAGGTCGAGCACATCTTCCCGATACCGCTGCAACATCATGGGGCTCATTCCCAACTGATCAATGCTCTTGAGGCCCATGTCTTTGTTTAAGACGCGCAGCACCACACATTCGCCGTGCACCGTAACATACACGGAGAGGCGCATGTCGTATTCTTTTTTGTTAAGCTCGAAAACAAGCCGTCCGCCCTGGTGCCGCTGATGTTCCGTAATGTTGGCCTGCGCCAGAATTTTAATGCGGGAAACAATCTTGGGAAGCAGATCAAGAGGCAAATCGGTTTTGTAAACCAGCACGCCGTCAATCCGGTAACGAACGCGGACTTTGGTGGGCATGGGCTCAATATGGATGTCGCTGGCCCCCTCGATTACCGCCTGTGACAGGATGTGCTCCACCAACTGCACCACATTGTCTTCCGCACCTTCCGCGGAAGAGGTCTCCTGCCCCGTACTTTTTTGACGGAATGCGCGGAAGTCTTCGATGGTTCTCAGGATGGCGTTGGCGGGCCCCAGGGCGAGTTTGTAGTTCCCCGGAAAAAGATCCTGGATGGCGTGCTGGCATTCCTGATTGTCCAGTTCTGACACCACCACGGTGATCACACCGTCATCGCTTTTGCTAAATGGAACGAATCCATATTTGCTCATGAATTCCGGGGAAACGCCCCGCAACAGCGTGGCATCCACCATGGCAAAGCTGGGTTCTATCAGCGCCACCCGCGCCTGATTCGCAAGATTTTGCAACAATTGCCGTTCATTAATGGCCCCCAGTTCCACCAACGCCTGTCCCAGCCGGATACCGCGTTCCTTCTGCACCACCATCGCCTTATCAAGCATTTCGGACGTAATGATGCCTTGTTCAACCAGCATTTCCCCCAGCCGCATCCCCGCGCCATGCTTGGCAAATATTTCGAAAACCGCCTGCTTGGTGGCATACTCCAATTCCACCAATACATCGCTGATTTGCTTGGGCTCTTCCAGCAGTTGTTGAATGCGCATGGCGCGCTTTAACTGCTCTTCCGTTACAATGCCCTCGGAGACCAGGGCTTTTCCGATAACAGACGGCGCTTCTTCCTTTTTGGGGGGCATGTTAAGGTTCCTATATGGCTCTATTCGTTGTGCACTGTGATGTGTTTAAAGACAATTTCATAATGGACTTCCGCGCGTATACCCACCAGAATTTCTGGCACGTCACCAGCTTTCATCTCCTCTATTATCAACATTTTCCGCTTTTTTTCAACTATAACCTTTCGGGGGCAAACAAACCGCAACATAACGGCTATTTTGTAATACCTCCATGGCCATGCTAGAGGTTTCGTCAGAAAAATGTAAAGAAATTTGCAGTGTACAAATCTAAACCAACATGTTACCATGATGGCATAGTATTACGTTACGGGGCATATGGATATGAACAAAGGTGAACAGGATGTGCGGGTAGAAGGGATCGAAACGGGCGCACTTTCGGAGAAACCAAAGCCTAAAAGGCGGCGAATAATAACTGCAGGACGTGCGGGGTTATTGCTGGTGTTGCTGCCGCCAGCAGTGATGTTCTTTATAATAACGGTGATTGGCCCGCACAGGCATACGTTATTGAGCACACCCCAAGCACGTTATTTGATGTTCACCATTCTGAATATGAGTGGATTGTTGGGGGTGCTGGGAGTGATGCTGGCGTTTCGCGCTATTGTACAAAACACTCCGCGAAATCAATCAGCCAGGCCATCGGAACTTGTTCTGGGATGCATAGGGCTTGGGATTTTTGTGTTTGGATTGCTCCAACCGACCGGGCCCGTTATGCTCAGCGGACTTGTGAATTTGGCGATAACCGGTAAAGAGTACAACAACAGAGAGGATAGGGAATCACAAGACCTCCGTGAAATCTATGACACGTATATCCAATTTACGCAGAATCATCCCAAGAAATGTTTACCACGATTATCGAAGCAAGCGGGAAGACTGATGCAGGCGCTGTGTGATTTAGGCTGTAACAGGGGACCGTCTCCCTACATAGCCGATCATGATCCTGATTACAAGCGGTTCTATGACGACCTGGAAGTCTTGAAATTAGGAGAAGGCGCAGACGTGGATGATTGGAGCTATTTTTATCTTGGGTATGAAGTGAAAAACGATAAGGATATGGAAGCGTTCGCCGAAGCCTATAAAAGGATTATCCAATCAGGGCAAACATTTGAGCAAGATCTTACCATAGAAGGTGGTTCTCCGAGTGAAGGAAAAACAGTACTGCATCGATTGAATATCCTCCCGCCGCCGATACCTCCCGGAGCAAAACGTCCTCCCTTGCCTGGGCTGCGAGCGGATATCCCTGTGCTAATAGAACGCATTGACCATAATAAAAATAAAGGAGGCCACGTATTGTTCCTGGATGGTCACGTGGAATTTATTGATTATCCAGGCCGTTGGCCGATGACGGAGAAGACCATTTCCATTCTCAATGAGTTGGATGAAATGGGGCCTCAAGGTCCTGCACCAGGGGGAAGAAATGATTAAATTGCCATTACAACAGAGCCGAATCCATGCTGTGAAGTGGTGTTGGGCAGGAATCCTGCTTGTTTCAACCGCCGTTTTTGGGGATGGCATTATTCTGCCGCCGTTGGTGGTGAATCAGCTTCCTTCGATGCCCCATCAACGTGCTCTGATCGCGTACAACGATGGCGTGGAAACATTGGTGGTGGAGTCTTCGTTCCAGGGGGAAGGAAAAGAATTGGCCTGGATTATTCCGGTGCCTGCGAAACCCACGGCAATTGAAAAAGTGTCGACAGGTATTTTTTCTGCATTAGAAATGAGCCTTCAACCCAAAGTGGTGGATAAATCTGAAGGGTTGATTTTTTTGGGGTTGTTCTTTCTCCTTTGGGCATTATTTCTGTTGATTTCAGGACGTTTTGTGCCAATACGCTCCTTATTGATGGCCGTTCTCGTTATGTTCATGATTTCTTTAGGATTCGCTGGGTTAAGTAGAGGGGGAATCGAACGCTCTCCACAAATTAAGGGAGTTCAAGCCTCCCAATCCATTTCGGTGGGAAGCTATGACGTTAATGTATTGGAAGTGGAAACATTTAATGCGCTGAATCAATGGCTCTCTGCCAATGGATTCAAAGAAGTACTCCAGGTGGGTGAAAGCGCTGTAAACAGTTATATAGCCGAAGGCTGGAAGTTGGTGGCGGCAAAACTCCGGCGGGAAGGGGAAGGATTCAGCCGGCCCCATCCCCTCAAAATCAGTTTCCCTAGTCCGTCTCCTGTTTACCCGATGCGTTTGACACAATTGGCAGGATCCGACTTGCATTTGGAATTGTTTGTTCTGGCTGCGCAAGAGGCAAAAGTGGCGGGTATGGATGTTTTCTTTGTCGATGAATTTATACGGAAAGAATCCGGCTCCGGATGCGCGAAAAGGGCCTATTGTTTAGGTAATAAGACGTATCGGCGTATCGGCCTGCCTTCGCTTGTGGATCAGATGGGATCAACATGTGTTCTGACGTGGCTGAAGGGGGATTTTGCCAATAGTCAGTTGAACCATGATTTTTCCATAGGCAAGACAGTGCCTAGATTTGTTATTAGCACGGTATATACCCCCAGAGGGGCTGAAATTGCCGCTTTGGAGCGGGCCATGATGGCTGGGGGCCTTATATTGTTGCCAGGAGCATTACTCTGGACATGGCGCAAGCGCAAGTCCCCTGCTCCCTTGCTTTTGGAGTGGGTGATTTTCGCAACCGTGTTGGTTTCTACTGGGGTGGGATTCGTCAGTTATCGATCACTTCCGAAAGCAGAGGTAGTATTGGATACTGAAAGCCATCAAATACTGTCGCCATATGATGTTATTAAACACTTGAAAAAACACCCGGATATCGTGGCCAAGATGAGTGTGCAGGATATCGAACAGTATTTCTTGGATTGGCTTGCGCGATATCGATATAAGAATCCCTATACCGGAGAACCGTTTGCCTTGGAAGAAGCCTTGGGGGGAGTCGTGATTGTCCAGAATGATCGGGGTATCGCCGCACGGCTGTTTTCAGAGCCCAATCAGTTTTATCATCGGGGAGCGACAGGGCTTCCTTACGACATCCAAATTACTGGCGAAGAATGTGATGAACATGGGCCAGATGAAGAATTTATGTATGGATACGAGTAAGACTTCCCCCGTGTTCTTCGTATTGTGAAAAAACTGAGGTTAACGAAACCAATTTCCGTTCCGCTGGTCATATAATCAAAGGATATTCTTGTTTTTCAGAAAGGATAGGATATGAAGCGGAGTGGATTTTTCCTGTTTGTTATAGCAATGACGTTAATGATTGGGGCAATGGCTGAAGAAGCGGGTTATCCTGCCAATATTTTAAGCAAACTGCCGGGTGATGCCGTGGCGGCGGTAGTCTGCCCATCCTTAAAAGTCTTGGAATCACAGGGCGATCAGTTTGTGAAACTGCCGGGGCTGGCGGACGGTATACCGGGGTTGCCCAAGAGCATGAATGCGTTAGCGCAGGATTTGGCTAAAGAGTTGGAATTAGAGGGGATAAAGGATTTCCCAGGGTTGGGGAAGTCGCTGGGGTTGGACCCTGGCCGGCCTGTAGTGGTGTTTGCCTTTAAAGATGCTCAGCATCTTGGGTTTGTATTTCCAGTAGCGTCACAGGAGAAGGCGGAAAAGACCTTGGCGGTCAAGCCCAAAGGCGAAGCAAAGGATACACCGCTTGGCGTGGGCGACATTACGGCCAAGTTTAAGGAAACCGCCGGATTTGGCTATTTTTTCAAGGATGGGTATGCGTTTGCCGGGGATTCCGTGGATGGGTTGAAGGCCATGGCAGATGCTTTGGCTGCGCCCCGGGCGGTGCGTTGCGGGAGTGCGGAGTTTCCCGTTGCGGATAAAAGTGAATTGTTGGTTTTTGCGGACCTCAAAAATCTCAATCTTGAATCATTACCACCATTTCTAGCTCCCGCGAAACCTGCCCTGTTGGGTTTGGTTCCTGCCTATGATGAGGGTGTTTTAGGGGTGAAAATGAATGGTTCAGCGTTGAACCTTCGCATGGCAGGGCACAGCGCATCGGGCGCCTATGCGGAATTGCCTCCGTTGCAGTACCCCGGTTTTTTTAGTGAATCCGGTGCGGCCATGGTGGCGTTGCGGTTAACCAAGGAGCTGAAGGAATTTATCGGGCAGCAGATTGCGGCCTGGGTGACTGACCCGAATGCAGGCACCCAGATCAAAGGGATTTATACGGGGTTGAGCAATTATCTTGGGGAAGAGATTGCCGTGAGTGTTACCAGCGCCGATGAAAAAGCCCCGAATTTCCTGGGGTGTATTTCGGCGGTGAATCCTTCTCCCTTAATGACCTTGTTGTCATTGGCAAAATTCGCCGCCCAGCCTGCCCAACCCGATCAGCCCCAGATTTCCGTTGCCAAGGATTTGCTGGGGGTTCCAATTTACGCCATGAATGCCCAGGATAAGATTGTGGTGGGCGTGGATGAAGCGAAGATCAAGGGCATGGCGGGCGCAAAGCCTGCGGGCGCCCCTGTGGGAATATCACCGGATATTCTCAAGCGTGCGGGATATGGTTTCCTGTACATTGATGGCGCGCGTGGCCTGCAGGTAGCCAGCGAATTGAGCGGCGTGGCGCTGCCTGCAGACGCGGCGAAGGCTGGAAATCTGACATTGACCCTGGAACAATATGGCACATGGCGTCAGGCCGCATTGAATGTGTCCAATGCCGGACCGATTGCGGCCATGCTGGGGAATGCGTTTGCGAAACCCAAGCCGGCTCCCGCCCCTGCTCCTGCGGCGTCGCACACGCAGGTCCGGTTTGCAAAAACTGTGAAATAATGGGAAAAAGCTTGACTCTGAGGCCGGGAAATCGGTAAGGTTTCCCGGCGTTTTGATCTAAGACGGAATGCCTGGAGAGGAGGCCCTATGAAAATTGCTGTGCTGGTCAAACGGGTGCCCGACACCGCCTCGGTCTTCAAAATTGCGGTGGATGGCAAGTCAGTCGAGACGGCAAATCTAAAATATGTGATGAGCCCGTATGATGAACACGCCGTGGAAGAAGCGATCAAGCTGAAAGAGAAAAATGGCGGTGAGGTGATTATTGTTAGCGTGGGGCCTTCTGAAGCGAAGGAAATCATTCGATCCGGATTGGCCATGGGTGCGGATTCCGGCCTGCTTATCACAGGAGCGGAAGCGCTTAGCCCGCGGGGATTGGCCAAGGTGTTGGCGGCGGCGTTGAAAACGCTTGCGCCGGATGTAATTTTTGCAGGCAAACAGGCGGTGGATGATGACGCCGCACAGGTGCCGGAGCGGGTGGCGGAGTTGTTGGATATGCCCCATGCCTCCGTGATCACGCGCTTTGAATGTTTGGGCGCTTCGGTGGTGGTGGACCGCGAGATTGAAGGCGGTCAATACACGCTGGAACTTCCCTTGCCCGCTTTGTTAACGACCCAGAAGGGAATCAACACGCCACGCTATCCCACCTTGCCCAACATCATGAAAGCTAAAAAGAAAGAGATCCGCGAGATGAGCGTGGGCGAGTTGGGCCTTGCTTCCGAGGCGCTGGCGGCGGGTTGCACGGTGGAGGCCTTTACGCTGCCGCGTCAGGAGCGGTTGCGGAAGGTATTGGAAGGCGAGAGCATTCAAAAGGTCCAGGAATTGGTGCGGATATTACGCGAAACCGAGAAAGTACTGTGAGGGTTTGGCCATGAGCGTACTGGTATTGCTGGAACAGCGTGGCGCGCTGAAAGCATGCGCGCATGAAGCGGCGATGGTGGCAGGCACACTAGCAAGGGCTGCTGGTGCACCCCTATATGGAGTGTACATTGGAAAATCCCTGGAGGAGGCATCCTCGCTTGCGGGGTTCGGCATGCAAAAAGTGTTTGCCTATGAACATGATTCGCTGGGTCATTTTTGCGGCGAGATCTATACATCGATTGTGAATGAATTGGCCAAAGAACTGGGGTCCACGGTGATTGTCGGTTCGGCGTCGGCGCTGGGCAAGGAATGGTGCGCCTCAGTGGCCGCACGGTTGGATGTGGAACTTGTGCAGGATTGCCTGGAAGTCTGGTGGAATAACGGGTTGATGGCGCGAAAGCCGGTGTATGCGGGCAAGGTGCTGGCGGAGGTGCGTGTGATTAATACGCCTGCGATGGTGTCCATGCGGCCGAACGTGGTAAAGGTGGAGCGTGATGCAAGCCCCGCGCCGGAAGTGGAAAAGCGCGGAATGCCATCGAGTACGCCGCGTGTCGTGGTAAAGGATGTTGCCTTGGCGCCCGCGGGCACCGTGGAACTTACGGAAGCGAAGATTGTGGTGTCCGGCGGGCGCGGTCTTGGCGGCCCGGAACATTGGCCGGTGCTCCAGGCGTTATGCGATGCGCTGGGTGCGGCCTTGGGCGCGAGCCGTGCGGCGGTGGATGCGGGATGGATTCATCATTCGCACCAGGTTGGTCAGACGGGCAAGGTGGTGAGCCCGGACCTGTATATTGCATGCGGCATCTCCGGCGCGATTCAGCATCAAGCGGGGATGCGGCCCGCGAAAATCATCGTCGGCATCAATAAGGACCCGCAGGCGAATATATTCAATGTATGCGATTACGGTATTGTGGGCGATCTCTTTGAGATTGTCCCGCTGTTGGCGGAAGAGATTCGAAAGGTCTGCGCATGACACTGGGTGGCCTGCTGCTGGTAGTGCTTATTGTAGCGGCCCATGCTGTGTTTTTTGCACGGGTGTATTTCATCATCCGGTGTATTCGTTTGGGCCAGGGAAGCCTGCCTGCGGCTTTTCCGCTTTTGCGGATGAAAGACGTCCTGGTGAAGGGTTTTGGGCAGGTATTGGTATTGCGGCAGCCGGCCGGTATTGGGCATTTCCTTATTTTTTGGGGCTTTTTTGTTCTGACGTATGGAACGTTGGAAGGATTGATTGCGGGGGTGTTTCCGGGATTTTCCTTTGCATGGATGGGGCCATTCTATTGGCTGATGAACACCTTGCAGGATTGGTTTGGCCTGCTGGTGATGGGCGCGCTGGCCGTAGCGCTGTACCGGCGGTTTGTCTGGCGGCCACGGCGCTTGCAGGCGAGCCTGGCGCATACCATCGATGCGTTGATCATTATTGTGTTAATTGCCGTCTTGATTAAAGCCTTTTATGCCATGCGAATCATCGAGCCCAAACCTGGATTCACACCCGTTACTGATATGCTGCGGCCCTGGTTTGTGAGTGTGACGGGAAAAGCGGCGCATCCGATGGGTTATGCCTCATTTCACTGGCTGCATAATGTGGTGGTGTTGAGCTTCCTGGTGTATATCCCGTTTTCCAAGCATCTCCATTTGATTACGGCTCTTCCAAATCTTTATTTCCGCGATGAGAAACGTATTGCGGGCCGTATCCCTAAGCTCGATTTAGAGGCGGAGGGTATGGAAAGTTTTGGGATTTCCAAGATTACGGAGTATTCCCGCAAGGATTTGCTTGATGTTACGGCATGCACGGAATGTGGACGCTGCCAGGAGGCGTGCCCGGCCTATTTCACCAACAAGCCGCTTAGTCCGAAGGAAGTGGTGCTTGGATTGAAAGCCCACCTGTTTGAGGAATGCCCTGCATTGCTGCGCGACCGTACCGCTGCGCCGAAAAAAGCCTTGTATCCTGATGTGATTGAAAAAGACGTATTGTGGGCCTGTACGACGTGCAGGGCGTGTGAAGAGGCGTGTCCCGTTGAGATTTTGCCGATGAGCAAGCTGATCGGCATACGTCAGG
>ERZ795059.950-NODE-950-length-34272-cov-6.248444_pt1 | contig 34272 bp, 20 predicted proteins | sample MGYA00375143_ERZ795059 | MGnify/ENA primary metagenome ERZ795059 (study PRJEB30188, sample SAMN05720168) | activated sludge metagenome | isolation source: Anaerobic digester | place: USA | collected 2015-01-07 ... | reverse complement strand
GTTCTTCGCATGGTTGAAAGCCAACGGGCAGAAGGATTTCTACATCATCACCGGCGACCGGCACTGGCATTATCATTCGCGCCATCCGACCGGCTACGAGGAGTTTGCGTGCGGCGCGCTGAACACCGAGAATTCGCGTCTGGGCCGCGCCCCCGGCGATCCCCGCTCGACCGATCGGGAGGCCAAGGTCAAACAGTTCTATACCGATGCCAAGCCCACGGGCGGGTACCTGCTGGTGGAGGTGACGCCGCCACAGCAGGGAGAACCTGCGGGGCTGCGTTTCAGCATCCAGGACGAGTGGGGCAAGGAGCTTTATTACCACATCAAGACGGCCGAAGCACGCACGACTGGCTACTCTTGGGAACGGCTGCCTCGCGAACACTCTTGATCCGCTTCACTCAGGTTTGAACGCGTCCGTCGCGAAGGGGTGTCTGCAGTCTCAGATTTCAAATCTCAAATCTGCGATCACCGGCCGAGCGGTTGCTTACGTCCGCAGCGAGGTCACGTAGCCCAGGAACATGCCGGCGAGCAAGCCGACGGTGTGCGCGAGATTAGCCATCGGCAGGGCGTCTTGAAAAATCCCGGTCAAACCAAGAGTCATCCAGCCGAGCAGGAACACGACGGTCCCGGCACTGACGAACAACCCGGAGCCCGGATCGAACGCGGTCTTCATCCACAGGTATCCCATCAGACCGTAGACAACCCCGGACATGCCCAGGAAAAACGGGCCGCCGCTGAGCGTGCCCCAAGTGGACGGCGCCAGGCCCTGCGCGGCATTCGAAGGGAGGGCGGTCAAGAGGATCAACAAGCCCAAAACGGCCGCCCCCTTGCGCATCTCGATGACCCGCGCAAAGACATGGAACATGATCATGTTGAACAGCAAGTGCAAGACGTCGCCGTGCAGGAAGATCGGGGTCACCAGCCGCCACCACTCGCCGCGGCGAATGTCGATCAGGCGGTCGGGAAGCCGGTCCGCATCCCAGTTGGGCTGCAGGGAGTGCCGGAGATCGCAGAACTGCAGCGAACGCATGGCAACGCTGCCGTGGTCGCGGCCGAAACCGGACAGCACGAACAGGACCGCACACAGGGCGATGACCACCGCCGTCAGGGGCGTGCCGCGCAGACCGGATTGTCCCCCGCGACCGCCGCCGACGGGAATGACGTTCTTGCGGGCCTGTTCGCGCCGCTTGGCCTCGGCCTGCAACACCGCGTTGGCCTCCCGAAGCACCCCGTGGTAGCGAGGATCGTCGGGATTCCGCCGAAACTCCTCCAACGCCTCGCGGCCGCGCGCGACATGGTCTTCGTCTCGCACCCAGACCGTCCACCAATTCGTCTCCGGTTCGGCAACGGCCACGATGCCCTGGGTTACCAGGAAGGCCGTAAACCGCTCGGCCTGCGTCTGGGTCTGTAACGTGCCGATCTGTCGCATAACTGAAGGCTTGGTCGGTAAGTCTTAGGTGTCAAATGCCCGGCGTGGTCAGAAACTCGTACTTCTCTTCTTAGGCCGGCGCCGCCTGCTTGCCAATCCCCAATTGGCGCCACTGGCCGGTCTCCAACAGCGCTTGAGTCGCTTCGACCTCCGCGTAGTACGCGCGCCGAGTCAGCCAACTGGCGGCCTCCTCGTCCAACACGACGATCGCATCCCGGTGCAGTTGCAGCGCCGACGCGGTGACTTGAGCGGTCATCGGACCTTCGATGGCACTGCGAACGGCAGAAGCTTTGCCGGAGCCGGTGGCCAGCAACAGGCAGCGCCGCGACTCGATAATCGTGGCGATTCCCATCGTGATGGCCAGACGGGGCACCAGGTCTTCGCTGCCAAACAACCGCGCGTTGTCGCGAAGCGTTTCCCCCGTCAAGCTTTTCACTCGAGTGCGGCTCCCCAGCGACGACCCCGGCTCGTTGAAGGCGATGTGCCCGTCGCTGCCAATCCCCAAGACCTGGAGGTCGATGCCCCCGGCGTCGCAGATCATCTGCTCGTACTGCTGGCAGGAAGATTCGAAATCCAGCGAGAGGCCGTCGGGCACGTGCGTCCGGGCGGGATCCAGATTGACGTGCCGAAGCAGGTTCTGCTGCATCGCGTGGCGACAACTCTGCGGATGGGTCACCTCCAAGCCGACATACTCGTCCAGGTTGAATGTCGTGACTCGCGAAAAATCGAGCCCCTCCTCGCGATGCAGGCGAATCAATTCGCGATACAAGCCCAGCGGCGTTTCACCCCTGGCGAGTCCCAGCACGCAAGCAGGCTTGCGGCGAACCAGATCGGCCACGAAACGCGCCGCACGCACCGCCACCGCGTCCGCGTCTTTCTCAATGACAACCCGCACCAGTTCCCTCCTGCCGCAACGGGCACCCAACGATGCCCCGGAATCGTTATCCCGCCGCTATGTTTTAGCCCATCTTGCGCTCGGAACCAACGGGTGGTAGAGGAATCATCTGGCTCGGCACCGAAAATTCAAACCCGCACGAACGGATGATACTGGGTAATTTCATCCAGTAAAAACTCGTAATTCTGGCTAATCTGGGCAGATTGGAACAAACGGCAGAAGTTGAAGAGATTTGTCTGGCACCGGAAACGGAGATCGGCTTATAATCCCCGCGTCTGGAGCAGACAAAGCAGGACGAAGCCTCCGAAAGCCGCACGCTGCAAGAACTTGGCGGCACGAAGGCAAGCGGCAGGAGACGCCAGAAAGGGAGTTCCGACCATGCGAACCATTGCCATCATCAATCAGAAGGGTGGTGTCGGAAAGACGACGACTGCCGTAAATCTGAGCGCGGCCCTGGCAGAGCAGGGCCAGCGAGTCTGCCTGATCGATCTGGATCCGCAAGCGCATGCGTCGTTGCACCTGGGAGTGACATTGCGCGAAGATCGCGGGTCGGTGTATCAGGTCTTGACGGGCGACACTCGGCTGTCGGAGGTCCGGTTGCTGATCGACGATCGCCTGTGGCTGGTGCCCTCGCATCTGGACCTGGCCGCGGCCGAACTGGAATTGGCCGGTGAAGTGGGCCGCGAGTTGGTGTTGCGCGACAAGCTGGTGCTGGACGACAGCGAGTTCGACTACCTGATCATCGACTGCCCGCCGTCCTTGGGCGTATTGACGCTGAACGCGCTGACCGCGGTCAAGGAGATCTTCCTCCCGCTGCAGCCGCATTTCTTGGCTTTGCACGGCTTCGGCAAGCTGCTCCGTACGGTCGACGTCGTCGCCCAACGCCTGAATCCCGGTCTGCGTCTGACCGGTGTCGTGCTGTGCATGTACGAGTCCGGGACTCGGCTGGCTGCGGAAGTCACCTCGGACGTCAAGGAGTTTCTCGCCCAACAGCGGTCGCCGACGGCCGTTTGCGCCGGGGCCGAGAGCTTCCAAACTCGGATTCGCCGCAACATTCGACTGGCGGAGGCTCCCAGTTTCGGGCAGACGATCTTCCAATACTCGCCCGACTCGAACGGTGCCAGAGACTACCGCCAACTGGCCCGCGAAGTGCTCGGCCTGCCCCTGGACGATGACGCCGTGTCGTCGAGGGGCCGCGCGTCTGCCATCGAAACCGTCGAAGCCAGTTTGCTGTGAGTTCGCAGGACGGAAGGGAATTCCGTCTCACTTCGGCCGCGGTCGAAGGCTGCGCCGTTCAGCGTCCTTCGATCACTCGCCTCCAGCGTTCGGGGACGCCGGACCATGCACTCATGTAAGTCATTTCCAGGGGTACGGGTATGTAGTGCTCGGGCCGCAGGAAGAGCGGCATGTCGATCAACGGACTGCCGACACGCATCGGCTCGACGTAGGCCGTGATCGTGCGGCCGGCGGCGTACGAGGCCAACGTGAGTGGCCGTCCTTCCGGGGCCTGATAGGAGCCCGCCAGCAACCGGTCCCACACGGCACCGTGCATTCCGTCAGGGTCGCGAGGACTGGGGGGCAGGGGGTCGATGACAAGAACGTGAACGCCCTCCTCCAAGGCGCCGGCAACTTTGTCCACGAAATCATCCAAGGCCCGCTGCGTGTGTTTGTTGGCGGGGGAGACGATCTCGATAAGCGCCACGACGCGGTCCCCGGACGCGTGCCGGATGACGAGGTTCCTCTGACGCGCCAGGTAAAAGGACGGGTCTTCCGCGTCCTGAGTGATGCTGACTCGCGGCGGTGCCTCCGCGAGCGCGACCATTCCGCCGTCCGCGTTGTCATTCGATCGCGAGAAGCCGTTTTTCTCCGATGGCTCGTCTTCCGAGTGCAGCGTGAGTACGTCCGGGCCGATATCGCCCGCTTGCTGTTCGCCCAGGGCGTAGTACTCCGGCGGGAGCCGGTGATCGTTCAACGCCTTTTGGAGGTCGCCGATCCAGGTGTTATGAAAAGCATGGAAGATCCCCGCCGAAACGCGGGTCCAATCATGCATCGGCATCGCTCGCTCTCCCTTGGCTTGGACCCGTCGAAAGTCGCGGCAACTTGCCGGACGGACGTGACTCCGGCACGTCAGATTATACTGCGACGCAAGAGCGTTGCCACCCCGTCGTCGTGACTCTGCCCCCTGACGGTGTGATGCGCCGCAAAAACTAAACGTTCCGCGTCTGTCCTTGGCCCTGCGGCTGGAGCTTCCTCAGGTTCTCCAGCGCCGCCTGGGCGGCGGCCAGTTGTTCCTGAAGTTGTTTTAGGCTCTCCCGCTCGCGCTGCACGACTTCCGCCGGCGCTTTCTCGACAAAGCTGGCCGTAGACAGCTTCCTTTCCTTGCCCACGATCTGCCCGCGCAGCTTCTGCGTCAGCTTTTCGTTGCGGGCAATCTCCGCTGCTACGTCGATGAAGTCCTTCAGGTCCACGTACACGTCGGCGATGGGCAGAGTCACGGCGGCGTGCGTCGCGGGGGGCGTGACCGCGGGGCCCCAAGCGGTCGCCACGGCCCCGGCCATCGACAGCAGGTAAGGCGCCATCGGCCGCAGCAACTGTTCGGTTTCGGCCTCGCAACGGATGCCGAAGTCGATCTGGCTCTTGGGCGGGATGTTCTGGCGGCTGCGAATCTCCCGCAGCGCGCCCAGCACGGCCTGGAAGCGGGCGAACTGGGCCTCGATCTCCACGTTCTGCCGGGCCGTGTCCGCCTGCGGCCAGGGCGCGATCATGATGCTGCCGCTGGCCGGTTGCGGATCGTCCAGGCCGCGCTGCGGCGCGACCTGGGCCAGCAACTGCCAGATTTCCTCGGTGATGAACGGCATGATGGGATGCAGCAGACGCAGCAAGATGTCCAGCGTGTGAGCCAGGCTCCGCTGCGCGTGCGGTCGCTGGTTCTCGTCCTGCATCCGGTTCTTGACGATTTCCAGGAAGAAGCTGCAAAACTCGTCCCAGGCAAAATCGTACAAGATCCGGGCGGCGTCGGAGTAATGGTAGGTCTCCAACGCGTCCGTGACCTGCTGGGTGACTGTGGCCAGGCGGCTCAGCACCCAGCGGTCTTCCAGCGTCAGTTCGGCATCCGGCACCGGGGCCGGCGTGTAGTCTTTCAGGTTGATCAAGGCAAAGCGGGCGGCGTTCCACAGCTTGTTGCAGAAATTGCGGGCCACCTCGAAGCGTTCGCTGACGACCGGCCCGCGCGGCAACGCCCGGTCTTCGTCGCTGCGGGCCCACTGCGTCGAGAATGCCTGGCCGCACTTGTCGCACTTGATCCGCGGCAGTTCGCGGTTCTTTTTCGTCTGTTCGATCAAGGTTTCGCAATGCGGGCATTCAAACTGGACGGGCATCCGCACGTCCTGCGTTTCGGTCGTCAGGTGGGCCATGCCGAACCGCAAAGCGTCTGCGCCGAACTTGTCGATCACGTCCAGCGGATCGATCCCGTTGCCCTTCGTTTTGGACATCGTCTCGCCGTAGCCGTCCAGGATCTTCGGGTGGATGAAGACTTCGGGAAACGGGACTTGGCCCATGTTGTTCACGCCCATCAGCACCATGCGTGCCACCCACAGCGTGATAATGTCGCGGCTGGTGATCAGCACGCTGGTCGGGTAGAAGAAATCCAGCTCCGGCGTACGTTCGGGCCAGCCCAGCGTGGAATGCGGCCAGAGCGCGGAGCTGAACCAGGTGTCCAAGACATCCTGCTCCTGATGGAGACCCGCTTGTTCCAGGATGCGTTCGTCTTGTTGGTGCCCCGGAGCGACGCAGATGTAAACCGTCCGTTCGCCCTCGTTGGGACCCTCGATGACTTGGGCCGCCAACTGGGGCCGATCCTGGGGCTGAAATACCTCGTTGATGGGAAAGGATTCAGGAATTTCGAACTGCCTCCGCACCTGGGCGATCTTGTCCGATGGGCCCGTGTACGACCAGACTGGGATCTGATGGCCCCACCACAGCTGCCGGCCGACTGGCCAGTCGCGTTTTTCCGCCAGCCAATCCAGGTAGCCTTGCGTGTAGCGCTGAGGAAGAATCCTGACGCGGCCGTCGATGACGGCCTGCATGGCGGCCTGGGCCAATTGGTCCATCTTGACGAACCACTGGTCCGCGAGATACGGCTCGATCGGCGTCTTGCTGCGATCCGAGTGTGCCAGGTCGATCAGCCGGTCCTCGACGGCCGCGACCAGACCCAGCGTCTCCAAGTCGGCCACAACCTGTTTGCGGGCCGCCAGGACCGTCAGCCCCTGGTACTTGCCGGCGTTGGCGTTCAGCGTGCCATTGGGATTGAGGATGTTGACCATCGGCAAGTCCTGCCGCTGGGCGACGTCGTAGTCGTTCGCGTCGTGTGCCGGCGTGATCTTGACGCAGCCGCTGCCCAGCTCGGGTTTGGCCCATTCGTCGGCCACCAGCGGAATGACGCGGTTGACCAGCGGCAGCAGCAGTTTGCGGCCGGCCAGGGCCATGTCGCGGAGCTGCTCTAATTGCGGCAGCAGCGTCTGACGCCGCTCCCGCACCGCGTCGAGTTCCTGCTGGATGTCCTCCCGCTCCTTGACCGGCGCTTTGGACAGCTTGTCCAGCAAACCCGCTTCCGCCCCGTCCAGGGCCGCGGCCGGGTTGGGGTGTACCGCCACGGCCGTATCGCCCAGCATGGTCTCCGGCCGCGTGGTGGCGATCGTCACGTGCGCCGGCTCGCCGGGTTGCGGGTCGATCACCGGATATTGGAAGTGCCAAAAGTGGCCTTTCACCTCTTCGTGGAACACCTCGTCGTCGCTGACCACCGTCTGCAGGAACGTGTCCCAGTTGACCAGCCGCTTGCCGCGATAGATCAACCCCTTGCGGAACAAGTCAAAGAACGTGGCCCGTACCGCGCGGGCACAGACTTCGTCCAGTGTGAACCGGGTCCGCCGCCAGTCGCAGCTGCAGCCCATTTGTTTCAACTGGCCCAGGATGCGGTTCTCGTACTGGTCCTTCCACTCCCAGATTCGCCGCACCAGTTGCTCGCGCCCCAGGTCGTGGCGCGTCTTGTTCTCCTCTTCCTTCAGCCGCCGCTCGACCACCGCCTGCGTGGCAATGCCGGCGTGGTCCGTGCCTGGCATCCACAGGGTCTCGAAGCCCTGCATGCGTTTCATGCGGATCAGGATATCCTGCAGCGAGTTGTTCAGCGCGTGCCCCAGGTGCAGCGCGCCGGTCACATTGGGCGGGGGAATGACAATCGCGTACGGTGGCCGGCCGCGATTCGGTTCGGCGTGGAAGAGCCCTTGCGATTCCCACCAGGCGTATAGCCTCGGCCGGGCTTCGGCATGGTCAAAGCGATTGGGAAGCGATTCGGGCGAGAAGGTTGGAGGCATAGCAGTGTCAGTTCATGAGTCTTGTAGTGATGTCTTGAGCCCTTTTCGGGGCGAAAAAACCAGCAACAAACTGCCGATGCTGCGGAGTACTTAGCCGGCTGCGCTGGGACCTGAAACCCTAATCTTTCACTTAATCTTTCACCTAATCTTCTACCATGTCTCGTCCTAATGCTTTGGGGCGGGGGGAGATTAAGTGAAAGATTCGGTGAAAGATTAAGCGTTCTCTGCACTCAAGCGGACGGCAGGTCTGGGGTCTCGGTCAGACCTGCGGTCGCTCGTTTCGGCGAGGTCGGGAGACCTGCGCCGAGCGCTGGCTCGTCCTTGTACAACTTGTATTCAATCGCATCGACCAGGGCCATCCAGCTGGCTTCGATGACGTTTTCGCTGACGCCGACCGTGCCCCAGACGTCTTGATCGTCCTTGCTTTCGATAAAGACGCGGATGCGGGCCGCCGTGCCGGCTTCGGAGTTTACCACCCGAACCTTGTAATCGACCAGGTGCATTCGCCGCAAGCTGGGGAAGCTGCCGTTGAGCGCCTTGCGGAGCGCGGCGTCCAGGGCATTCACGGGGCCATCGCCCTCGGCCACTTCATGCCGCATTTCGCGGTGGACGCGCAGCTTCACCGTCGCTTCGGTGATCACATCCGCCCCGTCATGCGCGGCTACGGCAACATGGTACTTGATCCGCTCGAAATGGGGCGTGAAAGTGCCCATGCAGCGCTGCACTAACAGGTCGAAGGAAGCTTCCGCCGCCTCGAACTGGTAGCCGCGATTCTCCAGTCGCACGACCTCGGCCAGAATCCGGTCCATCAGCGCCCGGTCGTGCTGAATGTTGTGCTTGGTCGTCATGGCAACGATGTTCGAGCGGCCGGACAATTCGCTGACCAGAATCCGCCGAGCATTGCCGACCAATTCGGGATTGATGTGTTCGTAGGTCCGCGAGTCCTTGGCCACCGCATGAACGTGCATGCCGCCTTTGTGCGCAAAAGCGCTCTGGCCCACGAAAGGCTGGGCGTTTCGCAGGTTCAGGTTGGCCGTCTCGTACACAAAGCGGGACAGTTCCGTCAGCCGTGCCGGGCGGCCACCGGCCAGGACCTGGTATCCCTTCTTCTTCAACGACAGGTTGGCGATCACCGACACCAGGTCGGCATTGCCGCAGCGTTCTCCCAAGCCGTTGATCGTGCCCTGCACTTGGACGGCGCCCGCGTCCACCGCCGCCAGCGTGTTGGCCACGGCCAGTTCGCAATCGTTGTGGCAGTGGATGCCCACCGGCACTCCGTACGATTGCAGGCATTGGCCCGCAGCGCGGGTGATCTCCGCGACGTCTTCCGGAAGCGTGCCGCCGTTGGTGTCGCAGAGAATGACGACTTTGGCCCCGGCCGCGGCCGCCGCCTGAATCGTCCGCGCCGCGTAGTCCGGGTTCGCTTTCCAGCCGTCGAAGAAGTGCTCCGCGTCATAGAACACCTCGCGGCTCGAATCGACCAGAAAACGGATCGTGTCGCCGATCATCGCCAAATTCTCTTCGAGCGGGACCTGCAACACGTGCTTGACGTGGAAATCCCAAGTCTTGCCCACGATCGTACACACGGGGGCTTGCGAATCCACGAGCGCCCGCATGCCGGGATCGGCGGCGGCGGCGGTCTTGCGGCGGCGAGTCATGCCGAAAGCGCAAACGCGGGCTCGTTTCAGTTCCAACTGGCGCACGCGCTGGAAGTACTCGGCGTCCTTCTCGTTGGACAGCGGGTATCCGCCCTCGATGAAGTCCACGCCGAGTTCGTCCAGACGCCGTGTGATTTGCAGCTTGTCGTGCAGCGACAAGCTGACGCCTTCGCCCTGGGTGCCGTCCCGCAAGGTGGTGTCGTAGATTTGGATGGAACGCATGATGGAGGCCTTACTGCAGTCGTCAATAAAAAAACCCTGAAGCCCTTTGCAGGCCTCAGGGTTGTGTTTTTTGCTCGGATCGGTCAAATACCTCCCTCAGGCCCGTTACGCGGGTACGATAATAATTGCGACGCCGATGCCAATGATGAGGCGGTGGGAGTCGATCATCGCGCGGAGCCTTGGGGATGTCGATTGAAGCCTAGGTTAACGATCTTTTTCCAAGAGAATACGTCGAAACCCGCCGCGTGTCAACTGCTCACATGGAACGAGAACAAATCCATTTCGTTACCGGCCGGCTGGCCGAACACGCATTGCGGTCGGTCTTGGAACCGCTAGCAGAGGCGGCCGGCTTCGACTATTCCGTGGCCGTGATGCCGATTTCCGTCGCCGCCCTGATGACACCCGCCTGGATTGCTCGCCACATCGCCCCGCCCCCACAGACGACGCGGATTCTGCTGCCCGGCTACTGTGCGGGCGATACCGGGCCAATCGACCAGCGGGTGCAGGTCCCCGTCGCCTTTGGCCCCCGCGATCTACGACAACTGCCGGAGTTTTTCGGCCAAAACAAAGGTCCGCACCATCTGTATGGAGATTTCGATATTGAAATCCTAGCGGAAATCAATCATGCGCCGCGGTTGACCCCGGATCAGATTCGCGCTCAAGCCCGGCAGTTGGCCGCGGACGGCGCGGATGTGATCGACATCGGCTGCGAACCTGGCGACCCATGGAGTGGTGTGGCCGAATGCGTCCGCGCCCTGCGGGACGACGGGCATCGCGTGTCGATCGACAGCTGGAATCCGACGGAAATTGAGCCTGCCGTCCGCGCAGGGGCCGAACTGGTCTTGTCCGTCAACCGCACCAACCGGGACGCGGCTCGAGATTGGGGCTGTGAAGTGGTCGCGATCCCCGACGAGTTCGCCACGCTGGGCGGATTGGACGAGACGATCCAGATGCTGTCGTCCGCGGCGGTGCCGTTTCGCATCGACCCCGTTCTGGAGCCGATCGGTCTTGGATTCGCCGCCAGCCTGGGCCGATACATGGAAGTTCGGCGGCGATATCCCACGGCCTCGATGCTGATGGGGATCGGCAATCTGACCGAACTGACCGACGTCGACTCGGCCGGTGTCAATGTGTTGTTGTTGGGCTTCTGCCAGGAACTGGGAATCCATAGCGTGCTGACGACGCAAGTGATCAATTGGGCGCGGAGCAGCGTGCGGGAGTGCGATCTGGCGCGGCGTCTGGTCCATTATGCCGTCGAGCACCACGTGCCGCCGAAGCATGTGGAGCCGCGATTGGTGACGCTGCGGGACCCGAAGTTGCACGCGTTCGGCGAGTCGTATTTCGAGCGGTTGGCCGCACAGCTGAAAGACCACAACTACCGCTTGTTCGCCGAGGGAGGCCGCATCCATCTGGTGTGCGCCGGTCTGCACCTGGAGGACGCCGATCCCTTCCAGTTGTTCGAGCGTTTGCTGGCAACGCAGACCAAGAACGTCGATCCGTCGCACGCCTTCTACCTCGGTTACGAAATGGCCAAAGCGCTGACCGCGTTGACCCTGGGCAAGGACTACCGCCAGGACGAGTCGCTAGACTGGGGCCATCTGACGGTCGAGGAGCGAAGCCACCGCGGCTGACATAGTGCGCGGTGAACGGCACCTCCGCACCTGGGCATCGTTCGAGAAACTACCGTCGCCCGGTCAAAGTAGCCATCACACTCCGTGTGATGATCAGCAGAATAGCCATCACACTCCGTGTGATGATCAGCAGAAAAGACTGGAAAGTCAGTTCTCGAACGCAGCTAAACTCCCGCCGCTTCCCGCGCCGCTTCGTACATCGCCAACACGTTTTCCGGCGGCACGTCGGCCAGGATGTTGTGGACCTGCTGGAATACGAAACCGCCGCCGGGCTTGAGAATGGAGATCTGCTCTCTGACGTGCCGGCGGATCTCGTCGGGCCTGCCGGTGGGCAGAACCTTGTGGGTATCGCAGCCGCCGCCCCAGAACGTGATCCGGCTGCCAAAGTCGGCTTTCAAGGCCCGCGCGTCCATGCCCCGGCAACTGATCTGCACCGGGTTGATCGCGTCCAAGCCGGCTTCGATCAAATCGTTCAGCAGTTCCCGCACGCCGCCGCAGCAGTGCAGCATGACCTTGACCGGCGCCAGCTCCTTGGCCCGATGCCACATCAGCGAGTGCCGGGGCTTGAACAGCTCGCGGTACATCTGCGGCGAGATCTGCGGGCCGTTCTGCATGCCCAGGTCGTCGCCGAACAGGATGATGTCGATGTAGGGTCCGACGGCGGCGAGGTAGTTCTCCAAGTTCTTCAAATGCAGTGCCACCAAACGATCCAGGAACTCTCGCGCCCGTTTGGGCTCGGCTGCCAACAGCATCAAGAACCCGTCGTTGCGATACAGGAACTGGCCGATCTCCAAGAGGTTGCCGCCGAACAGGCCGATAATGGCCCGGTCCGTGCTCGCGCGCAGCCGCTTGGCGCCCTGGGCCAGTCGCTGCAGGCCGCCGTCGCCGCTGGTCAGCGGACCGGGCGGCGATTGCACCTGGCACCACATGTTCTCCGTGAGCGCCGTTTCGAGCTGGTCCAGGTCGTCCACTTCCAGATACGGCCAATAGCACTGCTCGAAGTACAATGCCCCGTCGGGCATTTGGGCCAGGATGCGGCCGCTGGGAGAACGCATGATCCAGCGGCCATCCTCGCGCTCCGGCAGCGCCCAGGCCGGCATCTGGCACGGCGAGCCGTCCGGCAGCGTCCAATCGGCCCAGTGTTCGTCCTCCAGCGCAAACCCGCGTCCCATTTCGATCGTGTCCACGCCGAACCGCTGCAACACGTCTTCGTCGACGATCGCCAACTGCTGCACCGGATCGTAGACGCGGATCGTGCGCTCCGGCAATCCCAGCGCGGATCGCAACTTGCGATACGCGATCGCCGCGATGCCCGACGAGCGATGGCCGCTCAAGTCGATCGGCACCCGGTCCGGCTGTTCGTGATTCAGCGCCGCCAACACCCGTTCGCGAGGAGTCATGATGGTGGATTCTCCTTTTCTGGACCTTCTATTGTTTGCGGTTCTCAGCGCAGCCCGTCAAGATGTCCTCGCTGCAAATTCAACCGAGTATTTGCTGAGAAAGACGCCCTGGTTTTCGGTGTGCTTGGCGAGGCCCGATGCGTGGAACCAGTTAAGTAGCGGAGTTGGGCCGCGTGGATGAAGCCCCCAAGGTTCGGGAAGCGTCCCCCAGATCTCCCTGGCTTTTCGCCAGCGCCGACGGCACGGAACCAGCAGGCATCCTGATCCCTATCCAGTTCGACGATGGCGTCACCTTTGCGTGGCAAGGCGGTGATTGCCGTCGTGCTGGGGCCTGGATCACGAGGACCCGCATCACGGGCCGGCGTTCCGCAGGGCTTCCAGGATCGCGTCGGCAATCGCCTGCATGCCCTTGTCGCCGGGATGAGCGGCGACGCCGCCGTGCACGAACTCGCGTTCCGAGCGGGCGAAATTCGCCTCGTCTCTGCCGAGACCGGCATCAACAAAAATCCCGCCGACTTCGCCGCAGGCCTGCTTCAGAATGCTGTCTTTTGTCCGCTCCGGCCAGAAGCAGCTGCGCACGACGATGACCGGATCGCCGTTCTCCTTCAACTTTTTCAAGAGCTTTGTCAGGCTCGCCTGGAATGTGGCCTTGTCTTGATCCGACTTCAACGCGGGGACGTTCTCGCCGATCGCGACAACGACCAGGTCGGCCTTGAATGCCAACGCATTCTGGAGCCCGGAATCCACGTCGTAAGTGGCGAACTGGCGCTCGAAACTGGCCAGATTGGCGACCAGCGACTGGGGCTCCTTGCCGGCCGCCTTGGAGATCGCCTTCAAGACGAGGTGTACGTAGTCCTTGTCCTTCATACTGGCCGCCATGCCCCAGTTGCCCAACCAACCGATGGCGGGCGCGGGCCCGTGCAACGTGATGCTGTTGCCGAGGAACAGAATCCTGTTCGCCTTGATCTTGTGAAACCTCACGTCGCGGTCGTCCTGCGAGGGCTCGGCAGCATTCGCGGTGGTTGCCGTATCGGCTCCGGCTGGTTCCCCGGCATGCGCGGGCACCTGCGCAATCACGCCGGACTGCACAATCAGGGTCACAAGGGCGGCGATGATAGGGTTTCTCGACGGCAGTGGAGTTTTCAACATGGCGGTACCTCTTCAATGCAGGCGCACGTAGTCGAACGCGAACGTGACGCCCGGCTCGTTGGCCGGATCAATTCGCAGTGCGCTCACCACGCCGCGCCAGTGGGGACTCTGGGCAAAATCCAACTCATAATCGTGGAACTCGTTATCGCCGACGACCTGGACGCCCTGCGACGTCTGTTCGCTCATGGCGGCCAGCGTCGTCGCCCAAAAGACTTGCACGCGCTGATCGCGATCGCTGCGGATGCGGAACGAGAGGCGATGCAGGCAGTCGGCTTCGATTTGTATTCCAGAAACCTGCACGATCGGGTCGCGGCCGCTCGATCGGCCTGACAGCATCCCGTCCCGGACGGCCAACTCGGCGACGTCGCCGCCGGCCGTCCAACCTTCCAGGGCCCCGTCGGTATTGAACTCCCAGGCCGTCTTGGCGGCCACGGGCGGCAGGTCGTAAGGCCCCAGGCCGACGTCGGAGGGGATCAGGTTCGGCGGCCAATCGCCGGGCTCGCAAAAGGCCTCGCGCAACTGGTCCAGGTCCTGAAAGCCGTATTCGGCATAGGGTTCGATGTAGCTCCCCTCGCCCCACTCGTTCACCGGCCCGATGGCAATGATCTTCTTGCTCGTCTGGTCCACGTATTGCCGGGCGAGCCGGCACAGTCTGCCGAACAGCTCGGGCGTTCGGCCGTAGGCCACCAGCGATTTTTCGCCGTGCCAGGGCCGGGCATCCCAGCCCGTATCGACGATCGGCAAGTACAGCAGGCCGCGGGCGGATTCCTCCGCTTCGCGCCACAGATCGGGGCACGTCTCCAGCAGCGCGGAAAACGGAAAGCGGTCGCTCTGGGATCGCCTGTGGGCGAGTTGGAACCCGTGGTACGTGGTCGCCGCCTCGTAACCTTCGCTGATCAGTTCTTTGGTGCGATCGGGGTTGTCGTGGGAACTCATGGCCACAAAGTAGATGCCCGGATAGCCGGCCGCTTTGGCCATCTCCTGCGACATGGCGTACAGCTTGGCTGCCTCGCCGCTGCCGCCCAAGTCGTGACGCACGTTGTGCGGCGCCCAGATGAACACGGCGGGCCGGTTGTCGATGCGGTAGTACTCCGGCATGTGAAAATAGTTGTCGATCCAGTACTGGGTGACCTTGCGCCAGTCGTCCGCGGAATGCGTGTTCGGCGGATTGTGGTTGGCCCACATGATGGCCCACTTCAAGTACTTGCGGTACTTGGCTTTGCCGTAGGCGTCATGGAGCCAGTGTTCCAAGTGGCGATTGCCCTGGCACCAGTACCAATCGACCATATAGAAGTTAATGCCGTGCTCGACTGCCCATTTGATCTGCCAGTCGGCGCACTCAGGGTTCGACTCGTCGTACCAGCCGAGGATCGGTTTGCGGTTGGGAAAGTTGCGGATCGGCTGCCATTTTTCCGCGGTCGGAAAGCCGGGAAAATAGAATGCCCCGATTTCGTATTTGCTTCGCACCGGCTGCGGTTCGGGCACGTAGGACGACTTAGGCACGTCCGGGGCCTTGGTCAGTTCCAGCGATGCGGCGGAAGCCGCGTCTTCCGTCCCCTCGGCCGCAATCTTGACCGCCAGGTCGATCTTGCCCAGCGTTTCCGCTTGGATTCGCCACTCCACGGTTTTGGGCACATACAGCGACAGCCGGTCAATCGTCGTCTCGGCGCCGTCCAACACCTTGACGCCTGCCGGCACTTGAAGCGCGGCCGTTACGTTTTTTGCCAACTGGCCGCCGAGGTTTCGTACCGTGCAGGTGATCCCGGCGGGCCGCCCGACGCGATTGATCCCTTCCGCCGGTCCGAAATAAGCCACCTCCAACTCGGCGGGTCCGCAGGGCTCGGCGGCCACCTCGATCGCTTCCACCCGCGTGCCGGCCCCCGCCGCAGCCGGCAGTTGGAGGCCGATGCGGAGGATCTCGTCAGACCAGTTTTTCAGCCCGCTGGTGGCGATGTTGTAAGAATGCACTTTGCCGTCCGGCCGCAGGGGAAACGCGATGCTCTCCCAGCCAAAACGGCTGCTCGAAACGCAGAACAGCCGGCCGCTGCCCGCGCGATCGGTGGCCAACCGCACGCACGCAAACGGATGCTCGGCGGCGGGAATCGCGATGGGCGGGCTGAGCGCGATCGGCCCTTGGGTGCCTTCGTCAACGTCTCCGGACGCCTGCCACTGCTGGCGGAGTTCATCACGGTCCCAGGCCTTCGCAGCCGAAGGGACAATCGTTGGCTTCTCGGCAATCCGGATCCATTGGATGTCGAACTCGCCGGCATTGGGCGGATCGAACCGCAGGCGGATAATCTTCTTGGCGGCATGCCAGAACGGCCAGATGCGGTAGACGTGAAACTGGCCGTCGCCCTGGGTGTGAAACAGCCGATGCTTCTGGGGGCTGAAGCCGCCGTACTGGCCTTCGAGCGTTTCGGTCCAATACAGTTCGGCCACCGCCGGGGCGGTGCCTTTCAAACCGATCTCGACATACTGGGCGGGGTCCGCCGCAACCTCAAACAGGGGGCTGAAAATGATCGGATCGCTGCCGGTAGCCCGGCCGTGCAACGCTCCGTCACGGACGGCCGCGTCGGCAATCAGCCCCCCCACCTGCCATCCGCGGAAATCGTCCGCCTGGTCGAATCGCCACTCGATGAGCGTCTTGTCCTCCGCTTGCCCATAGGCGGCAGCAATCAGCAATAAGGCGCACGACGCAGCCAGTGTCTTCCAAGTCCACTTCTTCGCTTGATTCATGGGGATCATCCCTTCCTGTTTGCGGTATCTCGGCTCGTCCGGTCCCAGCCAGCATGGATACTCTTGTCGCCGAACGACCTCCGGTTGTCAACACGGGGGACAAGCGCGGAGGTAAGGGCATGCCACTTCGGTCGCCGGACGGTCTGATGGACTTGACGGGGCCAGAGCCTTAAAATGACTGCTGGTCGATGTCCGGACCATTCTGCAGTCTGAGTTCGTTAGTCGTGCCTTCGCGCGGAGGAAACCGCGATTCCGTGTTCCACGAACGACAAGGGGGGGACGTAGCATGTCATACCGTCTGGTGAGTAAACCTCTGGCCGGGCCGCAAGCCTTCCGAAAACTGGACGATGCCGCTGCGCAAGCGCAAGCGGCCATTCTGTTGCAGCTCGGCCGTCAGTTGCGCGGCGACGATTCCGCGTTGACGGCCCGCGCCGCGAATGTCCGCGCCGCCAAAATGATGTCCGTCTTGGCCGAGGAGAGCGAAGCCGAATTCCCGCTGCCCCGTCTGCGGGCTGTCACCGCCCGAATCAGCGTCCAAAGCACGCGCGGCGCGCTGGCCCGGCGTTACGGCGAGAAAGCCGTGCATTACGTCAGCGGCAAGGACGATCCGAAACGCTGGGCGCAAGCCTATGCCGATCTGGGCGACGAACTCTACAAGGCACCTACCCCGGAAACCGCAGCGGCGTTGATGGAACTGTGCCTGAGCCATCCCGACGAACTGATTCGCGTGGCAGCGGCCTCGGCGTATTTCTCACTCAGCGCCGAACCGCAAACGTTGATCAAGATTCTGGCCCAGGGCACGCGCAGCCCAGAACCTCTGGTGCGGGACGTCGCGGCGACGGCTCTGGCGCACCTCGCGCCCGATCATGCCAGCCTGCGGCCGTTGACCAGATACAAACCGCCCCAGGGCGGAGCCGAGCCGGCGCATACTTCGACGATCGTCCACGGCACCTTTGCCGCCAGCGGCACCTGGTGGCGGCCCGGCGGCGATTTCCACACGTACCTTGGCACGCAGGTTCTCAACGACCTGTACAGCGGCGGGGACCGATTCGGCTGGTCGGGCGGCTACAGCGACAGCGCCCGCGCTCAGGCCGCCGCGGATCTGGTCAGGTGGGTCAACGCCCACAACGCGATGGGGCTGGATTTGTTCGGCCACAGCCACGGGGGCAATGCGATGATGCTGGCGACTCATGGCGGGCTGAGCGCTGGCAAACTGGTCCTGCTGAGCTGTCCCGTACACGTCCACAAGTACCTGCCCGACTTTTCCCACGTCAGCCGTGTCGTCTCGATCCGCGTCAAACATGACTTGGTGATCCTGGCCGACCGAGGCGGGCAGCGGTTCCATCATCCCCGGATCGAAGAGAACGTGCTGCCGATCTGGTTCAACCACTCGGCGACCCACGAGCCGAAAGTCTGGAAGAAGCACAAGATTCTCAAGATGATCTGAGCTTGCCGGTATGCGGTTGTCAGGAGCTGCCAAGCTGTTTGCGTGCCAGATCCTGTGGCGCGGTTTGCACCTGAAGTGCGCAGGCCGCGCGCTGGTCAGCGCGCTCGATGCGGACGACGAGGACTTGCGCGTGCTTGCGGGCATGTTCCTCGTCCGCGCCGGTCCGCGCGCCGTGCCGCTGCTCGGCGAAGCGCTCGCCCAGCGCCGCCATCTGCCCCTGGTCGTGCAGATCATCGCCGACATCGGGGCGACGGAATTCGAGCCGGAGCTGCGTCGCCTGGCCGACGATCCCGACCCGCAGATCGCGCAAGCCGCCAGTGACGCTTTGCGGCAGCTGGCCGGCGCTTCAAGGTAAGGGCTGGTTGTCCGTGCCTGCCAGCTCCAGAATTGCCGGGCCGAGCAGCCCGGATGCCAGCTCACCCCGGTAGCGGGTCGGAACGGTCAGGTAGTGATTGGCGAGCGTGTTGTAGACCAGCACCTCGATCCGGTTCTCGGCGGGCTGGACCTGTTTCGAGATGTCCACCCGCCACGGCGGAGCGACGCGGATGCCGGCCGTTTGGCCGTTGACGCGGACCTCGGCCGTAGCGACCACTTTGCCGAGGTCGAGCGTGACGGAGCCGCGGGCCTGCTGCGGCGTCAGCGTTACCGTCTTGCGATACCATGCGCCGCCGGAGTAGCACTCCAGCGCACCCGCTTTCGACCAGTCGCCCAGCTCCGCGACGCCGGGTCCACATTCCAACCGCACCGGATCGGGGAATACGGCCGCGCCGCTGGCACCGGTCTGGGGCACCACGCGCAGGGCGACCACGGCCGCGCGGGCGATGGGCATGGCAGGCTCGAATCGGCCTTGTCCTGCGGTATGCATCGGCTGGCCGTCGGCCCACGCCTCGACGTTCCCCTTGGCGGTGACGGCCATCGCGCACAGGCCGGGCGGCGCGGTGAAGCGGAACCATTCGGCCGGCTTGTCGCCGGCATGCGCGTCGAAACGGATCACCGACGGATCGTCGAACCAAGTCATCGCCAGCGGTGTCCGGCTTGTCGGCTTCACGTCGGCTCCGTCGCGTTTCACGACGAAGTAGCCGCGGCCGGCCTGGTCGTAACGCACGAGGATCGGATTGGGGCCGGCACGCAGCGACACCGCCTGCTGCAGATCTTGGACACGTGTGCCGCTGACGAATACAGCCGCGGGCGTCAAGACCTCGGAAGCGTGCGGTCGCTCGCCTTCCTGGCGAGCGCTGGCCACGATCCGGGCCGTTGTCGGACGATCGACAGTGCCGCTGGTCCAGAGGTAATACCGGACGCCCGCTTGTTCGGCGACGTACTTGAATTCGTTCAAGGCATTTTCGCGCTTGCCCAGACACAGGAAGTGGTCCGTGACGTTTTCTTTCAGGCCGTGCCAGCCTTGGTGGCCGGGATCGCCTTCGAGGCCCTGGCGCCAGGAAAAACTGTACGCGCGCCAGTGGAACGGCTTGCCGGCGACGGTAACGGCCTCCTGTGGATTGACCCGTGCGAGCTTCGCCAATTCTGCGTCGAGCGTTTCGACGGCCGCGTCGGCCGGAAGCGGCCCCAGCAGCCAGAATTGCGGGCCGAAGTCGTACGTGACTCGTTCCCAGCGGCGATCATCGAAGTTTGGCTCTCGCCAAGCGGTCGCCTCGCCGCTCTCGACGGCGTGACGGAAGATGCGGGCTTCGGGACCGATCATCTTGTCGGTGGCCGGCAGGCGGAAATCTCCGTAGCGGTTGTCCATTGTCGGCTTCAGCTCGAACTCCCATTCGCCGTCCAGGGCGATTTGAGGTTTTAGATTTGAGATCTGGGATTGCGCGTCGGCGTTCAGCGCTTCGTTCGGCGCAGGTCTCCCGACCTGGCCGAAACCCGCGACCGCAGGTCTCCCCGACGCTGGCGTGAACACAACAATCTGCGCCTCGTAATCTTCCAGCGGCAGTTCGACTCTCGTTCCGGTCGCCGTTTCGCCGAGCACGCGCAGCGGCTGAACGGCGCCGGTCCACGGGTCCCACAGTTCGGCCCGGCCTTTGGCACGGAACTCGACCGCCGAATTCTTGATTGCCCCCATCACCATGTAAACGTCGCGTGGCCCGATCTTGCGATGGGCTGCTTTGATTGGTTGGGCGCTTTTCACATCGCGCGGGACGAGGCTCTCGATCTGGCCAATCAGCCTGACCCAGACGTCCCCCGTCGCGCCACCCCGATGCAACTCGTGAACGTTGCTGGGGTCGGGAGTTGACAGACCGCCGACATCGCGCCCCGTCCGCCAGGCGTTGTCCGCGGGCTTGGTGAGCGTGTATCGCAAGTCGTCCGTGGAGAACACCGTCTTGCCGTCCTGGACGATCGCCAGAAACATGCCTGCCGTACCGCGTCTTCCCGGCGCGTCGTGATCTCGCGCATCGATGGTGATGATGTCGCCGTCTTTCAACGCGATCTCGCCCGTCCAGCCGCTCGAATAGTCCACGCCCGAGCAGACCTGCGTGCCGTTGAGATACAGGGTCCCTTCGTTATCGCAGAAAAACCGCACGCGGCAGACGGACTTCGCGCCGGCCGGCGACCGCCAGATGCCTTTGAAATACACCTGCTGCACCGGCTCCTTCGACCAGGCCCAGCGTCCGACGAAGCCGCCGTCATAGCGGCGTGCTGGGAGTTGCTCGCCCGCCAGCAGGGCGATGCCAATTCCTCCCGCGTTGCTGCGCTGGACCGCCGGACGGGCACCGGCGGCGGTTTCCGCGGCCGTTGCACCGAACAATTCCTTGACAACCGCGTCGAGTTCGGGATCCTCCCGTCCCACACGATCGCTCGCCTCGGGCAACGCCCCGCCCGCAACCACGATCCCGCCCGACTGGAAGAACTCCTGCGCCTTTTGCAGCGTCGCCCAGCGCACCGCGCGCATGGCCGGCAGCGCCAGCACGCGATAGGAAGCGTCCGCGACGTGCAATCGCCCATCGCGGATTTCGGCCCGTGAGAGCGACTCGGAATCCATGAAGAGAAAATCGTAGCCGTTGCTGATCAGCGCCGAGCCGGCGGCGAAGGCGGCTTCGGTCGCCTCGCTGCCCCCCAGTCCAGCCTGGCCGGGAGCGACCGGGTACAGCACGGCGATGTCGCACTGGTGGACGCCTTGGCTCATCAAGTACGAGAGCCGCTCGAAGTACTTGAGGAACACGCCCATGTGCTCCCAGTACGGCATGCGGAAATGGTAGCACGGCGGCGCCCATTCCCAGAAACTGCCGTGGGTCGTGTAGTACAAACCGTGCAGGTTCAGCAGGTTGCAGCCGTACAGGTAGTTTTCGCGCGTGGCGAACATCAGGTTTTCAGGCGTGGCGCCCCAACCCAGGCTGTGATAGCCTTCCAGCCAGACGCGCGGCCGTTTGTACAGCTGGGCGATGGAGCTGGAGACTTTGCCCTTGATCAGATCCGCCCGTCCGCCCGGCGTGTCGTGGCCGGGAGCCGTGTACCACCGGACGCTGCTGAAGTAATCGCCGAATTCCAGCGGGTTACGGCCGCGGCTGCCTTGATCGCAGCCGTAGATCTTGCCGCGGCTCCAGTGCCACCGAAAGATCGGGATAAAGTAACGCTCTTGGACCAGTTGCATCTTGACATCCATGAAATCCAGCCGGTACTTGACGGTCTTCGGGCCGACATCCTGGAACATGGCCGGCAGGGCCTCGAACAAGTCGTAGCCCTTGCGCCGCCGGAACTCTTGTGCCAGGTCGTCGGCCCAGATCCGATCGCCGACGCCGAAGTGCAATTCGTCATGGAAAAAGTAGTTCAACCCGGCCGCCGATTGGCCGGCCGCGTGATCCTGAAACGGCTGGAAGAATTTCTCCACGACTCGACGGCCGGCCAGCGGATGAATCGGGTTGAGCGTGCCGGGCTTGCGGGCGGCGGTAAAGAACCAGACTTCCCAGTCACCCTGTTCCGGAGTCCAGTCCAGGTGCTGGTCCTGCACGCGATCCTTCAAGTCGACGTTGCCTGGGCCGATCCCTGACGCGCCCGCCGGATAAGCCCGCACAGCGACGGTGTCGGCCGGCAGCTCGCACGCCAATTTCTTGCCGGCGGCAACACGCTGCTTGTGTCCGATGGCCAGTTCGCGTCCCTGAATCTCGGCCTCGCCGTAGATGGTGCGGCTGATCAGGCTTTTCCCATTCGGCCAATCGAGCGTGTAGCCGCTCAGGCCAATCCCCATCCCGCGCCTGCCGCACGCCTCGGCGACGAATTTCCAGACGTCCCACCACGCGTCGGAAAAGATCTCCGGTTCGGCCGCATAGGTCAGCCAGCCCGGCGTGTCCTCATGGGCGTAATTGACCTGCATTCCGGCGATACCCTTCTCGTGCAGTTGTTCGATCTGCCACAACAGCCGCTGTTTGTCGAGCGGATCGCCGGTCCACCACCAGAACGGCACCTGCCCGTAGCCCGGCGGCGGATTCTGAAACCCCGGCAGCGCGTCCAAATTCGGATCGCGCGAGGGAAACCCGGGCGCCCCTTCCGGCGGTGCCGGCGCGTGGGCCGGATCGCAGAAATCCAAATCGGCGGCGCGGGCCACGGCAGACAATCCGGCAGCGACCAGGATCAGCCCAGACATGGCGTGAAGTGTTATCTTCATGTTCTCGCTCGCGGAATCAGGATTGTGACAAGACCAGCGGTGCGACCGATCTTCAGACACGAACGATGCTAACCGTCCGCGAGATGAGCGACAAGCCGTGCTAGGCCCATGCCGCGATCCACCAATTCGGCAAACGCGGCGAACTGGTTGTCTTCCACGACTTCGCCCAGCTTCGAGCCGTGGCGGGGGTCAGACCTCGTTTCTCGTTTCTGCAAGCCGCTGCTGGATGGCGTCGATGTACTCGGCCGCGTCGAATCGCAGGTTTGCAGCGTGCGGAGGTCGCGAGTTGGTTGCGCGCCGAGGTCACATCCACCTCGGGTGCTTGCGCTGTATAGACAACCTGGGGGGGCGGCACCACACCTGCCCAAGAAACCTGTCGCAGTTCCGCGCTTGGGTCTTGGAGACCAAGCAGGAATCGGCAAGTCCGTTGCGCGCACAGGGGGCGCATCCCTGCGTAGGTTGGCGCGACTTACGCTTGGCGGGCGAACTCGATCCGAAACAGACGGTCGCCCTGCCAAAAGGGCCGAAAATCCCGATCTGTGCTCGCCGTCTTGGAAAACGACCGTTTGTGATATGGTGCCCCTCGCGGCTATACTGCGCGGCTGATGAGTTAGATCAGGCATCTGGAGCCGAGCGGTTGGCTGTCTACATGCGCAGGAGGATTTCCCGGGTGAACGGACCCACAAAACGCCTTGCTGTAGGCTTCGCTGCCCTGCTGCTGGCGGCGTTGGCTGCGCTGCAGGCCGGCGCGGCGGTCAGAGTCGCTGTCAGCCCCGCGCTGGCCATCGTGATGCGTGCAACCATCGGCGCGACGGCCGAACGCCCGGTGCTCTCCAGCGAAGTCGTCGTTTGGCGAGCTGGCTAATCGATGATCCGGGCTGTCACGAATGCGGCGGAGGCTATCCATCAGACGGCCGAAGACTTGCCGACAGAACACGACGTGGATCTGACAGAAAGATGGAGTGACAGAAAAATGACGTGCAGGCGTAGGCAGACGTCCGGTGCCCGCTTGATTCCCGGAAACGCATTTCCTCCGCTTCCTTGCCTTTCTATCAACCTGCTGGCCTTCGCCCTTGCGGTCCTGCCCTCTATCTCGGCCTCGACTCAAGAGCAAACGCCGCCGCCCTTCTCCAGCGGTAGGTCGTTGTCGCTACTCCGCAACGGGGGATTTGAAGCCGACAACGCCTGGTCATCATACCAGGCGACGATCGTCGCCGGCGTCCGGACGGGGCGTGGTCTGCGGCTGGAAACGTTGGGGAGCGCTGTTCAGGAAGTCCGTGCTCCGGGGCCGGGCACGATCTTGACGGTGGCCGTGGATGTGAAGACCGCCGACGTGCGTCCGGTCGGGGACCAGCCGGGGTATGCCTATGCCGCGATCTACCAGTTCGACAGACGCGGCAAACTTGTCACGTTCCATGACTTTGCTCAGCTTCGAGGCACGCAGGACTGGCAACGACGAAGTTACACATTCTCGGTTCATGCCCAGGCCGATCGTGTCTCGATCCGCTGTGGACTCCATCAGGCCCAAGGCACGGCTTGGTTCGACAACTGGACCTTGGTGGCAGGCACGGAGGCGAAGTCGTTTTCGCAAGTGGACGAACGCGGTTCCCGTGGAGCCCGAGTTCAGGACACGGCGGCCATCCTGTGCGAGCCCGGATTGCCAACTGCCGGAGCGCCTGCCGATCCGCAGACCATCGCGACGGTTCTTCGGGAGGCCGGGTTCGAAACGACGCTGGTGTCGGCCCAGTCGCTGGCGGACCCGGCGGTCCTCAATCGCTCGCGATTCGATTTGGTGGTCGTCCCGACCGGTCCAGTGTTCCCGGCGGCGGCCCGGTCGACGTTGACGGATTTCTTGAGGGACGGCGGCGACTTGATGACGCTGGGCGGATATGCATTCGACCGTTTGGTCCGCAAGGTCGACGGCCGCTGGGTTGACGAAGAGGCTTTCTTGGCGGCGGAAATCGAAAAACGCTTGGCGCCGGGAAAGGGCCTGGTGCCCGACGGCGGGTTCGAGAGCGAGGAGTCGCCAGCGTCGCAGAATGCCCTCGACGGTCGCTGGCGGCGCGATGCGGCGCACACGTCGCTGGTGGCCGAGCAGCCGCAGGAAGGGCCGCGTTGCGCCAAGGTCGCGGTGCCGCACGGCTCGGCTGCCCAGGGCGCCCAGTTCTATACCGATGTTCCCGCGGGGCCGGGCGCCGAGTATCGGATTGCTGCCTGGATGCGCTCCCAGGACGTGTCCGGTCCAGGGTATGCCTTCATGGCCGTGTACCAGTACGACACGGCGGGCAAGATGGTCGCTTTTCGCGACTTCGGCACCGCCCGCGGAACGACCCCGTGGCGGCAGCACCTGTACACGTTCACGGCGCAGGCGGACGTGGCCCGTTTGCACGTGATGCTGGGACTGTACAACGCCCAAGGAACCGCTTGGTTCGACGATTTCCGGCTGGCCGAGATCACGGGTCTGGCATTCGAGCCGATGAATACGGCTCGCGGCCGGCCCGAAGACGGCTTGGTGGTTTCCCCCGCCCAGTTGGGCATGTTCGACGCTTCGTTTCCTCTCAAGCGGGTGTGCGGACTGCGGTCCGCACCGGGCCAGCACGTGGTGGATTTCGCCGTCGATGTGCCTTGCCAGGCGAGGGGCTGGGCCGCGTCCGGCGTGACGGGAGTGGACGACGCGCGATGGATTCCGCTGCTGGAGGCTTACGACACCTACAGCCGGCCGCGCGGCGCAGCAGCGGCCCTGCTGGTGCATTATCGCGGCGTCTACTCCGGCTCCTGTTGGATGTACTGCGGCGTGGACAACCAGGATCTGTTCGGCGACCCGCACAGCGAACTCGCCCGCACGTTGCAGAACGCGGCCAAGTCCATGATCCGCAAGACGTTTCTCCGCAACTTGACTATCGACCACCGATTGTATTGGCCCGACGAGCCCGTGCAGGCGAAGGTGACCGTCGACAATCGCGGGCCTCGGCCGCAAACGGTCGAGGTACGATTCGCTTGGGACGAGCAGTTGCCGCTGAGTCGCAAAGTCCAACTCGCGCCCGGCCAGAGCCAGGAGGTCTCCGCGGAGTTCGGCGTTCAAGCTGGGACCGCCGGCCTGCACCGCGTGCGCGCGGTCGCCTGGGTCGATGACAAGCCGATCGACGGACTCGTGACCGGTGTCGTCGTCGAGGGAGGCGACCGCAACCAGCGTAGGTTGGGACTCCGTCCCGACCCGGTCGGGACGGAGTCCCAACCTACGAAGATCCCAAGGCCGGAATTGTGGTTCGAAAAGGACTACTTCACGCTCAACGGACGGCCTCAATTCCTGTTCGGCAGCGACGATTATGCGGTCACGTACCAAGCGGCGGCCGAGAATCCCTGGACGTGGTCGCAGATGCTCTCAGGTGCGCGCGATCACGGGCTGGATCTGTACGAGAACCTGCAATATCGCGGTCCGGGGCACACCTTGCGCGACGAGGACTGGCGGGACTTCTCGGCCCTCAATTACCTCGTCCAAAGCAAGGGACTCGTGTTCATGCCTGGAATGCTGATCGGCGAGGACGCGGCGGCCGGCCCGGACGAACTGGCTCGACAGAGCGATTTGTGCCGCCAATACGCCGAGCACTTCTGCGACACGCCGGGCCTGCTGTACTACATCAACGGGGATTATTCGCTGCTGAGGAACCCCGCGTCGCCGGAGGTCCAACGGATGTGGAACGACTGGCTCCGGCAGCGTTACGAGACGCCGGACAAACTGCGCGCGGCTTGGCCGGGGGTGACGGTGCCGGAAGTGCCCGGGCCGGGCCAGTGGGGCGATCTTTCCTTCCCGCCGCCAAATTCGGGGCGCTGGGACGATCCCGCGGCAATCGACGCGATGGCTTTCCGCCACTGGCTGATCCAACGCTGGAATGCCGCCCACGTCGATGCCGTGCGTCAGGTTGACAAGCGTCATCCGATCACGTCGGAGTACTATCAGCGCCCGTTTGGCGGCATCGACCTGCGGCTGACGATCGACGGCCAGGACGTGTCGAACGTGGGTTTCTTCGCCCCGCCCGGCGAGGACCTGGACGCGCTGCCCATCGTGCTCCGCTGGAACGATCTGCGGACGCGAGGCAAAGGCGTGGGGCTGGGCGAATACGGCGTCAAGACGCATCCGGCGTGGCTGGAGCAACGAGGCGGCAGCGGCTACCACATCGCCCGGACCGAGGAGGAGCAGAAGCAGCTGTTCTTGGCGGTGGCCTGCTATGCGCTGGGCATGGGAGCCAGCCGCGTGCAGAACTGGTGTCTCCGCGACGATTCCACGCGGGTTTTCCCTTGGGGCCTGTTCTATCCCAACGGCTTCGTTCCCAAGGACGTGGCGTACGTACACCGGAATCTGTCGTTCGCTTGGCGGCGGTTTGTGCCCGTCGACGAACCGCCTGCGGTGACCGTGTGCCTGGCCAGCGCACTGCGCATCGGGAATGCGGACTCGCTGGGGCTGACCGTCGGCAGCCGGACGTTTGCGGACCTGCTGGCGATGCACTACGACTTCAACACCATTGACGACGAGTGCCTGGCCGAACTGCCCGCCGCCACGCGGGTCCTGATTCTGCCCTCGCCGCTGGCGATCTCGGATCGCGGCTTTGCGGAGCTGCAAAAGTGGATAGCCAGCGGCGGGACGGTGTTGGTGACCGGCGATTTCTCCTACGACACGCGGCGTCAGCGGAAGCACATCGAGCGTCTGGAACAACTGGCCGGTGTGCGTTTCGCGGCGGAATGCTACGCGAATGTCGCTCGTGCGCAAGGGACCGACGTCCAGGCGGATCTGGCCGGACTGGGATTGGGCAAAGCGGTTTTGCGGCCCTGCATGCGTATTCAGCCCACGACCGCCAGCGTGCTGGGGCAGAGTGCCGACGGCCAACCCGTGCTGGTGCGCAACCGCGTCGGCCGGGGAGCGGTCTATTTTCTCACCGACCCGCTGGAGTTGGCGGAAGACGAACCGTCGAAGAGAGTCCGCCGCGACCTCTACGCCGCCGTCCTCCGTGCGGGCGGCGTGGCCCCGCTGCCGATCGAACCCAACGAACCGTGGCTGCACGTCATGAAGCAGCCGATTCAGCAAGGGACGGTCCACGTGGTGTTCAACACGCGTCTGGAGTCGGGCGGCGCGGAGGTCCATCTGGCCACGGCTGCCGGCCGCGTGACGCTGGCCACGCGGAACCGCTGGCCGGCGTTGGCCGCGGTCTCGCGCGAGGGACGGGTGCTGGCGGTTCTGACGGACGGCACGGCGCGGCTGAACGGCCAACCGTTGCTGGAGGGGCAAGGTCTGAAACTGGTGTCGTCGCTGGATGGAGCCGATTTGCGGCAGGCGGAAGCCCGCTTGGTCGCGCCCTTCGAACCGGGGACCTGCCAACTGCCTCTGCCCTCCGGCGACTTTGGCGCCGCGTTCGGCGAGTTCCAAGACGGCGTCTGGAAAGTACTCGAACAGCAGAGTCTTGCTGCAGGATCGGCCGCGATGGCTCTCAATCCCGATCGAGCCACCTGCCTGATCTTGGTCGCGGACCCGAAGCGGTTGCAGCATTGGGGTCAGCAACTATGGGCTGGTGCGCGGATGGCCGACTGACGGGCCGCCTTACCACCGTTCGAGAAACAAGTGGCGTAAGCTTCCCGCTTGCGATAACACGATCTAACGCAAGCGGGAAGCTTACGCCACGGTGAAATCGGACAGTTGTTTCTCGAACGGTGCTTACCGACGTGAGTCACCGCCCGCCCTGATCTGGAATTCCTGGTACGCCGTGTTCTCGTCGATCTCGGTCACGGGGTACACGACCCACACGAGCCAGCGGAACGCACCCAGCGGACAGTCGGCGGACCGGCGAATGCTGGTCGCCAGGAAACGCTGGACGGCAACGGACGTGGTATCCACTTCCGCGACGGGCGTGAACTTGGTCCGGTACTCGACGTTCCAGCCGGGATCGGCTGTGGCGTCGCTGCCGAACAGGACGTAACGTTGTGCACCTCGGTTGCCGTTTTGCTGGTACGACCAGGTGTTGACCTCCGCCAACTCGGTCGTCGTACCCAAGTCCGCTTTGTACATCCCGCCGCGGACTCCGTTGCCGAAGACCGGGCCATAGTTTTCCGCGAGCTGCCCGTCGTGGAGCGTCGCCGGGCGCTCGTTGCGCGTGTCCGGCCGCGTGCGGATTTGTTTGATCCCGACCAACTGAGCGGCCAGCGCCACAGGCACAATACAAAAACTGCCGTCGGCCCTGGTTTCAGACACGCAGTAATTGTACGACTCGACGCGCAGCGTCTGAGTCTGTTGTCCGCGGACGAGGCCGACGCTCAGCGGTTGGCCGGCGGCGGCATCGCGCAGCGACAGCAGATCGGTGATCCGCTTGACGGGCCGCCCGTTGACGCTTTGAATCAAGTCGTTCGTCGCGAATCCGTCCCGAGCGGCCGCAGAACTTGCCGGCACGTCGCTCAGATGGACACCGCCCGTTTCACGGCTGACGCCGAACGCGGAGTACTCCTCTCCCAGCAGATCCTTGACTCGCGCCCCGTGCCAGAAATGCGGCATCGCCTTTGCCGCGGCGAGTGACGAGGCCGAGTCCGCCGCGTCTGCCGGCAGTTCCGGCGTGCGGGCGATCTTCTTCAACTCAGCCTTCTGCACGCCGAACTGGTCCATCGCAAAATTCTCGAAGCCAAGTTTCAGGGCGGGCGAGCCATCCTGGACTCGATAGTCGCCGCCGGCCGGATCGACGAACAGCGGGTCGCCGACCAGCGAATGGGCATCGCAGCCGTGGGCGGCAAACGCCGTGCGATCGGCATCGGAGGTCGTAAACAGGTTGTCGTCGATCGTCTTTCCCCACTTTCCCTGGGGCATGCCGCCGGCCGGGCGGTAGGCGCCCATCCAGATGTTCTTCGTCACCTCATCGCCGCTGTGGTCGTACCAGACGTGCGGGTGCAGGCTGTTGTTGACGGCAATGTTGTTCCAGACGCGGCGGTGGTACCCTTCGCGCAGTTTCAGGCCGCCGTGCAGGAACAGGTTGTTGTAGATCTCGTAGTTCGACGAGCCATCGTCCAGGTCTACGTCCCAGCCGTGGTCGCAGCGCCAGCGGTTGTTGCGCAGCACTGTGGGTTTGACCGCGTCCAGCAGCGCCAACTGCGGCAGTTCGTCGGGCGGAACGTCCTTGAGGCCCCAGTAGCGGTCGCGGCCCCAGGAATTGAAGCTGCCGTGATCGCCCGTTTCGAGGACCGTATCGAACACGTCGCAGAACTCGATCCGGTGGCCGCCCCAGGTGCCTTCGCTGATGTTGATCCCGGCCCGCGAGGCTTCGTAGATCGAACAATGCCGGATCGTGATGCCCGTCGACATGGAGATCTGCACGCCGGTCGCCTGTTTCTCGACCACGCCGAAGTGCCGCAACAGGCAGTCCTCGACGGTGCAGTCGGCCGGGTAGTTTTCGTGATTGGCCTGCGGGCCGGGAGTCTTGTCGATGTCGGCGTAGCTTTGCCGCTGGCGGTACTCGAACAGCGGATTGCGCACCGCGCGGGGATCGCCGACGAATGCGACCGCGCTGGCTCCCGTGTCATGGATGTCGCAACCGGTGATGCGAATCCGCCGGTTGTAATTGTTCACGAAGACGGCATTGCCGCCCAGTTGATCGAACTCGCAGTCGGCGACCGTGCAGTCTTCCGCTCCATTGAAGAGCACGGCCCCGCCGCGATAGATCGTCCAATCGCTCCGCAACAGCGGTTCCTTCACATCCATGAACGTGCGGGCCGCATGGCGGAAGACGAAGCCGCGCAGCGACACCGATCGGACCGGCCGGAAATGGGACGGGCTCGCATCAGCACGATCGGTGCCTGTCCCACTTTCGTCCCGGCTGCCCTGAAACTCGACCAAGTGCCGCAGGCGGACCACTTCCACCGCCGCCCGGCCGAGATCCACGTCTGCCGGCGGGTAGAAGTACAGCGTCGATGTCTGTGCGTTGTAAAACCATTCGCCGGGGGCGTCGAGTTCTTCGAAGATGTTCTCGACGAAGCGGTCCTGCGGGTGCATGCCCATTTGGCGGTTATTCTGCCAGCCGCCCTCGTACGTGACTTCGTGTTTCTCGTTCTTGCCGGTGATGCGGTAGTGGTAGCCGCCCCAGTGCGCACGGTGCATGGCATGGATGAACCCGCCGACGGGATCGGCCCACCGCGCGGCCCGCTGGGGACTGAACGCGTCGGCCGCCGCGCCGTTGTAAGGACGGGCGTCGGGGTCGAAATTCGGATAGCGGGCCATGTGCTGCCGCCGGCCGTTCACGAACAGTTGGTCGATCACCAATCCCGCGGGCGTCCGGGCCTGGAACATCCCGTCCCGGTACGGCTGCCAATGCAGATCGAGCTTCGCCCCGCCGCTGACAACCACCGTCTGGCCCGGTGCCGCGACGTACGTGGTTCCGGAATCTTCCGGAGTGATGACGATCGTCTCAGGCAAGTAGTAGATGCCGGCACGGAACACCACCGTTTGGGCTTTCATCTGCCGTGCCATCTGCTGTGCCGCCGCAAACGTCCGCAGCGGCCGATCCGCCGTGCCCGAACTGCCGTCATCGCCAGTCGGGCTGACGTGAACCTCCGCCGCCGCAACCGATCCAGCTACCAGCAGCACGATCCAAGGAAACCCACACATCTGGGCCCTCTTCATGAAGTCAGTATCCCTTCTCGCCAAACAAACGTGAATTCTGTTTTTCATTTTGTTGAGTTTCTGATCCTGCCGCAATCCGGGTGTTCTGAGGCAAGAGAGACGAAGATCAGAGCAAGCGGGAGACAGTAAGTTAGAGTTAGAAGATGGCGTCCAGAAGAGCTGGACGGTGTTTTCTGCCCCTGGTCAGCGCGGACTGCGACCGTGGCCCTTGGAAGGCAGGAGGGAGCTGCAGTCACACGTCGGCCAACCGAAAATGGAGGATGTCTGGGCCAAACGCGTCGGAGTATTCCTGCAACGCTTGGGGATCGGAACAGGTCAGGAAGGCGTTATCCTCTTGGCCGAACTGAATTCCGACGTTCCGCATCCGCTGCGCCAACCAATCGTGCCCGTTCAGACAAACCCGAGCATTGAAGGGAAAGTACGGGCAGACTCGCAGCCACAGCGGGCCCAGCGAACTATCCCGCACATAGAAGTGGTACTGCCACACACGGCGGGGCTTCAGTTCGATGTGCGGTTCCCCGGTCGTGGGTTGGCTGACGGCCACGTTGGCCTGTTCGAGGGTCTTGAGAATTACCGCCACCACCTCGTCCTGTGTCATCTGTTGATAATAGGGCTGGACCCAGTTCTCGCGACGTACGTCCGGCGGCGTGACGATCTCGACATTCTGTTGTGTGGCCCATTGCCGGACCCAGTCATGATCGTCGCCAGACAGCCTGCGGAAGAACTTCTGATCCAGGCGTCCCCGTACGCCCTGCTGTTCTCTTAAGAACCAAACGATCGTCGACGGGCGCTGGAGGGGTTGAATGACAGCGTTCAGCAAGATACGATCAAAGCAACTGTAGACGAAACGAATGCTGGAGTCGTGGTGTTCGAGGAAGCGGTTCATGGCGGGTCTCCTGGGATGGTGGCAAAACAACCGGGGACTCGCCTTTTTTCTTGCCCTCTGGCTCTGTGGCAGGCAACGCCCGATGGACTCCGTGGTCCGACTACGGCCAGACGAACCGCATCCTTTCTTTCTTTTGAGTAGAATGATCTGGTCCTCACGCTCGCCACCAGCTGCCACGCCAACGCCCTCGACTACCCGGCAGAGTCCAGAACGTCCCCTACCTACTTAGGGCGACTCGGGCCCAGACGCCGAACGCGTGCGTCTGGTCCAGGAGAGCAGTGATTTGATGCGGATCTTCGCTGCCATTCCGCCGAAGTCGGAATCGGACCGTTTTGAACATTCCTATTTTGGATTTTGAATTCGTTTCGGATTTCGTGCTTCGGATTTCGAATTTCGAGGTTCTCCACATTTTCGGATTTCAAGGCGGAGCCTTGCCTAGAGTCTTTGGAGTCAGATAATGAATTTGCGGGTAGTCTTCGTCTTGGTCGGCATCCTCGTCTTCACAACGCCGCAACCGCCATTGTTCGGCCAACCGTCGGCAGCGCCCAAAGATATCAAGGACGAAAAATCGCTTCCTGACCGGTATCAATACGTCGTGGAGGATGTCCTTAGATACTGCCAGCCCCGGAAAGGTTTTTGGATCGATCTGGGCGCAGGCAAAGGGCAGGTCGCGATTCCACTGATCGAAGCGACCGGGAATCCGGTGGTGATGCTCGACCCCAAGGCCGAAGCGATGTCCGAAGCGTTGGAAATCGCCAGGGGAAAGAAGTTGGGCGACCGGCTGTGCGCCGTCGTTGGCGTTGCTGAGCAGATGCCGTTTCCCGACAACTCCGTCGATTTTGTCGTCAGCCGGGGTTCGATCTTCTTTTGGAGCGACCCCGTGAAAGGGCTGCGGGAGGTACATCGAGTTCTTCGGCCCGGCGGGAAAGCCATGATCGGAGGCGGGGCCGGAAGCCAATACCCGAAGGAAGCGGCGGAGGAACTGGTAGCCGGTCGAAAGAAAAAGCTCGAAGGCGACGAAGCCGAGAAATGGAAACGATTCGTTGAACTTCGCCGCCCCGAAAAGATGCGTGAATGGGCCGAAGCGGCGGGCCTGTCGGGTTTTGAGGTGGCCGGGAAGGGGGCCCTGTCGGCCGACGATCCCAAGGTCGGGCAGGGAGTCTGGCTGTGGTTCACCAAGAATCGCTAACGGGACGGAAATCGGAGACCTTCGGTCGGCGGTTTCGACGGGGTTAGAGACCCGCGCCGAACGGTGTGATGTTCGAAAGGAGCAATCAGTGTCAGCAAACCGTTTCGATCAAGCCGCCGCGACGTGGGACCACGAACCCCGGCGGATCGCGTTGATGCGGGCGATTGGTGAAGCCATCCTGCGTCAGGCGAACCCGACCAAAGCGATGCGCGTGCTGGATTACGGCTGCGGGACCGGCCTGATCGGGTTGTACCTGCTACCGCATGTCCGCAGCGTGACCGGGGCGGACAATTCGACTGGGATGCTGCAAGTGTTGCGGGAGAAAATTACTGCGGGCGGGCTGAAAGACATGCAGGCAGTCTTTCTGGATCTTCAGAAGGAGGCAACTCCTGGAGATCGGTACAATATCGTGGTTGCCGGGATGGCACTGCACCATATCGCCGACACCGATCGGGTGCTTCGTGCTTTCCACCAGCTGTTGCTGCCCGGCGGGACGCTGTGCCTCGCAGATCTCGATTCGGAGCCGGGGACGTTTCATTCGGCGGACGTGGCAGGCTCGGTGTATCACCTGGGCTTTGATCGGGACGAACTGAAACGGCAGTTGTGCGAAGTTGGTTTTTTGCAGCCCGCGGACTCGACCGTCGCGAAATTTGAAAAGCCGGTGGAGGGTGGGGGGAGGCGGGAGTTTTCGATATTCTTGATTACGGCTCGCCGTCCCTGATCGCCGCTGCCAAACGTGCTTCTATCGCTTGACGAGGATGAGGAATGATGCGGCGAGTCTTGTTGATTTTCGTGGCATCGCTTTTGGCCGCCGGTATGGCACTTGGCCAGAACCGTTCCGTACCCGACCCTCGAGACGAACAATTCCGTCGCTTGGTGGTCGGGACATGGGAGGACGACTACCAGGGCAAGCGGACGATGACGCTCAAGGATGATGGCACCGGGACGATGGCCGTGGTAGATCGGAAGAGCGTCGTGTAGGGAAAGAGTGTACCATCCAGTGTA
>ERZ795059.948-NODE-948-length-34307-cov-9.038742_pt1 | contig 34307 bp, 24 predicted proteins | sample MGYA00375143_ERZ795059 | MGnify/ENA primary metagenome ERZ795059 (study PRJEB30188, sample SAMN05720168) | activated sludge metagenome | isolation source: Anaerobic digester | place: USA | collected 2015-01-07 ... | reverse complement strand
GAAGCGGAAACGATGTCGGGTAGAGAAATACAGAATGTTACTATCGGGATAACCGGCGGTCATATTAATTGTTTTCAAAAAGAGGGAGTTACCGCGGTCGACCGTCCGGACAAAGAAATATCGCAGACAGATATAAATCGAGCGATAGAATTGGCAAAGACTTTTAAACTCAACGGCGATTTTGAAATAATCCATATATTGCCAAAGGAATTTATAATCGACGGAGAAGGGGGGATTAAGGATCCGACAAATATGTCGGGCTGGCGTCTCGAAGTAAAGGCTCTTATAATTACGGCGGCGACAAATATTTTTCACAATCTGATGAAAAGCGTAAATAACGCTTCTTTAAGCGTTGAGAGTTACGCGATAAATTCGCTTGCGGCAAGTTACTCGGCGTTAACTGAGGAAGAAAAAAATCTTGGAGCGTTATTGATTGATATGGGCGGCGGCACTACGGATATAGCCGCTTTTGAAAACGGAAGCATAACAAGACTCGCGTCATACGACTTGGGCGGCGATTATATAACCGTAAATATTTCAAAAAATTTTACGGTGTCGTTTAATGAGGCGGAACGTTTAAAAATTAAATACGGCGGCGTTTTATTGGAAACATGCGATCCCGACGAGGAGATAGAAATTCAGCTTGTGGGCTCGATGCAGCCGCATAAAATCAAAAGAATAGAATTGATAAAAGTTATAAATAAAAGCGCGACGGAAATATTTGAAAAATTAAAAAAAGATATTGAAGAAAAATCTCCGGATATATTGGATAATTGCATATGCGGAATTGCGCTTACCGGAGGCATGGCTGAAATGCGCGGGATTCTTGAGTTATGCGAAAGGATATTAGGGCTTCCAGCCAGAGCCGGAAGTCCGCTGAATATAACGGGATTCAGCGAATCTTTGAAAAAACCGGAGTATTCGGTAAGCGTCGGATTATTGAATTACGCCCTTGAAAATGAAAGTTTTATCCGCGTAAATCCGTCAAATAATTTTTATTCCGGATTTCTAAAAAAATGCAGAGATACGGCGAGTCAAATTTTTAATTTTAATATTTAATTTTTTTTGTTGACATAATTTTCATTATATATTATTTTTTGGAGGTGGTTGACGAAATATAATCGGATAAAAAAAATGTTTTTAATATTAAGGATTATTCAAACTAAATTTGACTAAAACATTTCTGTTCGATAAATAAAACTCAAATTATTATTTTTAAGGAAGGTAAAGTATATGGCTGACAGAAATATTTTTAATATTGACAAAGAAAGTATGTTGAATTTTAAAGACCCTGATAATACAAATGTGACTAATATAAAAGTAATTGGCGTAGGCGGCGGCGGCGGAAACGCCGTTCATAGAATGTTAATGCGTCAGGTTAAAGGAATAGATTTCATAGTGTCCAACACCGATTTGCAAGTGTTGAAAAATATGTCGGCTGATAAAATACAGCGAATACAAATAGGTTCGAAACTGACTAAAGGACTTGGAGCCGGCGCCAATCCGGAAATAGGTAGACGCGCGGCGCTTGAAGATAAAGATCAGATTCAGGCAGTGTTGAACGGAGCCGATATGGTTTTTGTTACTGCCGGAATGGGCGGCGGCACCGGCACCGGAGCGGCTCCTGTAATTGCCGCTATTTCAAAAGAAATGAATATTTTGACCGTGGGAGTTGTTACAAAACCTTTCGCCTTCGAGGGCTCGCGCAGAATGCGGCAGGCTGAAGAAGGCATCGAAGAACTCCGCGAAAGCGTCGACTCTTTGATAATAATTCCAAACCAAAATCTTTTGAAAATAATAGATAAAGACACGCCTCTTATTGAAGCGTTCAGCGCGGCGGACGAAGTATTGAGACAGGGCGTTCAGGGAATATCGGATTTGATAGTTTCGCCGGGTCTGGTAAACGTTGATTTTGCCGACGTTAAAACTATAATGCGTGGACAGGGCGAAGCGATTATGGGAATAGGATACGGACAGGGCGACACGCGCGCGTTAGACGCGGCGCGTCAGGCGATTCAAAGCCCGCTGTTAGACACTACGATTTCCGGAGCTCGCGGTATCCTCGTGAATATTACCGGCAGTCAGGATATTAAACTGCACGAGATTAATAGCGCCGTTTCAATTATTCAGCAGGAAGCCGCCGAAGACGTAAATATTATTTTTGGAACCAGCATAGACGAGACTATGAAAGAAATGATTAAGATTTCGGTTATCGCAACCGGGTTTGACTGGAAACCGTTCAGTCAAAAACAAGATTTAAGACAAGCCGCGGCGTCGCCTGTTCCTTCTGCAAATGCCGGAAGAAATGAATCGGCGGTTAGACAGTCCGGATTGTTCGGCGGCGCTTCTATAAGCGTTAGATCCGAAGACCAGAGATTGAAACCGGCGTATTCCGTTGTGAAATAACCGGTTCATTTTTATATTTGAGTTTTTTTGACGGGATTAGAAATAATGCTTCAATTATCTAAAAGAGTTATAAATATGCCGGCTTCGGCTATAAGAAAACTTCACGATTATGCCGTAGCCGCAAAAAAAAAAGGAATAAAAGTTTATCATATCAATATCGGTCAGCCGGATATTAAAACGCCGCCAGAATTGATATCCGCGGTAAAAAATTGTTGCGAGGAGATAATTCCTTATACTCCGTCGCAGGGATTGGCGAGTTATGTGTCTAAATTATCCCAGTATTATAAAAATCATAACGTGGATATTTCCGAAGATGAAATAATCGTAACGCTTGGAGGCAGCGAAGCGATATTATTTTCATTGATGGCGGTGGCTGATCCGGGCGATGAAATAATTATTCCCGAACCTTTTTATACGAATTATAACGGATTCGCTTATATGGCGGGAGTGAATATTAATCCGGTAACAACGTATCTGAACGAGGGATTTAAATTGCCAGGTATAAGCGAATTTGAAAAGGTTTTAACGCCTAAAACTAAAGCGGTATTATTCAGCAATCCCTGTAATCCTACGGGCACGGTTTATACAAAAAATCAAATAATAGACTTATGTAATTTCTGTAAAAAAAACAATTTATATATTATTTCCGACGAAGCTTATTGCGAAATAACTCAATACGATAAGATTATAAGTCTTCTTAATATTAAGAACCTCGGATTAGACCCTGCAATCAGAGAAAATATAATAGTTGTCGACAGTATTTCGAAAAGATTCAGCGCTTGCGGAGCGAGAATCGGAACTATTGTTTCAAAACATAAACTTATAATAAAAGAAATTTTGAAATTTGCGCAGGCAAGATTAAGCGCCTCTTATTACGGTCAGATTATGGGCGAAGCCGCGCTTGGTCTGCCGGACAAGTATCTGCTGGATCTTGCCGCGGAATATGAGAAAAGAATAAACTTTTGCTGCGAAGAATTAAACAATAATCCTTTGATAAAATATCATCATTCGGAAGGCGCGTTTTATATAATTGTAAGTCTGCCGGTAGAGGATTCGGATGATTTTGCGAAATTCTTATTGTCTGATTTTTATGCTATTAATCCTGAAACCGGAGAAAAAGAAACGATTATGGTTGCGCCTGCCAAAGGTTTTTATAAAACGCCCGGACTCGGATATAATGAAATCAGGATTGCCTGCGTTTTGGAATCGAAATTAATGAAAAGGTCTTCGCAAATATTGAAGGAAGGATTAACGGCGTATTTGAATCTGAAACATTAAATTTTCAGTTAAATATTTAATAAAGGGAGGTGAACAAAATGACAAAAAATATAAACGAATTGATAGCGGAACGCGCTTATTATTATTTTCTTAAACGCGGCGGAGTTCATGGTTATCATCAACAGGACTGGATTAGGGCTGAAGCAGAAATAAAAGCGGAATTGGAAAAATCAACTGCGGCTCAATCTTCAAAACAGGAATCTGTTAAACCAAAAACAACCGAAGTCGTAAAATCTTCAGTTAAAGAAAAAGAAGCCGAAGCTATCGAAAAAACCGAGAAAAAATCGGGGAAAAAAGATTCTGCGGAAAAGAAAAAAGAAAAAAAATCCGCGGAAAAAAAAGATTCGCTTAAATCAAATGCAATTTCTAAAATTGCAAAAAAATCTTCTAAAAAATTCAGCAAACTTTTTTAGCGGAGTGGATTTATGCGGATAAAAATCGCCGGTTATAATATAATATAATCTGATTTCTTTTTAGATTTTATTATATTATAACCGTTTTTTTTGCCTTCCAATATTTTTTCCCGCAGACGTTTTTCTTTTTATTAAACAATGATAATGCGTTAAACGTAAAGCGAAGTTTTTCAGAACATATACGTTTGTTAGGAAAAATTTCTAAAAAAACCCAAAACTGCAAAGTGAAAATTTTCGCATTAGAAAAAGCGCTTAACAATATTATTTTCCCTTACTTCCAGTAATTTTTCAAAATCCAATTGTAGTTTTTGGGTTTAAAAAAATCGTGATGTTATTCCATATGCTACATTATCGGATAATAGTTTAACCCGGATAGCGCATTAAACGTTAAGTGAAGTTTTTCAAAACATAGATGTAATATTGCGATTGAAAATCGCAATTTATATTAAAACTTCTAAAAACCCGAAAACTTTTTAAATTTACGGCGTTAGCCGTAAATCATATGTTTTTAATATTTTGAAAAATTGTCTGAAACAAGTATTCTATGCTGTCTGAACAATTTTTCAAAATCCTTATACAGTTTTCGGGTTTAATTAATATGCTTGCGGTTCGGATACAAAGGAAGGAGGAGCCGGATTTCCCGTTAGGAAAATCCGGCTGATGGTTGGTTAGGCAGGATTCTTTATCTGGCTACAGTTAGTTTTATATTATGGATAGTTTTATTTTCAGATTGTTCGCTGCTTACTACTTTAACGTCGGCGATTTCAAAAAAATTATTTAAAGAGCAAGCCAATTTTTTTATCAAATCATCTTTATTTTCGGATGAAATGAATATATCGAGCTGGGGACAATCAACCTCGAATAATTTATTGCCGTAATTAGTAAGTTTAGAAATAATAGTCAATAGATGCATTAAAACATCCCCTTTACAGAATTTGAATTTTAGTTCCGTTGTTAAAACAACGTATTTCCTTCTTTTCTTATATTTCCAATATATCCTATATTTTAAGTTTTGTCAAGCCCTTTTTTATTTATTTCTTTTATCTCTCTATTTTTCAATGTTTTATTATTAATCCTTTTATTGCAATTTTTTTAAAATTTAAATTTTTGTTTAATTATTTAATAATAATGTAAAATATTCTAACGCTTTGAAAAAAAAGAAGTTAATCCGAATTAAGCTCTATATTGTAGTGGTTTTACAGGTATTATAGGATTGCAGCAAAAAAAAATGAAAAAAGTATTAAAGTTTTTTAAGGTTTCTGCCGAAAATATATTCAGAAGAAAAAAGATGTATTAGGGATGTATTGTAAAAAATGCAGAAAAAACTCGAGAAATTAACGGAATATTTAAATAACGAATTGAATTATTATAATAGTTTGATGAATTATTCCAAAGAAAAAAATAAGAATCTGATAGATAAAAATTTGGACGAGATAAGTATAATTACTCAGAAAGAAGAAAAACTGGTCAGTAAAATAAAGGAAGTAGAAGTTCAAAGAATTAATTTATTGAAACAGATTGCCGAGGAAAACAAAATAGATTTCAACGAATTGAATATGTCTAAAATTTCCGAGCTCAGCGCGGATAAAAAAACAAAGAAAAAGATTATTGAATTAAAGGAATCATTAAGCGATACGCTTGAAAACTTAAGAAAAATAAACGATATGAACACTGAATTAATAAAACAATCTCTTGATATTATAAATCAAACGATAAAAATAATGGGGACCACTGCGGCGAATCCTCAGGTTTATAATAAAAACAAAAAGGATCACGTTTCAAAGAATCAGCAGTCGTTTTTATTCGATAAGAAATTTTAAATTAACAGGAGTCAAAGATGCTAACTTCATTTGGCGGAATTGATTTAGGATATTCAGGATTACAGGCAAACCAGCAGGCATTGGATGTTACCGGTCAAAATATTGCTAACGCCGGAAACGAGGGATACTCGCGGCAGCAGGTAATAATGACTGCCACCACGCCTTTATACGGAGTCGGAGTCGGTCAGTTCGGGACTGGAGTCACAGTTTCAAAGATTCAGAGAATAAGAGACGTTTTTATCGACAATAGAATTATTTCTGAAAACAAATCGTATGGCTACTGGTCAAAAATGGAAGAGCTTACCCATCAGCTTGAACTAATCTACAATGAACCTTCCGAACACGGATTGCAAGCGGTAATGGATGATTTTTGGACGTCGCTTGAAAATTTGACAAACGCGGAAGGAACAGCCGAACAAGCCGCGGCTCGTTCTATCGTTATAGAAAATGCGAATACGTTAACTTCTACGGTAAGCAGTATGTATGAGCAAATGCAGGAACTTGGAGGCAATGGAAGTTATGCGGGTCAAAAAAATGCTATAGATTATGAAATTTATACGGATATAAAGACTATAAACGGATATGCCAAAGAGCTTGCGAGTCTTAACGGAGCGATATTGACGGCGCAGGGAATAAATCAGGAACCCAATGATTTGCTCGATAGACGCGACCAGATAGTCAAGGAGTTAAGCCAACTTGCGAATATTACCGTAACCAATAGAGACGCGGACGATTATAAAGTAACTATTGGCGGAATGGTTTTAGCTCAAGGAACAAATTATTATCAAATTGAAACGAAAACCGACGCCGAAGGGAAAATGAGATTATATCATTCGGCAAACGGAATTGAAATAAAGCCAACGGACGGAGAATTGAAAGCTCTGGTTGAATTCCGCGACGATATATTATCTTATAATATGGAAGGATTGAACGAATTAGCTATTACTTTTACCGAAGTTTTCAATGAAATTCACAGAACCGGATTTGGACTCGACGGTTCGACAAACGTTAATTTCTTCGAAGCGATACCAACTCAGACCGGCGGCGGAATATATAAACTTACCGCTACAAATTATATGCCGTATGCAACTACGGCTCTTAACGGAAACGCATCTACTACGGAACCGGAGAATTTCGAAAAACGCGTTCAGCGCGAATCAACCTCGGCTAACGTCGCGTCAGGATATTCTTCTATAAACGTTAATAACAAATTCAGCGAAGCTCATTTTGCAGCCGCTCCGGAAGGCTCTTCCAAAATAACGATTTCAGTCAACGGAAAAACATATACGTCAGACAGATTATCCGCGTATAGTTCAGTGGAAGAATTTTTAAACAAAGTTAACAGTTCCGCAGTATTATCCGGAGAAGGAGTATCTTTGACATACGATAATGTGAACGATAAATTTATTTTTTCCGTATCTAATTGCAATTCGGACGCAACCATTAATCAGGTTCAGGAAGACGGAGTTACATTTGAACCCAATGGTTTCTGGACTTCCGCAAATATCGAATATAACGCCGCAATTTCATACGATAATGTGTCTGATAGAAATCAAATATCTACAAATAACGACGGAGTCGTAGATTTTAAAGATAAAAGACTTTCTATAAACGGATATACGATTTATTACGACGGTTCAGTAGATTCGCTTCAGGATATTGTCAATAGAATCAATGAAACAAAATGCGGAGTAACCGCTAATATTGATCCGACCGGAAGATTTACGTTAACCGCTACAAAAGACAATGATTATAAAATATTATCGCTGGAAGATAATGGAAATCTGCTTTCAACGCTTGGAATATTGTCGAAAGGGCACGGATATTTCGGTTCGGTAACAGGCGAATCGAGCATAATGACAAATAGAATTATGCGTCAGCCCATAGAAAATGCCGCGTTTGCTTTCAGCGTGTCGGAAGATATCAAAAACAACGTTAATAAATTCGCGGCGATAGGCGGCGTCGATACCAATCTTGACGGAACGCCGGATGAATCTAACGGTCCCGGAGACAATACTAATAGTTTGAAACTCGCAAATTTAAAGTATAACGTTTACTTGAATAACGGAACCACGACTTTTAACGATTATTATTCGAGTCTTATTTCAAAAATAGCGGTTGAAACCAAAACTGCGGCGTCGAACGCGGAGACTAAAGAAGCGTTAATTAATAATTTGGAAAATTTGCAAGCGTCTGTATCAGGCGTATCTTTGGACGAAGAATTTACAAATATGATTAAATTTCAACAGGGGTATCAAGCGTGCGCTAAATTCATAAATACTCTGGATGAAATGTTAGATGTTTTAATGGGATTGGGAAAATAATTTAAAAGAAAAATTGCGGTTTATGATTATTTAGCTATTTGCGAATTTTCGCAAATTCGCAAATAGGTTTTTATCATATGAGGAGGAGTTAAAATGCGCGTTACTTCATTTATGGTGCAAAATAATGGAATTCGGAATTTAAATAAAAATTATCAAACCATAGATAAATTGACATATCAGGGTTCGACTTTGAAAAAAGTTCAATTTGCTTCGGACAGTCCGATAGACACGGTTAATCAAATGAAATTCAAAGGCGAGGCGCTGAAACTTGACCAGTATCTTACGAATATTACGGACGCGAAAAGCTGGCTGAATACGATTGATTCGTTATTAGCCGAAACAAAAGAAAGTCTGCAAAGAGCCCGCATTTTAACGGTTCAGGCGGGAAACGACACCAATTCCGCGTCGGACAGAGCGTTTATAGCTGAAGAAATTAATCAGATACTTGAAACTCTCGTTGAAGACTCTAATTCTACAATAGGCGACAGTTTTTTATTCGGAGGCACTGAAATACTCGACTCTCCATTTAATGAAAAACCTTTTAAAATAACTCGCGGAACAAGTCAGGACGCTGACGGAACAATGAAAAATGTTATACTGGACGTAGAATACGTTGGAGATTATAAACCGGTTTACAGAGAGATAGAAACAAATTCGTTAATACAGATAAACGAAAATGGAAATGAACTTTTTATGGCTGCGCCTAACGTTGTGCAAATTCCCAAGACGGTTCAGTCGGCTTCGCAATCGTTAAGCGAGTTAAACGGAGTTAGCTCCGGCGGACGCGGGTATTTTTCAATTAATGACGAATTATTTTATTTTGATACTGATAAAGATTCTCTTATGGATTTAAAAAATCTTATAAATGCAAGAGACGTTGGCGTGGACGCTGAAATAGACGGTCAGTTGACGGGAAAATCTGTTTTATTTACGGATCCGGCTTCGGCTTTGGGTTTTTCTGGAACATTTAAAATAAACGGAAAAGAACTCTCGGTTGTCGCTTCTGATTCGGCGGTAAACGTTGTTTCAAAGATTAATGCTTTAACAAGTTCTACGGGCGTTTCGGCAAGTATAGGAACAAACGAGAATATAGTTTTGGACGGAGGAGTTGAATTCAGTTTCAGCAAAGAATCAGGAGTTCAGACCATATTGAGCGATTTGGGACTTGTAGATTTTTCCAAAATCACTTCTTACAGAAATTTTCCCGCAAGCAATTCGCAAACTGATGTAAAGGGCGGAACGTTCGAGATAAACGGAACCGCGGTTTCAATAGCCGACAACGCGTCGGTTGACGATATAGTTAACGCTATAAACGCGGCTGGACCTTCGGGGATAACAGCTTCAGTCGACGCGGCGACCAATCAGGTTATATTATCCGGAGACCTTACAAATTTGAAAATACGAGATTCTGGCAATGACGCGTCATTAACTTCAAACGTAATGACGGAACTTGGATTTTTAACGAAATCCGGCGACATTAAATTAAATATTGACGCGGCTAACGTTACGAAAAATTATAATTTGAAAATAACAAGCGAAAATTATCATCAAATATTTCTTTCAGACGTTAAAGACTCTCATTTTTTAAGAGACGCCGGCGTGATAACCGGAGCGCCAAATCAAAAATCTCCGAACAACATTACGAATGCCGCGCAGGTTGAGAAACGGACAATTTTCGACGTATTGATAAAATTGCGCGACGATTTGCTTAATAATAACGCAACCGATTTAAACGGCGTTGATTTGGGTTATATTGACGGCGCTTTAAATAATATTGTGGCGAGGGATTCGGCAGTTGGAGCTAAAGTCAACCGTCTTGAAAGCGTAGCGTCAAGACTTGGAACATTGAAATTAAACAATGAAGAATTATTAGGAAACGCCGAAGAGGTCGATTATACTGAAATTCTAACTAAATTTCAACAGATGCAGAATGTTCAAACCGCGGCGTTGAAAATAAACGCTCAAATTATGCAAATGTCTTTAATGGATTATTTATAATGAGAAAAAAAGTCTTTATTATTCACGGTCATTCAATTTCTTTTCAGGAAGCGCTTAAAATAGTAATAGAAGCGATTTCGGCGAAAATTTATTATTACGATAAAAAATATTACGCCTTAAAAGAAATCAGCCGTTTTATTAGATACGCAGTCTACGAGACCGCGGATAATAAATTTGTGAAACAGCTTGAACGTTTGCTTGTAACAAAAATCGTGATATCGGAATTTTATCAGGACGCTTCTTTTAAACCCGACGATAGCTGGGTCGCTTTAAGCGATTATATGATAAAAAATAAATTATCCGGATACGAGGTTAAAAAAACCGAAAAAGAAAAAAAAGAATTTTGCGAAACATTATTTACAATTTCTTGCGGCGATTTCGCTAAAATCGTTTGCTGCCCCGAACCTTCAAAAGAAGGCATTCTACAATATTTGAAATACTTTCACGATTCGCTTGGAAACGATACCGAAGGAAAATATCTTGAAAAAGAAGCAGAAGAGTTTTTGAGAAAAATTATTTCTGAAAACGGGGGAAACGCGGACGCTTTTGTAGAAGGATTGAAAGAAATAATCAGAAACAGCGAAGCGGGCGGAGATCTTGACACAATAGGTTCGAATTCATTATACGGATACTGGGCGTTAAACGCAATACCTGCGGAAACCGGAGAATACGCGGTTTACGGCAGAGATTTCGAGTTTGATTTCATTAACTATCACGAAGGACTAAAACATTTAAATTTAAGATATAAAAATTGCGATATCTATATTCCTGATTTTCCAATAGACGCGATTCCGGATTTGAAAGACGATATCGAAGCTTTAATGGAATGTGGCAATTTTGTTCAGAGATTCGACGATCACCATCCTTACTCCAAAGAATCTAAAGACGCGCTCGAATATCTTTTGAACTCGGGAAAAATCGGATTTTACGCGATGTCGGGTTATCTTGAAGGAACTCCCGAAACGCCGAAAGACCTTCAAAAATGCGGAACCGATATGATATACGAGGGATTAATTCTGAACACGAATCTTGATTCGGATTATTGGAAAGAATTCACGCGGCTGGCTCATATTCAGGACTTGCACATAATGGAGGATAAAGCCGCTATAGATTTTTCAAAACTTATAGGCTCAAAATATTCCAAACTCGATATGGTTCAGCAAATAATGCAGTTGGCTTCTATGGAAGACTTAAAAGCTATTTTCGAAAGAACCGGATGGGGGAAAAAGATTTCCGATTATGAATCGGAATTGGAAAAAGTCTGCCCTAAACTTGAAGAAGGCATGGGATTCATCGAATATTCGCTGCCTTTGACTTCTGAAAATAAAACCGAATATTTTTCAAGATTAAATCAGATTCAAAAAATTTTTGTAATGGTTGGAAAAATATTCTCTTTCGGATTATACGATATGACGAATTTTTTTCATAAATACGACAAGTCAAATATTCATAGGATTCTGCTCGTATTATCTCCTTTCCAATCTTCCAAAGAAGCTAAAATCAACGTTGCTTCGGCTATTCATTATTTTAAAAATAAATTCGAATTCGATTATATGTTTTTTTGTTACGGATTAAGTTTGATGACTACGCGAAAGGTGAACGATAAAGATAAATCGCTTGATTTAAACGAGCTTGCCGGAAAAATAGGAGCCGAAGACGACGGAGGACATTCGGAAGCCGCGACCTGCAAACCATCGGCTAATAAAGAGTTTCCTAAACAGAGAATTCAGAAAGTTAATTCTTCCAATTTCGGAGAGTATATACGGTATATCGCTATGCGTCTTCAAAAAGATTTCGGATTCAAAATCGTGAAATCGGATAAGACGCCGGCGGGGTTTTATAAAAAAAATTAGAGTCATTGTATTTTTTCAAAATTCTAATTCGGTTTTCAGGTTATATGAGGTTTTTAACCGGCGGCTTTTTTTCAAACCTCCTTCCGCTTCCGATTACAATTTTTTTTTTATTTTTTAGATTCGCCGCCGTTTGAAGATTTGATTTCGAGTTCTTCTTTAAAAGCCGAAGGCACAAGGTCCCAAGGCAGTAATTTGCCAAGTATTGCGAGAATGAAAATGCCGCCGGGAAGAAGAAAAATTCCGATGGCGGGAATTATTTTAGCTATATCTTTAAGCTGCGCCAGACTCGCTTCAATTTCAGATTCGGTTAGACTTTGACCTTTTGACAGTTTATAAAGATTCAGAGTTAAATCCTTCGATTCCTGCATTTCTTTCCAGAGCGCGTTCCAATTTTTTCTTAAAATGGATTGTATATAAGGATACGCTTCTTTAGTTCTGTATTCTTCGTCGAAAATGAATTTTTGAATATTTATCATAATTCTTTTCTCCTGAATTTTATCTCCATTCCGTTTTGATTTCGATTTCGTTTTTATCAATTTTAAGCGACCGGTTTTCTCCGGATTCCCAGTCGGTTTTTTTGCCGTCTTTGAGAATAAATTTATATTCGATAAATTTGCTTGCGGGAAGTTTTAGCTCGAATGTCCATACCGGCCAGTCAGGACACGAAAAAGGACCGGCGGCTTTTTCAGGGTTCCATCCGCCGAGTTCGCCGGTATTTCCGCATATATAAATTTGCTGACCGAATTTCGTTTTATCGTTTTTAACATACCATCGGATTGACGCGTCTTCTTTTTTAGCGTTAAGCGAAAGCAAAAAATTTTTATAAACCGGATTCGGGTGTTTTTTTACGAAGACTTTTATTGAACGCGGAGAAAGCGATATGGAAACCTTATTGTTTTCTATTGAAATGGTATCTCCGTTTAGCAGGTCGGTTAGAATTTCTGATTTCAATAAAGAGTTCTGGAACAAATCAAATGTAAAATTTTTTTCCGATTCGGAATTATTCAGGGCGATTATCGATTCTTCGTTTTCTAATACCCTTGCGAATGCGAGCAAATCGCCCGATTTATAAAGTTCGATAAACTTGCCTTCGGCAAGCGACTTGTTGTTTTTTCTTATTGAAATAAGTTTTTTAATATAGTCGTATAACAAAGGTTCAGGGTCGAATATCATTTCGGTTCTTCCGGAATTTTCATCGATACCTTTGAGAGGACATTCTGTCCCGTAATAAATAACAGGAGTTCCTCGCAGGGTAAATATCAAACCGAGAGCGAGTTTGAGTTTGTCGATATTTTCGCCGGCAGAAGAATAAAATCTTGGAACGTCGTGATTATCTATAAAGATTGCCTGTTTTGAATTTTCAGGATAAACCGCGTCGTTATTAATAAGATTTGCAACGAGCGATAAATTTCCTGATTTGGCGATTGATTCGATTATTTTGTAATAAAGAGGGAAATCGAATAATTCGGAAATTCCAGCGTTGTAATAATTTTTCAAATAAAAAATATCTCCATGAAGAACTTCGCCGATAATGATAAAATCGGGAATTTTTTCTTCAACGGCAAAATCGTTTATATCGCGGATAAATTTTTTCCAGAAATTTATCGGAACGTGTTTAACCGCGTCGAGTCTGATTCCGGAACATCCGGATTTTTTTATCCAGTATTTTGTCATATTCAGCAGGTAGTCGTAGACTTCCGGATTGTTTTGATTAAAATCAGGAAGCCCGCCCATATTTCCCGATTCGACTTCTTCCTGAAGATTCCAATTTTTAATATCTCCTTTGTCGTTAAACCAGCCGGCATTTGAACGCTTTAATTCGGCGTCCCATTCTACGTGATTTAAGACAATATCAATAATTAATTTTATTCCTTTTGATTTTAGCGCGTCAGACAATTTTTTCAAATCTTTTTCGACGCCGAAATGTTCTTCGATTTTATAAAAATCTTTTATCCAGTAACCGTGAAAACCGTAAGACCCGAAAAATTCAAGGTCGCGGTTGTCGTTAAACGGAGATAACAATAAAGCGGTTATGCCGAGGTTTTCAAGATAATTTATTTTTTTAATAATTCCTTCGATATCGCCTCCGTGATAAGCGTTTGGATTTATTTTGTCAATTTTGAAATTATTATCGGGGTTGCCGTCGTAGAACCTGTCAATCATAATCTGATATACGATTTCAGTTTTATTGTTAGGTTGAAAGGCCGAAACGGCGGATAACGATATTAGAATTGACAAAACCATAAATAATATTTTTTTCATTTAAAACGTCCTTTTGTAAAAAATTCAGTCGACGGTTGTAACGCAATTTCTTCCCGATTTTTTTGAATGATATAACGCTCCGTCGGCAAGTTTAATTATATCATCGGCATTGAATATGCCGGCGTTTGATTTGCGATATGTGGCGACGCCCAGACTGATAGCGATGCTTATATGTTTATCGTGAAAAGGAATTTTAGCGTTTTCGATTTTTTTACGCAACCGTTCGGCGAGTATAACGGCTCCATTTTTATCGGTTTGGGGAAGTATTAAAGCGAATTCGTCGCCTCCGTATCTTGCCGCGAAATCAACGGAACGTATTGTTTTGAGAAAAATATCGGACGTATTTTTCAAAACTTCGTCTCCCGCCTGATGACCGTAGACGTCGTTGATTTTTTTGAAATGATCGATATCGCACATAATTAAAGAAAAAAAATTGTTTCCGGATTTTGAGCGTTCAAGTTCGTCTTCCAATTTTTTTTTAAAATATTTTTGAACAAAAAGTTTGGTTAATCCGTCTGAAATAATCAAACTGTTGATTTCAGATTTTAATTTTAGTTTATAAATGATTCTTGAAATCTGAAAACCTATCATTTTAAAACATCCTATTTCAAAAGGCGAGAAGAACGAGAGGGATTTGGCGATATGCATAATTCCGGACTGCGAGCTTTTATCGTATAACGGAATAAATATGGAATCAATATCGGGTTGTTCAATATCGCAGACGAATTCGCCGGTTTTTTTGGAAAATGCAATTACGTGATTTTTGTCTGAAAGCGATTTATAAAAATCCGAGTTTAAAAGAGATTCGATATTATTATCCGGATAACCGGCGCTTTCAGGGGTCTGGTTTTTATAAAAATAAAAATCCTTGTTTTTGAGGTTTTCAAAAAAAATTAAACTAGCATAGTCAAAATCAAAATTTTTTATTAGTCCTGAAGTCAATGATTCTTTAAATTTTTCCATCGAGGTTTGCCGTTGAAGATCTTTGGAAACCTCAAAAACCGATATTATTAAATTCGCGTTATCCTCGAGAATCGAACGTTTTTCAATAATATCATTCAGATGTTTAGAGTTTGCGCTATAGAATCCGGCGTTTTCGAATATTGAAGACAAATTGTATTTTTTTTGCAAAGCGTAAAAGTAAGTAAAAAAATTAAAACATAAAAAAAGAGCGAGTATAATCATTATCTCCGCCGCGAATTCAACGGGTTTGATTTCGTAATCAAGATAAAAAAATCTTATAGCGGCCAAAACTAAAAATATGTAGAATAATTTTTTCGACGCTTTTGAAAAATCCGGACAACGCGTCCATAAGAACGGAATGATTATGAAAAATAAAAAAAAATTATAGTTTAAATTTGAAAAACGAACTTTGTATTCGGGGAAAAAATATATTAAAAAAAATACGGCGGTCCATAATATTAAAACAGCGGAAAACAATATTTTTATGATAAGATTCTGAGTTTCGGATAAATGCGGTTTATCGAAAACCGGCTCCGGATTAAAGACTGCGTCTAAACTGTTTAGTTCTGAATATTTCATTTACTTCTCTTTATAAACCGTTTTATTTTTTCCGGAATTTTTTGCTTCGTATAAAGCCGAATCCGCGACGTTTATTAAAAAGTCCGGCGTTTTAAGAGATAATTTTGATAATTCTGCGAGCCCGAGACTTATAGAAATTGTTTCGTTTTCTAAAATATGACTTTCGGTAAAAATTTTTTTTCTGATAGTCTCGGCGATTTCAAAAGCGCGGTTGTTGTCGTAATCGGGTAAAATCACTGAAATTTCTTCGCCGCCGTATCTGCAAGCTATAGAGGTTTTCGGAGAATTACGTTTTATGATTTTTGAGATTATTTCAAGGGTTTTATCGCCCGCAAGATGTCCGTAATTATTATTGAATTTTCTAAAATCGTCGACGTCAATCATAATTAATGAGAGAAGTTGATTATATCTGAAAGCCCTGTTAGTCTCTGTTTTAATAGCGTTATCGAAATACCATCTTTTATATAATCCCGTCAAACCGTCGGTTTCGGCGAGTTCGACGGATTTTTTGTGCAACAGCAAATTTTGGAAATTCATAAACATAAGATTAGTCAGATAGTCGGCGTATCTTAAAGATTCGGTTGTGAAAAAATTTTTTTCTTTTGATTCAAGACGGACAACGCCGACGGACATATTATCTTTTATTATCGGGATAACGACTATGGATTTGAAAATTGAAACTTCAGGAGGCAGAATATTCGCTATTCTGTAATCGCCGCCCGCGTCTCTGCAAATCAATGGAGAATTGTTTTCCATTATCATATAATCAAGTTTGTCAAAATCGAAAATCTCATTCGCGCCGGCGTTTGAATTAATCAGAATTTTTTTTTCGAGCATGTCGTATTGAAGAATCTTTATTTTTTTTAAGGCGGCGTTTCCGAAATTTTTATTTAGTAAATCTATGAAAGTTTGCAGCAATTCATCGATGGAACGGGCTTGATAAAATAACATCGAAGATTCGTTGAGGGATTTAAATTTGTCTATTTTAGATTCTATCAAAGGAATCATTTGCAGAGTTCCGTCGATTTCCGCGCAAACGATATTATTTTTTTCGCGGATATTTTTGAGAAATATTATCGAGTCGAGTTGAATGGCCGCGGCTCTTCCTATAAGCCCGCAGATGAGAATAGTCAATAAAACCGTAAAGATTGAAAATGTGAAAATATAATATATTTTATCAATAATATTGCCGTCGAAAACGCTTGAAAATAAAAAAATATAAAGAATAATGATAATCGACGCGCAAACCGGCGGATAATAACCGTTTAACGAAGGCGCGGAAAATAAAAGCGCAAGAAGAAGAAGATTGAAAATTATTATTTGAAAATTGCAGGAATTTTTGAGAAAAATCAGCGTTGATGCGATAAATAAAAGAATGAAAAAAGAATGAATTATAAATACGGGTTTGTTCCGGAATATTATTTTATCGCCGGAAAAATCATATATTTTCATTTTAATTTATATATCATTCGGCAATTATAAGAGAATTTCCGTCTTCGGAAAAATCGCGGTTGTTCGGGTCCTCAATCCAGTTGTTTCCGTCGATTACAAATTTATAAATGTGTCTTCCCGGCGATAATTTTTCTATTCTCTGCCAGATACCTTCGCTGTTCTTTGCGAGTTTTCCTATTTCAGGGTCTTTGAAACTGTCGCCTGCGCTACCTTTGTTGCCCCAATCGTTCCAGTCGCCAAGAACTTGAACTGTGTTAGCGCTCGGTTTGTCAAGCTGAAACATATAACCGCCTTCGACTTTATGAGGACCCGGCAATCTTGGTTTTATTAGATTTAGAAATCCTCCGCAACCGTTCAACAAGAAAATTGAAATAATCAGAAACGAAAAACAAAGATAATTTTTAAATTTCATAGTTTAAAATTTTAAATCAATGATAGTTAAAAGTCAACATAAAAATAAAAACGAATTATTGTATTATTAAAAAAAATTATGCTTTTCTTAGCAAAAAAATTTTTTATAATTTGGATAGCTTTTCCGGTTTATCCGGCTAATGAGATAAAAAGCCCAAACTTTAAAAAGTTTGGGCTTCAAATCAAATCAAATCAAATTCAAGCTGATAAAATATATAAAAACGCCGCGTTATTGTAAATTGTAAAACGCGGATTTTCCGGCGTATATCGCCTGCGAACCGAGTTCTTCTTCGATTCTAATCAATTGATTGTATTTTGCGATTCTGTCGGTTCTTGAAGCCGAGCCGGTCTTAATTTGACCCGCGTTAGTAGCGACTACTATATCGGCAATGGTCGTATCTTCGGTTTCGCCTGAACGATGAGACACTACGGCGGTAAAACCGGCGCGTTTTGCCATTTCTATGGCGTCGAGCGTTTCAGTTAAAGTTCCAATTTGATTGACTTTAATAAGAATGGAATTGGTGACGCCGAGTTTAATGCCTTTTGCAAGATATTCTGTGTTAGTAACGAACAAATCGTCTCCGACAAGCTGCATTTTATTTCCGAGTTTATCCGTCATAATTTTCCAGCCGTCCCAATCGTTTTCCGCCATTCCGTCTTCAATAGAAATGATAGGATATTTTTTTGCGAGGTTTTCGTAATAAGCGACCATTTCAGCCGAGGTTTTTTTTGATTTGTCCGAACGTTTGAAAAAATATTTTTTATCGACAAAGAATTCGCTGGAAGCCGGGTCCATTGCGATAAATACGTCTTTGCCCGGTTTGTATCCTGCTTTTTTTATAGCCGCGACAATATGTTCGAGCGCTTCTTCGTTTGATTTCAAATTAGGAGCGAATCCGCCTTCGTCTCCGACCGCTGTGCTGTATCCGTGAGCTTTTAAAACTGATTTCAGATTGTGGAAAATTTCGGCGCCCCATCTTAAGGCTTCTTTAAAAGAAGGCGCTCCAACCGGCATAATCATAAATTCCTGCAAATCGACGCTGCTGTCCGCGTGCGAACCGCCGTTTATGATATTCATCATAGGAACCGGCAGAACTTTGGCGTTCACTCCGCCGATATATTTGTATAAAGGAAGTCCGCAGGCTTCCGCGGCGGCTTTAGCGTTTGCGAGAGATACTCCGAGAATAGCGTTGGCTCCGAGTTTTGATTTGTTTTTAGTTCCGTCGAGTTTAATTAAAGTTTTATCAAGTTCGGCCTGGTCGATTGAGTTCATACCGAGAATTTTCGGTCTGATTATTTTGTTGACGTTGTCAACCGCTTTTTGAACGCCTTTGCCGAGATACCTTTTTTCTTTAACGTCGCGCAGTTCGACCGCTTCGTTTTCTCCGGTTGACGCTCCGGACGGAACAGCCGCTCTACCCATTGCTCCGCATTCCAATATTACTTCTACCTCAACAGTCGGATTGCCGCGGGAATCTAATATTTCCCTTGCCCATACATCAATAATTCCTGTCATAATGTTTACACTCCTTTATTATACTAAATTATTTCTCAAAAAATACAGTTGAAAAATCAGCGAATTAGTTTTTGAAATTCAAATGAAAAATTCGACCAAAATTCAATTTGTTTAATTTTATAAAATTCCTCCGAAAAAATCAACATTTAATTTTTAAAATCAGGTAAAAAAACTTGACTTTTAAATATTTTATAAATAAAATTATTTCAAATTGCCGCGCGTTAAACTTATAAATAACGAAACGGTTATTTTTTTAATTTTAACCGGCGTCATTGCTGATATTTAAAATAGGGGGAAATTATATGTTTGAAGGCGTAACCACCGCGATTATAACGCCATTTAAGAATGGAAAAATAGACGAGAGCGCATTTGAGAAACTAATAGATATTCAGATTGAAAACAATGCAAACGGGATAGTTCCCTGCGGAACAACCGGCGAATCCGCGACTTTATCGTTGGAAGAACACGAATATGTGATAGAGCTTGCGATAAGGCGCGGGAAAAATAAAATTAATATTATTGCGGGAACCGGTTCCAATTCGACAAACGACGCCATACGACTTACGATGCATGCGAAAAACGCCGGAGCCGACGGCGCTCTGATAATTACGCCTTATTATAACAAACCCACTCAAGACGGATTATACAGGCATTTTAAAACCATAGCGGAAAACGTTGATATTCCGATTATACTTTATAATGTTCCGGGACGCACCGGAGTAAATATGCTTCCGGAAACCGTAGCGCGTTTGTCCGAAATTCCCAATATTGCGGGAATAAAAGAAGCTTCGGGAGACGTATCGCAGATTTCTGAAATTATCAGATTATGCGGAAATAACTTAAACGTGATATCGGGCGACGACGCTTTGTTTTTTCCCATACTTGCGTTGGGCGGAAAAGGCGTTATCTCCGTTATAGCAAACATTATTCCGGGAAAAATCGCGGAGTTATACGATAGTTTTATGAAAAATAAATATGATAAAGCAAGAAGCATACATTATGAATTTTTACCGCTAATGAAGTCTATGTTTATCGAGTCTAATCCTATACCGGTAAAAACAGCCGCTTCTTTAATGGGTCTTTGCGATTTTGAAATAAGACTTCCTTTGTGCAATATGAAAAAAGAAAATTATAATTCGCTGCTTAAGACTTTGAAAGAATATAAACTTATAAAATAAAATTTTTAATAAAAAGGTGCGCTTATATGCTTACGTCAAAAGACAAACTTTTTAATAACGCGGTTGTAACGCTTCTTGGCGTCGTTTTTTTTGCGATAGCCGTTTTATTTACTACGAAGGTTCAAAATATAGTGTTGAACAAACCTGTTACGGTTGTAGTCGCGGCTATGGCGATTTTTTTTATCTGGCTGGTTCAATCGGTTGAAAATGGAAAATTTGAATTGCCGAACTCTCCCATAACGCTCCCTCTAATTATGATGATACTCGTAGGCTGCGTTATTCATACGGTGATTTCTCCTTTCAAATATTACGCCCTTGAAGAATCAGGAAGATTTATCGGTTATTTTATTTTTGTTTTTGCTATCGTTAAATATATTACGTCAGTTAAAACGATAGATAAGTTTATGATTTTTATAATGCTGATAACCGGATTTACTTCGTTATACGGAATTATGCAGATTTATGATATTGATCCTTTTGTAGAATGGGGAATGCCGGTAGTTCCGTATGTCTCAACATTTGGAAACAAAAACTTTTTTTGCGGCTATCTCGTCGTGGGCGTTCCGGTTTGTCTGGCAATAATTGTATATTCGAAAAATCATTTGGTTAAAGCTCTGGCGTTTATATCTTATATACTTGCGGTTTTTAATCTGGTTTCTTCCGGAAACAGAAGCGCTATAATAGGCTGGGCTTTTGAAAACGTGGCATTCGTGATATTCAGCATAAGATTTGGTTTTTTGAGTTTCAGTTTGAAAAATAAAAAAATGTTTTTCGGCACATTATTAAGCGTATTAGTTATGTTTTTATTGTTGTTTTTCGCGGCTGCGAAATTCAGCCCTTATTTTGCAATGCGAATGAGAACCGTTTTCCAAACCCAGTTTGGCACTAACAGAGTTCGCGTTATAATGTGGACTGGAGCCGCCCGTATGTTTAGAGAAAAACCATTAATGGGCCAGGGTATGGGAACGTTTCAATTGACTTTTGGTCCAAAACGCCCATGGAATTATAATAGGTCTGGAGTCAGTCATAATACGATGCATTCTCATAATGAATACATGGAATGGTTTTCCGAAACCGGATTAGTGGGCATAACTTTGTTCTGGTGGATTATAGTAAGTTATTTTATTTTTGTTATCCATATGTTTATTCGCGTGAAGAACAAGACATTCAGGAATATGCAGATAGGACTGATGTGTTCAACGCTCGGTTTTCTTGTTGAAAATATTATGAGCGTAAATTATAGGTGGACGGGTCCGGCTCTTAACGCGTGGTTTGTTATGGGACTGTCGACCGCATTGTGTTTTGCCGTAAAAAACGAAGCGCCTGTTTTGCAGACTAATTCTTCTAAAAAAACGCCGGTTAATTCCAACCCCGCAAAATATATTTTGTATGCCGGTTTAATTTTCATATTTGTTTATTTTCTGAATTTCTGTTTTAAAATGATTAAATCCGATTTTTATTTAAAAATGGGAATGGTAAGAGTAGACACTGGAAATCCTAACGAACAGATGCTTAATGAAGCCGAGTTTTTTTTAAAAAAATCCATTGTATTGTATCCGTTTGATTTATCGAGTTATTATAAACTTGGATATGTTTATTTGCAGAAAGGCTCTAATTTAGTGAATAAAGGGCGGCATCAGGAAGGAAAAGTTTTGCTTGACAAAGCGCTTGATATGTATAATGAAATAATAAAGCTTGCTCCGAATTACGCTCAAATTCATAATAATCTTGGTATGCTGCAAGGTCAAATGAATAATACTTTCGAAGCTGTCAGACAGTTTGAATGGGCTACAATGCTTGAAAATAACGAGAAAAACCACGATAATCTTATACGTTTTTATATGAGCCGTTTAAACAATCCGGGACAGGCGTTTTATCATACTTATATGATAAAAGAAATCGCCCGCGAGGAAAAAGACCGGAAAATGGGAATGTATTTATACGATATGCCGAATATCGGAGACGATTATCCAAAAAACAAATTGGAAGATTGGATTATTGGATTGAAAAAAAATTTCAAGGAATATAATGATTTGTATAGCGAATCTTTAAGAAATATTTCCACAATAAGAGCTGCGAAAAAGGATATGAAATCCGCGGTGAACTGGATAACGCTGGCTATAGATTTAAACGATTCTAACGCAATTTATAAAGCCGTTATGATGGAATATATGCTGAATTCCAAAAATATTGTCAACGTCAAGAAGTATTATAATTTTCTCGATAGAAAATACGCGAATGTTGATATGGGATTTAAATCGGAATTGTATAAAACCGTTTTGCCTTTGTTGAATCAATACGCTCAGAACAGCGATTATAAACCCGAGGATAAAGCGGAGATTTATCTGATGATGGCTAAATCGTTGAAAAGTCTTAACGATATTCAGAGCGCCAGACATTTCAGCGGCGAATCGAAAAAACTAAATCCTAATTCAAAAGAACTGAATGAATTTTTGAAAACGTTATAAAAAAATGAAAACGTATTCGTTTAACGAACTAATTGAAAAAACAAACGAAGATAACTCCGGAATATTCGAAGGGACGCTTTATATTTCTTTGAATAACGGGGAGAAAATCAATCGCAAAAAAGGAGTGGACACTATTATGTTTGATTGCGAAAACGGAACCACTCTTATAATTGAAAAAGATTGCGAAACTAAAAAAGTTTTGGGAATAGAGATATTCGAATGAAAAATAAAACGGTTTTATTTATTTTAATTTTAAGCGCATTGTCGGTTGTTTTGATTATAACGGACATTTCACTGAGGCGGTTTTCAACTTCAGAAACCGCTAAAATTAAAGGCGGCAAAGATTTTGGTTTTAATTTTTTGAAAAGCGGGAGCGGTTCCAAATATATTAAGATTTTCAGAATAGAAGGAGTTTTAACCACAGCGGGAGAAGAAAGTTTATTCGGATTTCGCGGAGGCGCGGACTATTACGCGGAAGAAATAGAAAAGTGCTCCAAGGACGATATGATAGCGGGGATATTATTAAGGATTAATTCGCCGGGAGGAGCGGTGTGCGCGTCGCAGGAAATTTTTAACGCTTTGAATAAATTCAAGCGAACCACCGGAAAACCGGTAATCGCTTCAATGGCGGAGATAGCGGCGTCCGGCGGTTACCATATAGCTTCCGCCGCCGATTCCATATTTGCCGGCGCCGGAACTCTCACAGGCAGCATCGGCGTAATAATCGGAGGCGTGACAATTCAAAAACTTATTGACAAAATAGGAATCGAGCCCAACGTATATACAAGCGATAAACATAAAGATATTATGTCTCCATACAGGCAGCCGACTGCGGAAGAAAAGAAGATAATGAACGATATGGTAAAAACCGTTTACGACCAATTTCTAAAAGACGTTAAATCGTCCAGAAAAAATAAGTTTAAAAAACCCGACAAGGAATTATTCGACGGGAGGATATTCAGCGGAATACAGGCTCTTGAATTCGGACTTGTGGATTACATCGGAGGATACTCTGAATCGCTCGAATATTTATGGACTTTAACCGGCAATACTGGAGAGCCGGTTATAAAAACCGGCGATTCTGAAAATTTTTTCGTTAAATTGCTGAACGAAAGTTTATTTTCAAATAATATATTTAAAACCATATCAAAACGGATAGAATTCGAAAATTCGCCGTCGTTAAAATATCTGTATAGAGGGGATTTGAATTGACCGGCGATAATAAGAAAATACTAATTGTAGAAGACCAGAAATTTATCAGAAATATAGTCGCGCTTAATCTCAGAAAAACCGGATTTGAAATCGTTCAAGCGGAAAACGGCAAAGAAGGTTACGAGTTGGCTAAAACCGAAAAACCCAATTTGATACTGCTTGATTTGATGATGCCTGTAATGAACGGATTCGAAACTCTCAAATTATTGAAAGCGGACGATTTGACAAGAAAGATTCCCGTTATAATATTAAGCGCCCTTTCTCAAAAAAATCAGGTGCTTGACGCGATAAGTCTCGGCGCGCTCGATTATATTACAAAACCGTTCAAGATAGAAATAGCGAATCAAAAAATAATTCAGGTTTTAAAAAAAATGCAAAGCGTTCAAAAACAGATTAATCTCGAAACCTACCCTTCTTTTTATAAGAACAACGTTTTATACGTAAAATGTCCCGATGAATTTATTGACATAGAATATATAAAGAAATTGTTAAACACGATTTCTAAAAACAAGGAAGAAATCTGCGAAGTATTAATTGATTTGACGGAAAACGCTTATATAGATAATTTGAATGTGATTTTTTTCGACAGGTTTTTTGAAAAATTAAAAACTATGAGCATTAAAATCAGCGTGATTTTGAAAAATGATGAAATGGAAGAAAATTTCAAAACCTCAGATATTAAAACCGAATATAAAATATTCAAGAATATTTCAGACGCGTTGCCGATAGATATTGAACTTGAAGAAATTTCCAATTTGACTACAATATCTGCGGAAACCGCTAAATATTCCGGACCCGTATCCTTCAAAAATCATATTCCAATACTCAACTATTATATTGAACCTGCAATGAATCAGGTCGACGATCTTGAAGCCGCTTTCAACGAACTGCTTGATTATAATAAGCATAGAATAATTGTGAATCTCCACAACATACACAGCGTTCCGGCGCGGTTTGCCGGAAATTTAATAAAATTCCAGTCTATTGTAAGTTCAAAATTCAACGGTAAAATCGAGCTTGTAATTCAGTCTGAACAATTAATAATTCAATTAAAAGAGGGCGGTTTTTTATCTAAATTTGAAGTGTATACCGATGAAGAAGCCGCGCTTGAACGAATAAATTTTTGAAATGGGCAAAATAAACGTTCTTGATGAAAACCTTATAAATAAAATCGCGGCAGGCGAAGTCATAGAACGCCCCGCGTCAATAGTCAAAGAATTGATAGACAATTCCATAGACGCGGGTTCCGACGAGATAACCGTTTTCATTGAAAAATCCGGAAAAAAAAAGATTAAAATAATCGACAACGGATGCGGTATGGATGAAGAAGACGTTTTTTTGTCGGTTGAACGTCATGCTACGAGTAAAATCAGGAATTCGGACGATTTGTTCAAAATCGCCACTCTCGGATTCAGGGGAGAAGCTCTCGCAAGCGTCGCCGCGGTTTCAAAAACGACTATTTCAAGCAGGCGGCGCGGAACTCTTGAAGGAAATAAACTTGTAATTGTCGGCGGGCAGATGAAGGAAAAAAATCCGGCGGGATTATCAGCCGGAACCGAAATATCGGTTGAAAACTTGTTTTTTAACACGCCTGTCCGGAAAAAATTTTTAAAAACCGAATCTACCGAAATTGCTCATATTCTCAATACCGTATGCAACCATTCAATAGCTTATCCGCATATTCATTTTAAACTTTATTCGGACGATAAACTTCTTTTTGAATCGGTTAAACATCCGGACAGACTAAATTCAATACTTGATATTTACGGTCATTCGATTGGCAAGGATTTAATAACCGTGAAAGATTCGTTTCAGGATATGCGTGTCGAGGCGTATCTCGGTTCTCCCAATATTTCCAGAAAATCAAGGGACAGACAAAAGATATTCGTGAACAACCGGTTCATACGAAATTCCTCAATATCCGCCGCCGCCTATAACGCTTACAAAACGCTTCTTACGATAGGAGAACATCCGGTATTCATTATTTTTTTAGATATTTCACCGGAAAGCGTGGACGTAAATATTCATCCCGCAAAAAGCGAAGTAAGATTTACCGATAATCAGCGCGTAATGTTTAATATGGAAAATATATTAAAAAAAGGACTAATGAAAAGTCCGTTTTCAGCTCCGCGCGTTAATCTTAAATCTTACACGGTTTCGGAATTGACTGGAAACGCGAACTATAAACGGGAATCTGAATCCGGAGGCATAAACAATTCTGGTTATTCCGAGAATAAAGAATTAATTATAAATAAAAAAATAACGGAAGCGGAAAATCAAGAATTGGGATTGATTAAAACGGGAATAAATACGGCATTATCCGGGAATATTGAAAAATCGAACTGCATTGGAAAGGAATTTTCCGGCGGCTCGGAGTTAAACGGTATTCCTGCGAATTTCGTTTCAGGACAGATTCCGAATTATAAAATAATCGGACAATCCGCAAATTTATATATAATTATTGAAACCGACGCCGGATTAAAAATAATCGATCAGCACGCGGCTCATGAAAGAATCTTATATAATAAATTTATGGAAGCCGTTAAAAACAAAGAATCGGTCGAAGCCCAGCTTCTTTTGATGCCTTTAAACGTCGAGGTTACTCAAGCTGAAAAAATTGTAATGCGGGAATGGCTGCCTGTTTTAAATAAGCTTGGTTTTGAGATGGAAGAATTCGGCGCGAATTCTTTTTTGATAAGGAGTATGCCTGTGTTTTCCGGCATAAGGGCCGACGATAAAAGAATTCTGCTTGATTTAATCGACGATATTATTTCTTTTGGCAAATTAAAAAATTTCGACGAGATGATTCGTCATATAATCGCGACAATGGCTTGCCGAGCCGCGATAAAAGCGGGCTGCAGATTAATGCCCTCCGAAATGAAAGATATAACTGAAAAAATATTGACCGACAATACGCTGGCGTCTTGTCCGCACGGCAGACCCACTTCAATTGATATTACTTTTGACGAATTGGAAAAAAGTTTTAAACGAAAAAAATAATCCGCAGACGGAGTCGTTATGAAAAACACAATAATTTATCCCGGAACTTTTGACCCTATAACTTTCGGGCATATTGATATTATAGAAAGGGCTTCCAATATGTTTGAAAAAGTATTGGTCGGAATAATCAAACATCCGGTTAAATCCAATTTTATGTTTTCGATAGAAGAACGTATAGAATTCGTGAAAAAATCCGCCGCGAAATTTTCCAATGTGGAAGTCGAACCGTTCGAGGGTTTGCTGATACATTACGCCAGACGAAAAAATATAAGACTTGTATTGAGAGGTTTGAGAGCCATAACTGATTTTGAATACGAATTTCAGATGGCGCTCACCAACAAAAAACTCGATAACGAAATTGAAACTATATTTATGATGACGAATCAGAATTATTCGTATTTAAGTTCGAGTATGGTGAAAGAAATAGCGAAATATAAAGGCGATATATCGGGATTTGTTCCTGATTTCATAGTTGAAAAATTTAACGCGGATAATACATTAGAAGTAAAATGAAGTAGCGATTCCAATTGGAATCGCTTAAGCGGTTTCTTTGAAACCAAGCAGTTTCTTTGAAACCGCCCTTTTCTAAAACATATATGCCCGCTTGTTAAAACTTTTAAAAACCTGAAAACTGCCAAGTAAAAAATAATGCTTTTAAAAAAAGCACGCAAAATCAATCTTTTTTTAAGCAATTTTTCTATATTCTAATGCAGTTTTCAGGTCAAAGTTCCAGGTCTTTAACTTTTTTTTGCATCTCTTTAAAACGTTCTTTTTCTTCTTTCTTCAATCTGATTTCGTTGATGTCGGATTCTGAAATCGGGGGATACACGGGAATTCTGAGATTGATTGAAGCTATAAGGGAAGAACCGCCTTTGTATTTGATTCCTTCGCCGGCATACCCTCCGGTAGTCATATAAGTCAGAGCGAGAGTAGGAACGAATTTTTTAATTCTGAAATTAACTATAAGCGGATTCTGTTTTCCGTCGAGCGGTTTTAATATTTCAAAATACATTCTGAATTTATTCAAATTCAAATCTATGCCCGTAAAAATTATGTTTGCTTCTTCGGGATAATAGTATTGAGCCATATTGCTGAACATTTTGGAATAATTGCCGAAAATATAACCGCATACTACGCGCGTGTTATCGTTTATCAAAGTTTTTCCGAAACTTGCGAATACGCCGTAAGCGCTTGACGGTCTGGAAAAATCCTTGTAATCTATTTCAGAACTCATCTGATTGCCGAGGTCGATTGCGAGGGTATATAAAGCCCCTGCGGCAATAGCCGGAATTTTCGGTTTTTCCTGATTTATCGTATATTTTGCGCTTAGCGAAACAAACGACATTAGAACCGGATTTGTATATTCTTGTTTGCCTGAACCTTTTCGCGTTCCCGTGATTTCTCCGATAACGTTGAAAAGATTAAAATCCGCGCTTATTCCTTTTGTTTTATCCTGTTTGAAAGGAGTCGGCGCCAGAATAATCGCGGTAATATTATTGTCAAGTTCGTTTTCTTTTTCTCCGAGTTTATCCGCGTCAATCATTGAAACCGAAGAACTTGCGCCTAAACCGAAGAGTATATGAGGGGAAAAAAATACGCCTAAAACTAAAATAACAATATTCAAAAATATTTTTTTCATTTATTTAAATCTTCCTGTTTTTTTCCAAATATCATTCTGCCCGCGGATGTTTGTATCGCGCTTGTTACAACCGCTTTTACGATTTGATTAATTTGACGGTTGGCGTTGTCGATTACAACCATTGTTCCGTCGTTAAGATAGCCGATGCCCTGATTATGCTCTTTTCCCTCTTTTATAATCAGGATTTCTATCAGTTCGCCCGGCAGCATTACGGGTTTCAAAGCGTTTGCGAGGTCATTAATATTCAAAACCTGAATCGATTGGAGTTCCGCGACTTTATTCAGATTATAATCGTTAGTGATTAAAGGAGAATTCAATTCTTTTGACAAAGCGATAAGTTTTTCGTCGGTTTCCGAAATTTCAGGAAAATCAATATTCACGATTTTCAGTTTTATTTTCGGGTTGGATTGAATTTTATTAAGAATATCAAGACCGCGCCTGCCGCGGTTGCGTTTCAGATTATCGTGCGAATCAGATATTGTCTGAAGTTCTTTTAAAATAAACTTGGGTATGACGATTATGCCATCGATGAAACTTAGATTTAAAATATCGAGGATTCTGCCGTCTATAATAACGCTCGTATCGAGTATTTTAAAACTTTCGGAACGTTTTAATGAAATATCAGAATTTGATCTGATAAAAAAATAATATTTTATAAAAATCCAAATAATAAAAATTGAAGAGATGACGCCGGCAGCCGCATAAAATTTATTTCTCAGTATATTGAGTTTTGAATGAAGAAAAATAATTCTGTGAAGAAATAAAGACTGACCGAAATATATAATCAGAATAGCCGCCAATATAATTGAAACAAGTTTTACAGCGTCTTCAAGTTTTAATTTGAAAATTAAATTCAAACTTACAATGAAAATCGCGGACAATCCTATTGAGAAAACAAGCAGATAAGGATTTTTGAATATAATATTTAAAATTATATTCGCCGCGATTAAAATTGTCCAAAAAAAAATATCAGTTTTCTTCAACTTCTTCCTCGATATTTTCTTCAACCAGTCCCAAAAATTCAATATCTTTTTCCGTTAAACTGAAATTCTTTTTCAATACTTTCTCAAGTTGTTTTTCAGATTCCTTATAATCGATTCCTTTTATTAAAGCAAGCTCTCCGCAAATCAGGGATTTAAAATTAAGATATAATTTTTTTTCGTTCGCATTTAATTGACCGTGAGCTCTTCTGCGGTAGATAAGTTTGCTCATCCATTCGGCGCATTTCACTATATTAGACGATTTAATGATTGAATTTAAATCGTTGATAATTTTCGCCATATCGTCGTCTTCCATTTTAATCGGGTCTTTTTTCAGAATATTAAGGGCTTTGCTTAATTGTTTATCCGATGATATGTTTCTGATTCCGTTAGCTTCAATCATATCAACCGGAATTAATAATTCCATATTCGAATGAATTAATTGAATTTTGACGAATTCCTGATTTGCTTTATCGATTTTTTCTTTTAAAATTTCTACTACAGTTCCCGCTCCGTATAACGGACAAACAATTTTATTCCCTACTTTATACATAAAATAACTCCTCTAAAATCTCAAAATTTATAAAAAAATTATTATAAAAAACCGCTTATAAATTATATTATAATATGAAAACAAATAATTTCAACAAAAAAATTAAAAAAATTAAAAAAAAAATTAAAGTTTTCCTTTTTTTTGCCGATATATATAAATGATATAGGATAAAAATCCGGTTTTAGGATAGTTTTGTCCAATTTTGACGGAAAATTTGATTTTTAGATATATTTTATAAAAACGAATTTTTTTTAGTAATAAAAAATTCAGATTAAACGGATTTAATTAAGTTTCCACGGACGGAAAATATGTTAGTAACAACAAATTTAGGCGCGTATCAGGCGTTAAGGTATTTTAACAACACGAGTAATGTTGTTTCAAAGACCATTCGGCGGCTATCATCCGGAGTGCGGATAAATTCAGCTTCGGACGACTGCGCCGGCTTGAGCGTTTCTGAAAAATTCAAGGCGGACCTGCTTGGGATGAAGCAGGCTTTACGAAATGTTCAAGAAGGCATTTCAATATTACAGACAGCCGACGATTCGTATATTCAAGTTCAGAATACTTTAAACAAAATGAAAGTTCTGGCGATTCAGTCGGCTAACGACACGCTTTCTTCAGACGAGCGATTGGCTTTGGATAACGAGTTGTTTCAATATAAAGTCGAGTTAGACAGGATATTCAGAAGAACCACGTCTGGAAATAATCAGCATATATTCGGAGAGCCTGAAACCGGTTGGGTTGACAAAACAAGCTCTGAAATCCCTTCCACTTACAGTTCAACCCAAACTTTTACGGACGGTTATTCTCAAACGTATTCGGTAGGGTCAATGCTTACTACGGCTCAGTTACGGGCGGCAAACGCTTCTAACATACTTGGAACCCATCAGGTTATAGATACGGGAACCTCGCAAACGGTTTTTACCGAGAGCTCCGGACAAACTGAAACATTTCAGACTGGGAAGACCGATTCGTTTTCAGTTAGCGCAACCACTCAGACAAAATCTGTGGGAGTAACCGAAGTTACTTATACGCCAGGGACAACCGATACGTTTAACCGCGGATTAGTAAATTCTTTTACCGCAGGCGTTACTCAATCGTGGACGCGCGGAACCCATGAAACAAAATATATTGACGGCGCTATGAATATTAATCTTACCGCTTCGCCCGATACGGCTTCTGTAATAGTAAAAAAAATAACGCTTGCGGGCAGCGAAACCCTTTCGGAAGGTTCGGATTATTCAATCGGCGGAGCGGGAAATCAGACTATAAATTTTTTTGGATTGGGAATAAATACCGGAGACGAGATTTACGTCGAATACGTTCAGGCAAATGGCAGTAAGTTTGATTTGGGAGAATACGCGGAAACGGATTCGGTCGTAGTTAAAGTATCGTCGTTGAATGGAGGCGCCGCGCTAACGGAGGGAGTTCATTATCAAATAGTTGATACCGGAAGCGGCAATCGGATAGAACTGCTTGACCCCGCGCCTGCCGGACCCGGAAACGGCAATTATACCCTTGTCGGAGATAATAACGAGAATCATCATAATATCACAGTTCAATATATAAAAGAAGATGAAAACCAGTTTGTGATTTCAGGCGCGGCGGGCGGCGACAGAATACTGGATTACGGCGACGGAGTAACCGGAGAAATAGTTAAAACGGTTTCGTCTATTGAAACAGTCGGCGCAGGAACAATCGCGGCTGGAACTACTCTTGTCAAAGGAACTCATTATGATTTGATAGACGACGGTTTCGGAAATTATACAGGTATTGAATTAATAGGGAATTACAGGTTGAAAGGAAATAAAAACGGCGCCGCGGGAACCAGTCAGCAATCTTTGAAAATCGAATATGTGAGAACCGGAGATAACGTAATCGCTTTAACAGATACGCTTTTAGATTATGCCGGAACATCGACAGGTTCTGAAAAAGTCGTATTTAACGGCGCGGCATTAACCCGCGATACTCATTATACGGTAGCCGGAAATGTCATAACTTTATTGTCGGCTTCAAATTTTAAAGGGTCGAACAATGCGGCGAACAATCATAGTTTCAATATTAAATATTTAACCGACGCTTCGCAAAATACCATAGCTCTTACAAACGAACCGGCAAGCGAATCCGTGATGCAAGTCAGAGTGAACGGAGTTTTATACGCGGACAACCGTTTTACGCTTGACCAGGGAGCGACTGTGGGAACCGTTGAAGGAGATGAAACTCTAACCTTCGACGATCCGTATAAATTGCGCGGCGGCGACAGCGTTACGATTACCTATATGACGGAAGACCCGTGCGTTTGGAATATAACTGAAGCCGACGCAATATTGAGCGGAACCGAGAAAGTAAGAATAGACGGCGTTTTAAAAACCGCTGGCGTGGATTATGCGTTGACTTCGGCTGCCGGCGCGAATCAAATAACTTTTACTGCGGGACTTATTAAAAAAACTTCGAGTTTAAGCGTTCAGTATTTAACTACTGCGGAAAACTCCTTTACGCTTTCTCAGAATCCGCTCGACTATTATACCGGAGCCGGGGTTGACGAGGATAAACAATGCGGCTCGGAAATAGTGAAAGTGAACGGCGTGATAAAAACCGCGGTTACCGATTATACGATTGACGGGAACGCTATTAATTTTCTTTACAATTTATCGGCGGGAGACGCTATTTCTGTAGAATACGCGTATAAGAATCAATTCAATTGTTTGTTGGGAACTCCGCTTGATTATTTTGGAGCCGACAACGAAATATGCGGTTCGGAAATAGTAAAAATCGGAGGCGTGGAATTGACCGCGGGCGGCGCAAACGATTATACTATCGACGGAACAACATTGGATTTATCGAATTATACGATAGTTGGAAATAAAAGCGTTTCAGTGGAATATGCGGATAACGACACCTTTACTTTGCGCGACGAAGGCGGAAATCCGACAACTCCTTTTCTTGACAGTCTTGAAATTTATGTCGGTTCTGACCCGGTAAAGAAATCTGAAGGAACGGCTGCGGGCGACTGGTGGAATTTTAATCCGAATCCGCCGGGAGTCGAAACATCGCAAATTCAGTTTAATCCGGCCGACGGCGTCACAAACGGATTGAGAGGTAAAAACAATATTGAAGCGCGATTTATAAAAGTCGCTACGCCGTTGACTGTAAATCTAAATAACGACGCTTTAAATTATTCAATTAATTCGGCGGACGGTCCGTTATACGGTTCGGCTTTAGTTTATCTTGATAAAAATCATAATGGAACTGCGGACGCCGGAGACGAATTGCTTCAGGAAAATGCGATAGAAGATAACGGTATAGACTGCTATTGGTTTACAGCGGCAAATCAGATAAAACTGAGCGAAAACCTTCAATCGAAACTCGTGGGCAACGTGGATATTATAGTCGATTACGCTTATGATAACGGAACCGCTCAATCGGATATTTTAACTTTGCCAGCCGTTCCGATGAATTATACTCCGGCTGCGGGTTCGGAAAAAATTTACGTAAAAGATCAGGATACTAACGGCGACGGTTTTGTAACAGCCGCCGATGCGGACGAAGGATGGCGGCTGTTGACGCGTTCGGAAGACGGAGGCGCCACGGGCGATTATATATTAAACGGAAATCAAGTTCAATTTGTGAACGACGGAAGATTCGCGGGAAATCCGGACGTCTACGTTCAATATATTACTGACAACCAAAACTTATTTACGACTTCAAAAAAGTTTTTGGATTATACCGACGGATTGAACGGTTCTGAAATAGTTACGGTTGACGGAGTTCAATTATCTCAAGCGGCGGGCAATTACGCTATTTCGGAAAGTTCGGCTGGCGCCGGATACGATCAGGTAACGCTTCAAGGATTAAATAGATTGATAGGAATGCGCGATACCGCGGGAACCCTTAAACCTACGGACGACGTTCAGCATACTATAAAAATAGCGTATGATACGAAGGCGACTTTTTCTTTAGTAGAGCTTCCTTTTACTGTTAATAATTATATCGGCTGGATAA
>ERZ795059.944-NODE-944-length-34371-cov-7.912344_pt1 | contig 34371 bp, 36 predicted proteins | sample MGYA00375143_ERZ795059 | MGnify/ENA primary metagenome ERZ795059 (study PRJEB30188, sample SAMN05720168) | activated sludge metagenome | isolation source: Anaerobic digester | place: USA | collected 2015-01-07 ... | reverse complement strand
AAAACAATGAGCCTATTCTCACTTGAAAAACCCTTGACTAATAGGGGGCATTACAAAAAAACCTAATTCCTTAACGGCCAAACCAATGGTATACATAATGCGATTATCCACGCGATGATTCGCGGCCACGATTACCGCCGAACCAATAGCAATCCCCAAATCATTAAGATTAAAAGCGCAAAACGCTTAAAGATTTCGCTTTTTTCCTACTGCATTTTTTCATTCACCCACTGATAAAATCTGGTCGTAACTTTTACCATTTCATCCGCATCATCCTTGCGAACACTTCGACACTCATACTGGACCATATTCTTTCGTATAATTACTTTTCGTAATTGTTTAGCTTTTTCCTCTGCCCCTTCAATTGATAAATGAGCAACAAGGTCGCATACATCCAAATGGTCTTGAGAAATGGAACGCAGTCCTTTCTCATAAACACAAATTGCATCTGCGGAAGAAATCGCGCATTGAACAGCCAAAGTCGCGGCGGCATTCCAATTCAACGCATGAAAAGCTATTAACATTTGATTATAATTGTCCGTCGCCTTCTTTAAATAATCCGTTGAAGCAGATTTGCTCTCTTGTTTTACTTTTCCTTCACGGGCTGTCATATTTAAACCTCCAAAGGTTCTTTACCATATAAGACTATGTAAGATTTCATAAGCGTTGATACCGGCGGAAGGTTTTTCTTTAACTGAGAGCGAAAATCTGCCGCTGATTTTATATAAGGATCCAGCTGAATGCCAAAATAAGATTTAAATTTTCCCATAACTACCGAAACAAAAACATCAGAAACGCTCTTCACGTCCACCGATTTCTTAACAACGACGAAAACATCCGCATCGCTGTTTTTGCCGGCCTCATTTCTCTGAGCACTTCCATAAAAAATCAAAGAAACTATTTTTTGCTTAACCCCTGCGCTTTTTAATTCTTTTAGAAGAAAATCCCGAATTTCGTCCTTTATATTTCCTTCGGATTCAAATAGAGGACGAATGACTTTCCTAACGAAACGATCCTCTTCGTTTAAAGTATAAATATGCTGTTTACCGATTACTTCAAGATTAAGAATATTACGAGAATTAAGATTTTTTAAAGATTCATGTGTGGCGGGCACAGAGTAACCGCAGAGCTTAGCTATTTCCCGTCCTGTCGCTTTAAAACCTTTTCGAGAGCAAAAAATACGTAAAATAGCCAGCTTAGATGGAGAATCAACAATTTCATTTATATGAAACGGTGAATCAATCATAGGCGTCGCCCTTATATATGTTAGGTTCACCTTACATGTGTTAGAATTACCTTACATAAAAAAGTATACCACTTTTTAAAATGGCGTCAATTATTTAATCCACACCACATCAAATATGATGCAAGGGTTTATCTATCAAAAAACGGGCTTTTGGATGTGGCGCTTAAGGGAATGCCGAAAATCACTTTGACATCGCTATCAAAAAAACCTAATTCCTTAACGGCCAAACCAATGGTATACATAATGCGATTATCCACGCGAAGATCCGCGGCTACACTAACCGCCGAACCAATAGCCACGCCCAAATCATTAAGATTAAAAGCGCAGGGGAATTGAGGATGTTTCGTTTTCTCCTCGCAATTTTTATATCCGCACAGCCCACATTTTTTTAAACCAATAGACGCATATTTTGTCCCTAAAAGCACAATAAAATCAGAAGCCAAAACATTATTCGCGTCGCGAATAAAATTTTGCAAATTTTCTTTTTCTCCCATTTCTTTTAATTTCGCGCCTATTTTTTCAATATCGTCTTTCTCGGCAATCATAAATGTCATATGACTTAATCCGCGGCCTTTAGGCGCGGTGCGCGCCGCGATAATCATTTTCTTCGCCACATCTAACAAAGCTTCTTTTTTGATATCTTGTTCTTGTTTCATAAATTTATCCTTTTTAATGAGTGCCTAACTTATTTGTCATCTCTTTATCTTCCATGCACAAATAGACCCAAATATTCTTACCGTGTTCTAAAATAAATTCCTTCATTTTTCTGTAAATATCTTGCCTTAAATGGGAACTATAGCGCAATTTATTATCAAATCCAAGCACAAACTCGCCGTCTAAAATTTTATTATCCACAAAACGGTTTTCAATCGCCTCTTTTTGTTTCGGCGACATACGCAAACACCCCAAGCTAATCCATGCGATTTTCTCCGGCGAAACGTATTTAAAAATATCTTTTACAACGCTTTGATAATCTTTCTCCCAACCGTCATAAAAAACAATCGGATCAAAATGAAAACCAATTTTGTATCCGTGACGCGCGCATTGTTCCGCACAAGCCAAGCGCTCTTTAAGCGAAGCAGTGTAAAATTCCGTCGAATCAATGATTTTTTGCGGATTAAGCGACCAGGACACAATCATATTATTAGCCGCCGGAATCGACAAAAGCCCGCCGATATTTTTACTTTTTGTCTTAAATTCAAAACGCGTTTGCGGATAATTTCTAAAAAACTCAACAATCTCTACCGCGTAATTTGTTATATCATCAAAAATGAGAGAATCGGTAAATTGCCCTGTGCCCAGACGGATATTTTTATTCTTAAAACTTTTAAATTCTTTAAAATAATCTTCTAAATTCGCCTGAAGCATAATGCCCGGCGCATTGGTATAACTCTGCAAAAAACAATACTGGCATTCAAAGCCACAGCCAAATCCACAATTCATGATTTTATATCCGCAGCACACCGCATCTTTCGTGCACGGGCAATCAACAAAAAAATTATACTTTTCTTTTACGATAAAAAACTTCTCCAGACGACGGTTATAATCACAAAGCGAGAATTTCTTATCTTTCACATAGTGCTGATAGGAAGAAATATTATGATAACGCGCATGCGGAAATTTTTTCTTCATATTTTTTACAAGTTCGGCATTTCTAACATCTTTTTCAATAAAAATATCTCTCGGGAGAAATTTCTTTTGTTTTATAACGCTGATTTTATTTTTTGGCTGCAACTTAAGCGGTGAAAAATGCCATCGCTCTTTTTCCCTGTCGGATAAATGCGGAAAACGCCTGGAAAGAAGCTCTTTTTTTATAACAGTAAATGGTTTTAAACGATCTTTTTCTAATAAAAATATCGCGGCAAAAGACATTTTTTCTTTTTTGGCAATTTCATAAACAAGCCGAATCATTTGCGCTTTTTTATTAAGCCCAAAATGAGAAAAATTCTTTTCAACAAACTTTTGAATAGCTACAAGATTAGGCATGGAAAAAACGGCTCAAGGCGTTTTCAATAATTTCAAACTCTTCAACGTTTAAATCCCAAGAAAGGGCTTCGATATTTCTTCTAACTTGATCGGCGTTACGGCATCCAACCAAAACGCTCACAACGCCTTTTTTTTGGCGAACCCAATTAAGCGCGATTTCATTAAGCGGTTTCTTAATTTTGGAAAGCTCATCTAAAAAAATTTTAACTTGAGGGAATGCTTCTTTGGTATAAAAAGGATAGAAAAAGTTTCGCGCGTCGGATTTTGGAAAATGCGGATTTTTCTGATATTTACCGGAAAGAATCCCACCGGCCAAAGGCCCATACGCCAAAAGCCCAATATTTTTTTCAACACAAAAAGGCAGAATATCTTTTTCAATATCGCGCTCTAAAATAGAATATTGATTCTGAAGTGTGACAATATCCGCGTGTTTAAGAGCCTCTACTAATAATTTTTTGTCAAAATTGGAAACACCGATATGGCGGATTTTCCCCTGACGCTTTAAATCATTTAAAGCGTTTAAAGAATCTTCTAAAGAAACATTAGCGTCGGGCCAGTGAATTTGATAAATGTCAATATAATCGGTTTGAAGACGGCGCAAAGAATTCCCAATTTCTTCTCGGATAAATTTGGGCGTTAAATTATGCGAAATCCTTTTTTCCTTAATTTCAAGCCCGCATTTAGTCGCGATAATAAGTTTCGAACGTTTATGTTTAATGGCTTTACCGATAATTTCTTCAGCTTTCCCAAATCCATAAACCGGCGCTGTGTCGATAAAATTCACGCCTAAATCAATCGCGGATAAAATAGCGTCGATAGAATCTTTTTCCTGTGCGCCGCCCCACATCTCGCCACCTAAAACCCACGTGCCAAGTCCAATACAAGAAACTTTGAGCGATATTTTAGGAATACAACAATAATTCAAAAGACTCCTTTATCTTCTCCCAACCTTCCCCACCCCCGAGGTGGGGAAGATTGCTTTTTATTTCTTTTTAGGAATGGTTACCTTTAACACGCCATTTTCATATTTGACATCAAATTTCTTATCATCCGCGTCTTTGGGAAGCGCAAAAGATCTTAAAAAATGCCCAAAACTGCGTTCTTGACGATGATAACGGTCCGGGGATTCTTCCTCAACCGAACTTGTGCGATTTCCTGAGATAATCAAAAGGCCGTTTTTTATTTCTACATTAATATTATCCTTTTTCATATCAGGAATATCCATCTGAAAAACATAAGCCTTTTTTTCTTCTTTCCAATCGACTTTAGGATCAAAAAAATCTTGTTTGCTTAAACCACTAAACATCAAAGGATCTCTGAAACTAAAACCGATTTCATCATCAAAAAGACTTTGCATCCGCGATTGTAACGCGCGCATTCTTTGTTCAAAAGGGTCATCATAAAATGATGGGGCCATAGGCGCTTTAGATAAAGGTTTTCCCGAAGAAGAAATTTTACAAAGAGGCGCACCCATCATTTTTAAAGAAACTATTTTCTCTGAATTCTCATCCGAAACAACAATGACTTCCTGCCCTAAAGAAAGATTGGTTGGAATGCCCTCTGCGGCAACAAAGGTTTTTTCCTGATTCGAATTATATTCCAAAATAGTGACTTCATTCTTACTCGCATTTAAAATAGCGACTTTGCCAATATAATATTTGTAATTTTCTGAAGTTCCTTCCGAAAAACCGGTCCGCGCAAAAAGCGCGATAAAAAATAACAAAAAGAAGAATTGAAGTGTTTTTTTCATAAAATCCCTCCTTTTTAAAAGTTTGAAAATTAAATTATCACAAAGTTGATTTAATCACAATATCTTCTTTTTTCTTATCATAATCGACAAGGATTTTTTCTTTCGATTTAATATCGCCTTTTAGCAATTGAAGCGCGATCGGATCTTGCACATATTTTTGAATCACGCGCTTTAACGGCCGCGCGCCATAAACAGGATCATAACCCCGATCGCTTAAAAATTCTTTAGCTTTATCAGTCAACTCAAGTGTCAAATTCTTACTTTTTAATCGTTCTTTTAAAAGATCCATCTGAATATCAACAATTTGCTTGATGAAAGCTTTTTCCAGACGATTAAAAATAATCATTTCATCCACACGATTTAAGAATTCCGGACGAAAAGCATCTTTAAGAGCGCGTTCAATATGATGACGCATTTCTTTTTTATCTGTTAAAGAAATAATATCTTCCGATCCCAGATTAGATGTCATAATAATAATTGTATTTTTAAAATTCACGACTCGGCCTTGTCCATCAGTTAAACGGCCATCATCAAGAATCTGTAATAACACATTAAACACATCCCGATGCGCTTTTTCTATTTCATCAAGCAAAATAACCGCGTATGGACGTCGGCGCACACTTTCAGTTAATTGGCCGCCTTCTTCATAACCCACATAACCAGGCGGCGCGCCAATCAAACGCGACACGCTGTGTTTCTCCATATATTCGCTCATATCTACACGAATAACCGCGTTCTCATCATCAAATAAAAATGCGGCTAACGTTTTCGCCAGTTCTGTTTTCCCAACGCCGGTTGGCCCGACAAAAATAAAAGAACCCATAGGCCGTTGTGGATCGCTTAAACCCGTGCGTGACCGACGGATACAATCAGAAATAAGTCCAATCGCCTCATCTTGGCCGACAACACGTTTTTTTAACACTTCTTCCATATGAACTAATTTTTCAGTCTCACCTTCCATAAGTTTGGTGAGCGGAATTTTTGTCCATTTCGAGACAATCTCGGCGATATCCTGTTCATCCACCTCTTCTTTTAAAAGCATGGATTTTTCCTGCAGATGCGCCAAACGATTATTCTTCTCTTTTAATTCTTTTTCTAAATTCACAATTGTTCCATAACGAATCTCCGCGACCTTTCCCAAATCGCCTGTTTTTTCATACTGAAGCGCCTCTTGTTTGGCGTGTTCTATTTTTGTCTTGATCGAACGAATGCTTTCAATCATCTCTTTTTCCGACTGCCAGCGTAAACGAAGAGATTTATTTTCTTCTTTTAAATCTTTTAAATCCTCTTCAATCTTTTTTAATCGTTCTTGCGAGGACGGATCGTGTTCTTTTTTAAGCGCTTGGCGTTCAATTTCTAATTGACGTATTTTTCTCTCATTTGTGTCTAATTCCTGCGGCATGCTGTCAATTTCAATACGTAAACGCGACGCGGCTTCATCAATTAAATCAATGGCCTTATCGGGTAAAAATCGTTCTGTAATATAACGATCTGACATAAGCGCAGCGGCAATAATCGCTGGATCTTTAATACGCACACCATGATGAATTTCATAACGCTCTTTAAGCCCGCGTAAAATGGCAATCGTATCTTCCACGCTCGGTTCATTAACCATAACAGGCTGAAAACGCCTTTCCAACGCCGCGTCTTTTTCAATATATTGACGGTATTCATCTAAAGTCGTTGCGCCCACGCAACGTAAAACGCCTCGCGCCAAAGCCGGCTTTAACATATTTGACGCATCAATCGCGCCTTCGGCTTTTCCCGCGCCGACGATTGTATGAAGCTCATCAATAAAAAGAATGATTTCTCCGGCCCGATGTTCGACTTCTTTTAAAACGGCTTTCAAGCGGTCCTCAAATTCTCCGCGAAATTTCGCGCCGGCCAATAATGCGCCCATATCAAGTGTAATGACTTTTTTTCGTTTCAATCCTTCAGGAACATCTTCAAAATAAATACGTTGCGCGAGGCCTTCTACAATAGCGGTTTTTCCAACGCCGGGCTCGCCAATTAAAACAGGATTATTCTTTGTTCGTCGGGAAAGGACTTGAATCACGCGGCGGATTTCTTCATCGCGACCAATAACCGGATCAAGCCTTCCTTCCTGCGCTAATTTTGTCAAATCGCGCCCATATTTTTCCAACGCCTGATATTTATCTTCCGGGTTCTGGTCTATCACTTTTTGTCCTCCTCTTATATGATTAAGAATATTCTTAATTTGTTCTTCGGTAATACCGTTTTTCTTTAATTCTTCTCGCAAAAAAGAATCCTTTTCATAAAAAAGCGCTAAAAAAATATGTTCCTGCGCCACATAATCATCATGCATTTCTTGAGAAATCTTTTGCGCACGCTGTAAAACATTATGGCTATCCTGCGCCAAAGAAGGCTGTTGCGCGTTTCCTTCGACAACTGGTTTTTTCTCGAATCGCGCCTCGAGCGCACCTAAATATTTTTTGACACTACCGCCGAGCTTATCTAAAAAAGAAACAATAAAACCGTCTTGTTCTTTTAATAACGCATACGATAAATGATCCGTATCAATGCTCGGATGATGAAACGCGCTGGCTAATTGAAACGCGCGCTCAATAGTTTCTTGACTTTTTTGTGTAAAGCGATTTATATCAAACATTTCATCATCCTTTTTATTTAAAAAGCCGGCCATTAACCTTTTAAAACCTGACAATCATTTTACGAAGGCCAAGGGCCGGCCCTTTCTTTTTTTTATTTAATATTCACCGTAATTTGTTTTGGTTTCGCTTCTTCGGCTTTCGGAAGTTTTATTTCCAAAACGCCGTCCTTATAATTCGCCTCTATTTTCTGTTCATTTATTTTCGACGGCAAAGCAATCGCCCGATAAAAACTGCCGTAATATCGTTCGATACGTCGGTATTCGCCTTCTTTGACATCAGAATCTTTTTTCTTTTCTCCTTTAATAACTAAATGATCTTCTTCAATAGAAACTTGTATTTCCTCTTTTGATAATCCCGGCAAATCTGCTTTGACCGTGATATAATCTTTAGAATCATGAATATCAACGGCTGGAAGCCATGCACCGGATAAAAAAGATTTATCATTTTTCTCACCGCTTCGCACATCAAATAAATGATTCATTTCTCTTTGCAGGCTTTCCAATTCTGAAAAAGGATCAAGCCACCAATTGTTTTGATTTTTAGGAATAAGTTTCATATTACGCCTCCTTTCTCTCTGGCACTCTATTATAATGAGTGCCAAATTAAGATTAAAAAAATATTACCTTTCTTTTATTTCAAAAGTCCCTTCCTCCATTTGTAAAATAACTTTTAATCCATGTATTTTCACTTTATGTTCCTTTAAATAATACCAGCAATGCTTAACCATTTTTAATTCTTGCGTTGAATAAAGCCGCGATTGATTTTCATTTTCACGTTTAGGACTCACAATGCCTTCTTCATCCAACTGTTTTAAAATCCACACCGGCATATCTAAAAGCCGGCAGACAACTCCGGTCGTAAAAACAGGCTCATTGACGTCAATTTCAAATTCTTCATCTTCCCTAATATTAGCTTTCTTCGTCTTCATAAGATCGCCTCTTTACTTTTCGACAAAAATATATCATAAATCAAAATATTTGTCAATATTTTTCGAAATATTTTTTTCGATTATCGAAATTTAATCACACCCCGGATCCATTAGTCACGCAAATATCATCTTGCTCATCACCATTACGAGTAATACTGCCATCAGGCTCTGGCTTTGTTCCAAACAACCCATCCATCCCAACAGAACAAAGAACATAATAAATGCCATTATCATGTAAGAAATAAACATATTCTTTTCCGTCAGGATTAAAAGGATCCAAAAGGACTCCAGATAACATTTGAGGGATATCACTCTCGGTTAAAATATAAGCAGTAATCCCTACGGGCACATTCGGAGGATAGGAACCTTTATTGATATAATACGATTCTATAGCGGCCTGAATGTTTTTTACTTCCGCTTTGGCTTTTGTAATATTGGCCTGCTCTTGCATACCTTTAATCCGCGGCACAGCAATGCCAATCAATATGGCTAAAACAGCCAACACCACTAAAATTTCTAAAATGGTAAAACCTTTCTTCTTCATTCCATTATCTCCTTTCTAAAAAATTTCTTATTAATACTCTACTTTATACAAAGAACTTTCTTCATTATCGCTCCATCGATAATCGGTCTCTAATAAAAGAGCGGTTTGAATCAAAGCCAAATGCGAATATCCTTGAGGAAAATTTCCTGTTAAAGATTTCGTTACAGGATCTATGCCTTCTGATAAAAGCCCAAAACGATTTACATTGCCAATGACTTGATCAAACATCTTTTTTGCTTCCTCTTTACGCCCTATTAAATAAAGTGCGTTAATAAGCCAAAAAGTGCAAACGATAAACGCATTTTGCGGAACACCAAAATCATCTTGGGCGGTATAACGCATCACAAAGCCATCACGTAAAAGATGTTTGACAGCGGCTTCAACCGTTCCAATCATCCGCGGGTCAGAAGGCTCTAAAAATCCATAATGAAACATGAGTAGATTCGACGCATCCACGTCTTCAGATCCATAAAACATGACAAAACTTTTTAAACGATCATTCCATCCGTTTTGAAGAATATCTTTCTTAATCTCTTCTGCAACAGATAAATAACGCGAGACATTTTTTTCTTGATGAACAAATTTTGCTATCTTGGCCGCCCGGTCTAAAGCGACCCAATTCATCATCTTCGAATGAACAAAATGCTGTTTAGGGCCGCGCCGCTCCCAAATCCCGCAATCAGGCTCCTGCCAGTGTTTTAAAACGTCATTTGCTAAAGAACGCACGACGGTCCAAAGCTCTTCATCAAAATCATTTTGATAACGAAAATTAAGAATAAAATAAGAATAAATAGCCTCAATCAATTCGCCGTAAACATCATTTTGTTGTTGACGATAAGCCGCATTTCCTATCCGAACAGGACGAGAATTTTTATAACCTTGAAGATGCTCTAAAGTTTTTTCCTCCATATTACGCTCGCCGTGGATTCCATACATAACCGCGATATTTTCATTCTTTAATAACATACGCCCCAAGATAAATTTCATAAAACTTTCCGCTGAATGCACATGCCCCATACGCGCGTAAAGGTCAATAATCATGCTGGTATCACGCACCCAACAAAAACGATAATCCCAATTACGTTCTTTGCCCACAATCTCGGGCAAAGATGTCGTTGGAGCCGCAACCACAGCACCGGTTTTCTGGAACATCAATAATTTCAACGTTATAATCGAACGAATAATAATCTCTTTATATTTTTCAGGAACTTTTGTACGATAAACCCAGTCCATCCAAAAGCTTTTTGTCTTTTCATACTCTAAATAAATCTTGTCTGGGGTTACAGAAACTAATTTTTCATGATAGGAAAGAAGAAAATAAGCGGATTTTTTTAAAACAATCGGCTCGCCCTGCAAGACCGCATCAAAATCTAAATTAGAATACAAATAATAACTATTATATTCACCTTGTGTCGACTGAATTTTCAGATAATCCGAAGAAAGAGAACAACATCCTGGAGCCAATCCATAATTAGGCGCTGGTTTCAAATCCACAACCAAATGCGGATTTCCAGAAACAAGATAAATATTACGATGTATTTCAGACGGGCAATAAACTTCTCGCTTAGGAGATAAAAATCTCGGCATATAATCCATCACTTCAAATATGCCCTCTTTTGTCGTAAACGTTGTTTTTAAAATAGGCGTGTGATGCACATATTGCTGGCGGACACTGATAATATTTTCTGCCCAAATACGAAAATAACCGCCTTTATTTTCATCTAAAATACGTCCAAAAAGCGACGGAGAATCAAAAAAAGGAAGGCAAAGCCAGTCTACCGAACATTCCGGGCTAATCAGCGCGGCACTGGTACAATTTCCAATAATGGCGTGTTTCATTGTTGCCCCCTTTTTAACAAAAAAATTCTTTCTAAAAATATTCTTACATCATTCACATTATGAAGATAATAGCGCGCATAAGAAGATTTTTTCAATCCTACACGAATCGTCAACGCTCTTGATTTTAAAGACACAAACGCATTCTCATCTGTTTCATCATCGCCAATATAAATCGCTCTTATTTTTCTCTTATTCTGAAAAAAACGTGTTTTCCTTAACAACCAACTCACCGCTTTTCCTTTATGCCAAAAAATGGGCGGATAAACTTCATAAACTTTCTTTCCTGGATTGACAATAATCTCGCCTTTTTTTAGATAAAACGCCACAACCTTTTTGAAAAACGCCTCAAAAAACCTTACCTTTTTCTTTTCTACCAAGCGATAATGAATGCTCAAAGTCATTTCTTTATCTTGTATAACAATGCCTGGAAAATCCTGATGGCGAATCTTTACAGCCTTCGCAATACACTTAAAAATCTTTTTACTCTTGAGCGAAACTTTTTTCTTAAAATTTATTTTTGGGCCGTCTATTTCAAACCCATGATTGCCGACATAAATAATTTTCTGCAAACCAACCTTTTGCTTGATATCTTTCAAAGAACGTCCCGAAACAATCGCAACGCGACAATTTTTCAAAAAAGACAACTGCCTTAATAATTTCTTTATGGATGAATCTATTTTTGCTTTCCCCGGCGTGTCTGCTATCGGCGCTAAAGTTCCGTCAAAATCCAAAAAAAGAAAAAGATTATTTTGAGTAAATATATCCCGCAATTTTGACCAATCAGAGAAAAAATATTTTTTTTTCACATATCGCATAATAACTATTCTCTCACGCCCCTTCTTTTCTAACATAAAGCGTTTGGGTCGGATAAGCAAAAGAAATGCCTTCTTTCTGAAATGCTTCCATCAAGGATAAATTAATATATTCTTGTTTATCCATATACGTATTATAATCCGGCGCCAACACATAATAAACAACTTCATAGATAAGAGAAAAATCGCCAAAGCTCTGAAAATGAACACGGTCAAGCCGAACGCCAGCCATCGTTCCAAAAATATCTTTAACAATCTCTTTAGCTTTTTTCACCTTTTCAACAGGCGTTTGATACACGATTCCGAACTGAAAAACCGCCCGACGGCTATCCATACGTTTATAATTCTTAATACGACTTTTCGTCAAATCACTATTGGCAAAAATCAGCTGTTCTCCGGACAAACTACGGATTCGCGTTGTCTTAACGCCGATATATTCTATCGTTCCTCGAAAATCATCAATAATTACAAAATCGCCAATTTCAAAAGGCTTATCCAAAAAAATAGATAACGCGCTAAAAACGTCCCCTAAAATAGCTTGCGACGCCATCGCCACCGCCACACCGCCAATACCAATACCCGCCATTAACGCGGAGATATTCACGCCCAAATTATCTAAAATAAAAACACTGCCTAAAGCCCAAATGATCCAACGTAAAACATTCATAATACTTCTCACCATTGATTCAATAGATGCGTCTTGGGTCTTTAATTTTTTCTGATATGCTTTTGTCACAAGATAACGCATAAGCTCTTGCGCCAAAACCATCGCTTGTATCGTTAAAACAATGACAAGGGCATACCGAACGACTGAACGCCACGATTCTGTAAGCACTAAAAAATGCGATGAGAGAGAAAGAGAAACCACCACAAGAACGGGAAAGCCGATACGTGATAACATCTCAACAATAAAATCATCAAGGTCATTCACAGTCTTTAACGCAATCTTTTTTAAATGCACCAATAAAATCTTTTTGGCTATGATGAAAAACGACAAAATTCCCCAAAAAATAATGAAGGCCAGTAGATAATCTCCGATAGAATTATTAAAAATTGAAATTTTAAAAAAATTTGTGATTTTATCCATCATGTATCATTCCTCCTCGATTTTCTTATTTTTTTTCTAAACGAATCTTAGCAAGATCTTTAACCAATTGACTGGCCCAACGATAAATATTATTATCTTTAATAATATGACGCATACGACGCATTCTTTCCTGTTGCTCAGAAATAGGCATTTCTAAAGCAAAACTGATCGCTTCAGCGGTTTTGCCAATATCATAAGGATTAACAATAAGGGCATCTCGCATTTCACGCGCCGCGCCTGTAAATTGGCTTAAAATTAAAACGCCTTTCTCATCATCTCGGGAAGAAACAAATTCTTTGGCCACTAAATTCATCCCATCGTGTAACGATGTTACCAAACAAAGATCCGCAATCTTATAAAAAGGAAGAATTTCGGCATGACTATGATGTTTCATCAAGAAAACAATAGGTTGCCACGTCTTATTTTTAAACCGCGCATTAATCCGATCTGCTTCTCGCATCAGTTCATCAACAAATTCTTTATATTTAGCAATCATGGTTCGACTCGGAGCGCCTAACTCTACAAAAGTAAATTTCCCTTGATATTCCGGATTATTCTCCAAAAAATACTCCACAGCGCGAAATCGCTCCACAATTCCTTTCGTATAATCCAAACGATCAACCCCAACGCCAATATATTCCGCTGCAATCCCTTGCTTTTTTAAAAAATCCTTTTTATCAATCGTTCCCGCTTTTTTCTGTAATTTCTCGGAAGAATAAAAATCAATGCTGATAGGAAACGGCTTAATCCACGTTTTATGGCCTTCACGATTGACAGTAAAATGCTCATAATCAATGCGGGACTCTAAAAATCTATCCACGGTCTCGATAAAATTATTACAATGAAATTGCGTGTGAAATCCTATGATATCCGCACCTAACATCCCCTGAAGTAAAGTTTTTTGCCAAGGACAAATTCCAAAGGCCTCTGGATTCGGCCAAGGAATATGCCAAAAAATAGCGACTCGCGCATCTGGTCTTTTTGTTTTTATTAATTCCGGTAATAATGCGAAATGATAATCCTGAATAAGAACGCACGGCTCTATCACACCTTCTAATTCTTGCAAAACAGCTTCAGCAAATTTATGATTGACCGCTAAATACGCGGACCAATCTTCATAACGAAATACAGGGCGCGTGTGCGCGTTATGACAAAGAGGCCATAATCCTTCATTAGAAAAACCAGAATAAAATCCGCGTTCTTGTTCTTTGTCAATCCAAACACGACGTAAAATATATTGCGGCTCTTCGGGAGGAACCCTGACTTGATCGCGATCATCCACAGTTTCTCGATCCGCGTCTCCTGAACCTTGAGCGATCCATGTTCCACCACATGCGTTTAAAATAGGCTCCAGAGCTGTGACTAATCCGCTTGCGGGAATAATACATTCAATTTCTTTTCCTTTTTTAATATGCATATACGGCTCACGATTAGAAACAACAAAAAGAGGACGGCCTTCGAGTTCTATTTTTATAAATTCTTTTAAACGCTCCGGCGTCCATAACGATTCAACCGTATGCCGTAAACGTGCTTCTTCCTCAGCTGAAAGACGAGCGATTTGTAAACTTTGCGCCATACGCGTAATTTCTGAGGCCAAAGGCCCTAATAATTGTTCACCCTCAAAATCAAAAGAATCCACGGATTCGCCTTGACGAATTTTGCGAATCCACGCAGTCGTTCTTTTAATAGGCCTAATAACATTTAGATAAACAATAAAAATCGTAACCAAGACGATTAAAAAAGACTGCACTAATAAACGCCAAAACGTATTAACCCAAATCCTATGCACGCGCTCTTGAATATAATCCGCATTATGAAATAACGTCAAAACATGCGTTGGCTGATTATTAACCATAAGCGCCACCGAATAGGCGTGAAGCTGATTTTTTCCTAAAAATAAAAAATCTCCATATTCAACACCTAATCGTTCTACCTCTTGAATATGCCGCGCTAAAAGTTTAGGATTTTCTTCTAACCTCAAACGCAATCCTTCAGAAGCGACGAGAAAATTTTCCCTGACATCATGAATATCAATCCCCACAAGCCGTTCTCGATTAGAAAATTTATTCACAATCCGTTCTAATTGTGCGGCACTTCCTTCTTTAGACAACAGCGGCTCTAAAGAAATCTTTAAACTTTCCGCGATAATATTCGCGCGACGCTCTAATTCATTCTTTAAACGACCTTCTTCTTGCCTCGCCTGCAAGAAAGAAAACATGCTTGCGACCAAACAGATAATAACAATCAAAGAAAAAATAAGCCGTAATATAATTTTCATATTTTTCCCCCATGATCAATTTTTACATCATTAACTTTTTTTCAAAATCTAAAAAACCTCAAAAACGCTTTTCATATTTAATAAGAAATTTGTCATCCGACGGATTCTTTTGAATTTGATCTTGTTGCGCTTGATTCTTTTTTAATTCTTTCTCCACGCTTACACTAATAGAATCAGTCACTTGCACATCACCTAATACTTTATACTTTACATCTTTTGTCCTGTCTACATTCTTTATCTCCTCAATCTGATATCCCACATCTAATTCGTCCGATAAGGACTTTTTAATCCCCATTGTACGCGTATTTTGAGTAAATCTAACCCATCCGTCTTTAATGCCCAATGTTTGAGCCATTTTCTCGCCAGAGCCGCCTAAGAAAGCATAATCAAAAAAATCTTTTACCATATCAGACGAAATTTCATTTTGACGAACCGCCCCTAAAGATCGCTCCAAAGACTTCCAGCTTTTATTAGTCGCCAACATAACTAATAGTCTTTCTTGGCTTAAAGGAGGATACGAAGTAAGCTCAATATGAGGGTCATGTAAAAATCCACGCACAGATATTTTAATCTTTGTTTTATCAATAAAACTTTCTCCATTAATAAATAAAGCAGGATTTTGAGGGTTATCTTGATAAACAATACGACTGTTTACAATATTCACTTGAGAATTCCTAAAAAATAGATTTCCCTCACTGGATGTTATTTCTCCTTCTATCTTAAACTCTGGGCCAATATCTCTAATGATAAGGTGTAATTGTATCGGAAGACATCTGATAGAAAAATTACGAGTTAAGATTTTATCAATCACAAAAAAACCTTCTAGTCGCGGATTTTTCCGTGTTCCTGTCAAATGCAACTGAATATCTTTTAAATATCCTGTCGTTCTTTCAAAAAATGCCCCTGAAACCGATAAAGATTTAAAAAGAGATGTCAGCCCAAGCCCTCGAGAAAAAAGATCTATGTCCCATTGATCCTTCTTATAGGTTCCAGAAAAAACAATCGGGTCTTCTTTATCTAAAAACAACCGCGCGTTTTCTATAATCACGCTGACAGGAAATATTGAGAAATAAAATTGTATCTTTATGCTCTGCGCCCGTAAAAAATGTGGCAATATCATTATCTTAGAATTTCTTATTTCAATATTTTCTAAAATAACCCCCGTCAGAATGGTCCCTTTTATTCTTTCAATATTTATTTCTTCAGCGACAATCTTCTTTCCTAAAAAATATCTTATAAAAAGTCCTGCCGCGTGCTCTGTCGATAAAAAATAATAAAAACTGGCTAAAACACTTAAAAAAATAATACTAATAAGTAATTGTTTTTTCTTTTGCAATAACATATCAATAGCCACAAAATTGTTCTAAAAAATATTATGGAAGAAAAGCCTTTAAAGAAGCCCATGTCTTTAAACCCACTTTACCATCTGGAGTAAGGCCTTTTGTTCTTTGAAAATCTTTAATCGCTTGCAAGGTCTGGGGCCCAATTTTTCCATCTAAAGGTCCTTTATAAAACCCGGCATTTTTTAAAGCTCTTTGGACTTGAATTTCTGTAGGTTGGCGAAAAGGTTCCTGCTTGGCGTGAGGAATGATGACAGATGAAGGCGCAACAGGAGCGTCCGAATTAAAAAACATGACGGTAGGTTGCGATTTAGACTGCTGTTCTAAACCCTTTATTTTTTCTTCTTTAATCTTAAGCTCTCGCTCAAGAAAAGCGACACGGTCTTGAAGCTGTTTAGTGTCTTGCATTTTTTTATTTTTGTGAGACGTTGCGGCACACCCTAAAACAAAAATCATTAAAAACAACATGAAGATGATTCGATATGACATCTCGCCTCCTATTTGTTTAATTTTTTCTTTTGCTTCGGCTCCATTGTTTTTTTGGTCTCAGTCGCAGGCCTCAAAGATCGTTCTATTTTCTGAATAGCTTCAATGGTCCCTTTGCCCATAATGCCATCAATTTTTCCGTCATAAACGCCGAGGGCTTTTAACATCTTTTGTATTTCTTTTATTTTTTCTTTAATGCTCAAGGGATCAATTTTCCCATCTATAACGATCTTTTTAGGTTTTATGATATCCTTTGTAAGCAATTGACTATTTTTTAAAACTTTGCGCTGTAACTCCAAGAAAGTCTTTTTATTAACCTTTCCCGTCGGGGCCAACTGATGCTCCCGTTGAAATTTCTTAATGGCCTCGCGAGTGGCTTTTCCCATTTTGCCATCAATCGCGCCAACGCCATATCCCATTTTAAAAAGATGTTCCTGTAATTCTTTTACCCGCGGATTAGCGTTCTTACTTAACCCGATAATTTTCATTTCCTCTGCCGCGTCTTTATCTTCTTTTAAAAATTTAGCGGTGCGTGACTCAAGAGGCGCGCGATATTTCATAATTAAAAACGTAGAAATGCCCAACGCTACCACAATAAAAAAGAATTTAACAGAGGGTTTCATCGCGCCACCTCTTTCTTTAAAAATGCCGTTAATCTTATTCAATAGGAATAATGATCGTAACACCCGCTTTAAGCTTATTAGGATCTTTAATGCGATCTTTATTTAATTCATAAAGATATTTCCAACGGCTCGCCTTCCCTAATTCTTTCTGGGCAATTTTAGAAAGAGAATCATCTTTCTGAATCACATATTCTCTCGTCGAGACTTTAACAGCCGAAACCACTTCTTCTTTCTTTTCAACAAGATATTTACCTTCTTCTAAAACTTTGACTTGTTTATCTTCAGGAGTCTTCCCAGCTGGTAGCATCAGCTCTTCGACTTCCGCTATCATAAATTGCGCGTTACGATCTTTTTGCATACCTACCAAATCATTAATAGGCGCGACCGCATCTAATTTTCCGCGACTGATAATTTTAATTCGTTTTTCCGGAATCCCATTATCCAGCATAAACTTCTCAACAACCTCTCCGCGCTTTTTACCCAATTTCAAATTATATTCATCAGACCCGCGAGCATCACAATTGCCAGTTATTAAAATATCGGCCTCAGGATTGCGTTGGAGAGTTTTTACCGCTTGATTCAAAATCGGCAAATGATCATCTCTTAAATCCGCTTTGTTATAATCAAAATAAATTTTCACATTACGAATAATTTTTTTAATCAATAAAGACGGTCTGAGTTCTGGTATTTTGGCCTCAACAGGTTGTATCTTAGATTTTTCTACAGGCTTTTCCTCGTCATCCGCCTTATAATCAAAAATAATCTTATAAACATAAACATATCCTCGATTTCCCCAAGGTCTGGCCTCCCCAGGCAGCTCCGGCCACCACCAATAACCGCCTTTTTCAGTATCTTGAACCGGGGCGGGTTGCGCGTCTGTTGGCCACCATTGAAATTCTTTCTGCATTTCCTCCAATTGTTTTTTCTTTCTTATCTCACGGGATTCTTTTCCACCCCAAGCTTGCGATGAGGTGGGCCATAAACCCAAGAACAAAAAAACCATTATTAAAAAAATTCGTGTGATTTTCATTTTTCCCTCCCTAAATAATAAAATTAATAAAATATTATTTGTTTTTTTGTATCGTCACTTGATCAGGGCCTATAATACCAGCAGATATTACCGTGCGCAAGGCCTCTTCAACAGTCAAACTCGAATCTTTCGCTTGAGATTCTTTCAAAATAACCAGAAACCCGGATGTCGGGTTCGGAGCCGTCGGAATAAAAACCTTTAATAATTTCTCTTTTGTTTCTTTATCTTCAAGAGTCCCGGTTACAAAACCAATAGCCCAAACATCAGGATTAAAGTAATCCACTAATACGACACGTTTAAAAAGATTTTTTTCTGGAAGAGAAAAAGAAAACGATAATTGCTTTCCTACTTGATAAATAGTTTTAATAATTGGAATACGATTCGAAATGCTTTCCAAAATATTAAAAAATCGTCGGCCAATGACATTGCTGGCCAAATATCCAATCACATATAAAAAAAGAAGGACTAAAAGAAGCCCTAACCCGGGAATGCGAAACCCGATAAATTTTTGAATCACATTAACGATACGTTTATCAATCGCGACATAAAAGAACCACACAACAAAAAAAGACAATCCAATAGGAATAGAAGCTAAAAGCCCGCGAAAAATATACATACGAAAATGTTTCCATCGATCCGTCATAAAAATCCTTTCTAACAATCTTAGTAAAAAATTAGGTGCGTGCGCCTAAGGCCTTATCCAACATCAACATCGCCGGAGAATCATCTTTTATATAATCCAATTGGCCTAAAATTTCTGAGGCATGGCTTTCTTCTTCTACTTGCTCGGCGACAAACCATTGAAGGAAAATACCCGCAGCATTATCATTAGCCGCTACAGCAGTCTCATAAAGCTTATTAATAGAAGCCGTAACAAACTGTTCATGTTTTAAGGTTTTCTGAAAAACATCTTTCACAGATGAATAATCCACCGATGGTTTAGCGATCGCATCTAATTCAACCTCACACCCGCGCTCAAGAAGATAATGAAAAATTTTCATCGCGTGTTCCATTTCTTCTTTGGCTTGTAATTGCATCCACTTGCTACATCCAAGCAATGTTTTCTTTTCCAAATAAACTGCCATCCCTAAATATAAATACGCCGAGAACATTTCTTTATTGATTTGTTCATTCATGGCTTTTAATAATTTTTTATCCATAATGCCTCCTTCGTAGTTAACGAACACTTGCGCCATTTTACTTCGCGCAAGATGTAAATTATTCCACTTTTAAATTTTTAGAACTTTCCCAAAGCCCATGAATATTGCAATAGGATGTTGCCAGAATCGTTCCTGACTTCTCCGTCTTAAAACTGACCTCAACACAAGGTTCGGTAACAATCGTACTCGTATTTGGTCCTTTGGCGGATGCGCCATGCGCTGTAAAATCAAATTTTCCAATCTCTACCGGGAATTTTTCACCATCAGGATGAAAATAAACCGCGATCCAACTAATATGATGTTCGGTTGTATTCGGATGCGCGATTTCTTCGCCAACTTTCACTGTTATTTTAAACGCCTGCCCCAATTTTATAGCGTCTGGCGCTTTAATTGCCGGAACATGTTTCTCAGCTTTCCAATCACCGGATTGATAAACGTCTTTTATATTCGACATAACAAACCTCTTTCTTTTTTAAAATTAAAATTTTTTAAAAATACTCTTTTTCGCTTTACACACCGGACAAAAATCTTCTGGCTCACCTTCGTGGGTATAGCCGCAAATCGGACAAATATAAACTTCTTTTAAGGTAATATCTTGGCCCGCAATGACTGTTTCTTTTGCTTTTTGATACATGACCGCGTGAATTTTTTCTGCCTGTAAAGCATAATGAATGCTTTTCTCCGCTTCTTTCTCACCTTGAAATTTCGCATCCACATCATAGACGGCATACATTTCAGCTACTTCAAAATTTTCCCCTTCCATCGCTGACTGAAGGTTTTCCGCTGTCTTTCCCACGCCACTTAAAACTTTTAAGTGATTAATCGCATGGACTTGTTCGGCATAAGCAATCGCGCGAAACATCCGAGCGACATTGACCTTTCCTTCTTTTTCCGCTGTATCCGCAAAGGCCAAATATTTCATATGCGCTTGGGATTCGCCTGAAAAAGCATTCTTTAAATTTTGTTTTGTCATTTCATGCATATTTTTTTCTCCTTGTTTTTAAAATAATTGATACTACGCATATACTGAAATGGAACTTAATAGCCCATAAAAGTTTCAATCATGAGTCGTTCATCGCCCAGATTAAGATTCTTACAAACCATTTGCATAGCCGTAACCATCGCCGGCGGGCCAAAAATAAACCACACACGGTCTTTATAATCTTCAACAGTTTGTAAAATAAGGTCTTTGGTAATCATCCCTGTATAAATTTTATCGTCTTTCGGTTTCTCAGAAACCACCGAATGAATGATTTTTATGTTTTGATTTTCGTGTTCCCAATCCGCCAATTCTTCTTTAAAAGCAATATCCGCCACCGTCCAATTCGAATAAACCATAACGACATTTGTCGGGAGTTTTTGTAACGCAATATGCTCAATAATAGAAATGGCCGGTGTCACACCAATTCCGCCAACAAGAAAACCAATTTTGGGATGTGCCGGATTAAAAACACATTTTCCCATCGGGCCTTTAAAAAGAACTTCTTTACCAACTTTTAAACTATCTAATTTATCAGAAAATTTACTTTCAGATATTTTTTTAGTGACCTCGATGTAATCTTTGCCAGACGCGCAAGAAAATGATAAATATTTATTAAGAGCGCCGTTTTTTCTGTCTTTCTCATCAAAAATCACTTGAACAAATTGGCCAGGTAAAAAATCCAATTTTTCTTTTAAGGCAAAACGAAAACTTTCCACATTACTGGTACGTTCAATGCGTTCTATTAATTTTCCTCTAAATTCCTGCATAAAACTCCTTTTTCATTCTTTAAAATTCCTCTTATTCGCCGACGGCGGGCTAAGATCAATAATACGTTCCACGTCAATTTCAATTAAATGCTGTGGATGTTTGGGCAAATGAACCTCAAAATGCTTTTTGGTTGTCACGCCGCGCTGAATGCTCGCTATCATTCTTTTAGAAACTCTTTGAATGATACGATTCTCCCATTCTTTGACAATATGTTCTTTAATATCCGCTCGGGACACAAGTTTCGCTTTTCCCTGTAAGGTAAAACCCATAAATCGGTCTTCATCAACAACGGTTAAACTGACTGTTGAATTTTCTAAAAGATTGCGATGTGTTTTTCCTGTATATAAATCAATAACAAAAACTTTTCCTTCTTTTTCAATACCGACGAGCCCTTTAACCGAACAATGAATTCTTTTTTGAGTATCAATGGTCGATATAATAATAGCGCCTTGTTTGCTAAAAAGCTTTATGATCTCATCAGATAATTCAATCGTTTTGCCCATCGCTAAACATTTAGTTTGTTTTTAATCAGAGAAACCGTTTTATCCAAAGATTTTAACTCTTCCGCATCAGGAATAAATTTTATATAATTTCCATCGCTAATAAGTTCTAATCCTGCCTCTTGGCAAGAAGATTCTAATTCTTTAAATCCAACTGTTGACCAACCATAAGAGCCAAAGGTAAAACCATAACGATTTTTAGGTTTTAAGCCCTTCATATACATCATCAAACTTGCCATACTTGGAAGCATATGATTATTAAGCATCGGCGTCCCTAAAAGGATCATTTGAGACAGCATAATATCCGTCACAACATCAGAAATATGCGCCGTTTGCAAATTCATCAATTTAACGCTTATTCCTTCTTTATCAAGCGCTGTAAACAAATATTTCGCCATCATTTCCGTCGAATGCCACATTGTGTCATAAACAATAAGCACTTTTTTATCTGACTGATACAACGCCCATTTTTGATAAGAAGCCACTATTTTTTTAATATCGTCGGGCTTGCGCCAAATAAGCCCATGCGAGGGGCAAATCGTTTCTATCTTTAAATCTTTTATGACATCTAAAACTTTTAACACTTGCGCGCCAAACGGCAAAACAATATTCGCGTAATATTTGGTAGCTTCGGCTATAGCAATATCCAAACCGACTTCATCGACATAACGCTCGCTTGAGGCATAATGCTGGCCAAAGGCATCATTAGAAAATAAAATGGCATCGCTTTCTAAATAAGTCGCCATAGAATCCGGCCAATGAACCATCGGCATTAAAAAAAACTTTAATTTTCTCTTACCGATATCTAAAACATCTCCCGTCTGAACAACTTTAAATTTCCAATTCTTTTTAAAATGCCTCTTGAGGCCTTCTTCGCCTTTGGGCGAACAAACGATTTGCGCGTTTGGACAATATTTCAAAAGTTCATCAATCGCACCGGAATGATCCATTTCCGTATGATTAGAAACAATATATTGGATCTTGGCAGGATCAATAATTTCTTTAATGCGGGTTATCATCTCTTGAGAGCCATAAGATTTAACCGCGTCAATTAAAGTAGGCTTTTCATCTAAAATAAGGTAAGAATTATAAGTAGAACCCGATGGAGTATCGTAACCATGAAAATTACGCAAATCCCAATCAATAGAACCAACCCAAAAGATGTTTTCTTTGATCTTGTGCATAAAATACTTTTTAATCTACAGGTTCAAAATCATTTTTCCCAACGCCGCAATCCGGGCAAACCCAATTATCCGGCAAAGCATCAAAAGATGTTCCCGCAGGAATTCCATTATCCACATCACCCACTGCTGGGTCGTAAATATAACCACATACTGTGCATCGATATTTTTTCATATCAAGCCTCCTTAAGAATAAAAAAAATTATTTAATTCTAAAAACCGGTGTTATTTTAAGAAAACATCGGCTCATGTCAAGCATATTTCTTGTGACAAAAAATCTTAGGCAGATTTATTCTCAATGTTCATTTCAGCGTCAAGAACACTATTAATCTTTTGAGATATTTTAATGAAGGTATATCCTAAAAAGAAAATCAAAATACCAATAGGGACTTCACTTATTTTTCCATAAATAACGCTTACAAACACAACCAACAACCCAAGAAAAACAGGTAAAAATCCGCTACGATACGCGGTCGTGCTTAAATTCTGAAGCATTTTAATGTTTTCTTCTTTCATTTTTCCTCCTTTTATAAAAAAATTAATGATCTGCATCAGAATGAATTATGTGGGCGGTATTATAACATAAGTCTAATAAATACAAACAATATTATTTATAAGGTAAGGATTGCCCATCTTTAAGGCAAATGAAGAAACGCGGCTAAATTTTCTTGAGGCAAAATGTTAATAATAACAGGAATAAAACCGTCAAAAGAAATATTTTCTATTTGTTGCGTATCAAATTCTAATCTGTCGCCCGAACGTTCAATGGCCAGATTTAAACGATTCAATGTGAAATCAATCCCGCCGACATCTTTTTTTTCGACGCTCATCGGATGATCATAAGGCGAAACGGCTATTAATTTCCATAAATAATTTTGATATTCTTCTTTTTCAGGAGATAACATTTCTTTCTGAAAGCCCATTTTATTTATGTTTTCCTCACTATAATCCCTGCTATTCTCAAAATAATATCCAATATGAAGAGATGATCCAAACGCCATCAGTTTTCTTAATATTTCTAAATAAGAAATTCCCTCATCGCGCAATAAGTGTGAAAGACCCAAATGAGTATAAATAAAAGATATCGTTTCTTGTTGAATATATCTTGGCAAATTCTCAGCGATATCAAATATAACTGTTATCCCTTCAGGAAGTTCTTCCCATTCCTCATAATATTCATCCGAATATCCGATAATCTCGACATTAAGAATTCCCAATTTCTTTATTTCCTGCAAAAGCCCAACCAATCCTGTTCCCTCTCCACAGCCCCAATCCAAAATGACAATCGGGACATTTTTATCTTGTCGATTTTGATCAAGTTCGATAATTTTTTCTAAAATCTTATATTTTCTATTTAAATCTTTAAAAGACGTTTCAGTAAACATCCATCCTAATTCTCTAAGAAAATATCGATTTTCTTTAGAAATAATCCGTGCACCTTCAGGAATAAAAGAGAGTATATTTATCATTTTATCGCTTAATTGCGATTTCATGATCGCCCCGCCAGGAAGTTGACGCGCAATAGGATTCTTTGTTAGCTCAACTTCTTTCACGGCCATGGCCTGGTCCTTTTTTACCAATTCGCGATCAAATTCAGGGACCATATTATTTTTAGCGTCACGCAATAAGTACTTCAACGCTTCTGTATTTTCAAAACCTTTATAAGAGATCCTCTTCAATTCCCATCCTTGAAGTTGACCAACGCGTCGGCCAATCGTCGTCTCATAATAAACCTCCGGTATTAAAATTTCCTTGGCGCTACTCGTACTGAGTTTATCCACAACAAACAAATCATTATAAGGATCTCTCAGGCCCGGAACTTGATTCTTTCTAACATTCCCGTTGAAATCCACATAATAATTATTAAATAACTGTGCAAGGCTTTCTTTATTCTGAAGAGGTGATTCATAATAAAATCCAGCAGGAATTAAATCTAAAACTTTTTCTATTAAAAATTGACCTATCTTTTTTCCGCCGATTGTTCCTGATAAATGGTCAACAACGGCATAAGAAGGAATAAATCTTAAATTTTTTAAATTAATATGAAAATATTCGATAACATTTTTGTTTCTACTATTTTTTGTAATCAGAAAAGATATTATATAATTTTCAGTCCGATTGCCTTTTTCATCTAACAAAAAAATATTAATAATAGGAACACCATACGTCCCTTTGTCAACAACCAATGAATATTTCCGACCGTCATCCATGATGATTTCCTTACCATTTAGATGCTTCATAAAACGCTCTGACAAATCCTTCCAAGACAATAATGCTGGGCTTTTTATCTTTTCGATTTCATCAATCCCTTGGGAATGTAGCGCTGGCTCTTTTATATCTTCGGTCACCATCGCTTCATCAGAATCTTCTTGCGTCGGCTGAATCATAACCTGCACAACAGGCGTTTTTTCACTCTCACCTATCATCGCAAAATCATGATTCTTTTGAAGAATCTTTGAAACCTCTAAATTCGCTCCACCCGTGAAATATCTCCGCGCGACAATTTCTTTTGTGTTGGGATCATATTCTTCTCGAATATGTTGCGTAATACCTTGTTGAAACGCTTTTAAATAATTCTGATAAATTTTTTCTTTAAATTGCGCGTCGTTAGGATTAACGCCGAGCGTTTTTTTCTTGTTGGAATAAATTTTATTAATAAGGCTGTTGGCGAGCGCTTGTTTATACCACGCCGCTAAAATCAACGAATAATAAATCTGGCGTAAAGGCGCAAATTGTTCGCCATCGTTAACTTCTTTTTCTAATTGCGGAATAATGATTTCTTTAATCATTTGAGCGGTCAACTCATTTTTATCACTCCTAAGTTGACGGGAATCTCGATCTGAAATTGAAATCCCTGCATTCGCAGGAATGACACCAGAATGCGTATATTCATTTTCCAATAAAACTTTTAATCGAGCCTTAGTTACATACGCCACATTTTCATTTTCATAAACAACAGCTTCACCCGGAACAATCCAAACTTTATTTAACGTGTCAATCGGAATATCGGCTCTGCCATATCGTTCATAAATCATTTGGTGAATCTTATTCCAAAACTTTTTCCCATATTCATTTTCCGGGCTCATAAGCGTAGCTGTTATTTTCTTTAAAAGAAAATCCTGCGCCAAAAGCTCTTGGCCCATCTGTGTTTTTCCAAAACCGTCCGCGATGATGCGGTCTTTTTCTTTCGGAGATAAATTCACCCACAAATCTTTTTCAGGAATCGTTAATGCGGCCAAAAAATATTTTATAAGTTTATTCGATTCTTGTTTGAGGTAATCCTTTTCGGCTCCTTGAGACTTCAAAGATGTTTTGTCTCCCAGAGATAAAACAAAATCAAATCGAAAAGGATTTTCCGGAAAAACTCTTAATCCTTTAATAACTGTTGGCTGAAAAATGCCTTTTGCGATTGGCGGAACAAATGTGGCTTGGGCATATGACAGCGTCGGCACGATTGTATTAAATAAAAAACATACTAATGCCACGCTGGAGCAAATTCTCTTAAATAAATTGTTCTTAATAATATTCATATTAATAAAAGTATGTAATATTTGTGGCAAAAATGCCAAAAAATCTATGGGTGAACCATCAACCAACGAATCTGCGCAATCCGTTTACACTTCTGATAATTGCGCTAGAATATTTTTTTCTTTCTGAAGAAGTTTTTTCTTGCGAGAAGTTTTTGTCCCGACGTAACCGCCTAAAGAACCATCAGATTTGATCACGCGATGACAAGGAATGATAAGAGGATAAGGATTTTTACGTAAAGCTTGGCCCACCGCACGCACGGCCTTAGGAGATCCCACTTTTTGCGCTATCCATTTATAACTGCGGGTTTGGCCAAACGGAATACTTAATGTCGCTTTTAAAACTTTCCACTCAAAAGACGTAAGACTTTTTTTCATTTTACTGTCATATTCTTTGTTCTTAATAGCCGATGATAAGAAACAGCAAAACGATGCGCTTCATCGCGCACGCGCTGTAATAATTTTAACGCCAAAGAATTCTCGGATAAAAGAATTCCTTGTTTTTTCCCAGAAATAAAAATTTCTTCTTCTTTTTTAGCTAAAGAAATGATCGGGATATCAATATCTATTTTTTTTAGTTCACTCAAAGCGGCGGACAGCTGGCCTTTTCCTCCGTCGATAACAATAAGATCAGGAAAGGCCCTGCCTTCTTTCTTTAATCGCGCATACCGGCGAGAAACCACTTCCGCGATCATTTTAAAATCATCAATGCCGCTGACTGTTTTAATACGAAACCGTCGATAATTCTTTTTATCTGGGCTACCATTAAAAAAAGAAATCATCGCGCCCACAGAATATGCTCCATAAGTATGCGAAATATCAAAGGCCTCAATGCGCTCTGGCCTTCGCGGCAAACGTAATAACCGCTCCAACTGTTCAGCCTCTTTAAAATAATTAATCTCTTGAGTTCCCGAATACAAAGCGCCGATAGCTTGAAGCTGATTGCGGACTTGCGCTGCTTGCTCAAAATTTTTATCACGCGAAAACCGTTCCATATCTAAACGCAATCGCCGATAAAGCTCATCTTTTTTCCCTTCCAAAACCAAGCGCACATGATAAATATTCTTCGCGTATTCACCCGAAGTCAATTTTCCAATACAAGGCGCGCTACAAAGAGCCATATGATAATCCAAACATTCTTTCAAAGGAAACGGCTGGCAGGTTCGAAACATAAAAATCCGTCGGAGAATATGCAATGCTTCTCGAATAAGCTTCGCATTCACATAAGGACCGAAATAGTCATACCCTTTAACTTTGACCCGAGGCCGATCAATAAAAATACGAGGAAATTCATCATTAGAAATAACAATAAACGGATAACTCTTATCATCTTTCAAATCAATATTATATTTCGGATGATATTGTTTAACTAAACTCGCTTCTAAGATAAGCGCTTCGGCCTCGCTTGCAGTAACAATATAATCAATGCCCGCGATTTCTTTAACCAATTGTTGCGTTTTAACATCGTTGACTTTTTTATTAAAATAAGAAGAAACTCGCTTGCGCAATGACACAGCTTTCCCGACGTAAATAATGCGGCCTTCTTTATTTTTCATAAGATAAACGCCGCTGGATAACGGAAAGGTTTTAAGAAACGATAGATTCATAAAAAGTTGATAAACATTACGAATTTGGCTTCGGCCGGTGAGATAAAAACCGTCTTGTCTTGGCCCAACTCCAAATCTTTTGCGATTGTTCGATGTTAAGCCATAAACATAATACTTCATAAAAAAACATTCCTAAGAAAAATAACAAAACCAACTTCAGCCACTCTTGCGGCCAAACAACAAAATGCCAAAAAACAAAAATTCCTATTCCGACGATTAAAGAAGCTAAAGTGACTTTGAAAAAATATTTTAAAAGATCCGCGTTCATTTTTCCAAGCCGTTTCTCAAGAATAAAAAACAAAACAAGAAAATTTATAATTCCCGCCAAAGAACTGGACAAAGCGATGCCGCCTACTTTTAAAGGAAACATCAAAATAAAATTAAAAATCGTGTTTATCGCCAAAGAAATCGCCGCGATCTTGACAGGCGTTTTAGTATCCTGAAGCGCATAAAAAGCCGTTACTAAAATTTTAACCCCTCCAAAACTAAAAAGACCTAAAGAATAAAACAACAAGGTGCTTGCTGTTATACCTGTAGAATAAACATTGAATTGACCGCGCTCAAAAAATATCCGAATGATTGGATGAGCCAAAAACATAAAAAGAATTGTCGTCGGGCACATCACAAAAAAAATATTCTCTAATGAAAAGGTAACTGTCTTTTTTAATAACTCTGTTTCCTTTCTGATAGCAAATCCGGACATGCTGGGAAGCGCGGCAGACGCTAAGGCAAAGCCGAAAATACCCATAGGAAACTGAATCAATCGATTCGCATAATAAATCGCCGAAATTCCTCCAACGCCGACGATGCTTGACAAAGAGGCGCAAAAAGTGTCAACAAAAACATTAAGCTGATAAATACCGCTTCCTAAAAATCGCGGAAGCATCAAAGAAATGATTTGAAACAATCCCGGGTGTCGTAACGTTTTCGGGAAAGAATACCGCATTCCCACTTTTATCATCGATGGAATTTGCGCGGCTAATTGCAATATCCCGCCGATTAAAACACCGACAGCCAACCCCAATGTCGGCTCTTTCATATATTGCGATGATAATAACGCGCTTACAATAAGGACAACATTAAGAAGCACCGGACTAAAAGCTGACGCCTTAAAGGACCTAAACGTAAATAAAATCCCCATACTATACGCGGTTAACCCGATAAAAATTAGATAAGGGAAAATGATTCGCGTTAAACGAATCGTCAGAAAAAGCTTTTCAGTATCCGCCATAAACCCTGGCGCCATGACCCGCACAATGACAGGAGTAAAAATCATACCTATGATTGTAATCACGCTAAGAATGATCATTCCTACTGTAATCACAACACTAATAAAATTCCAGAAAGCCTCTTTATCTTTTTCTTCCAAATATTGGGAAAAAACAGGAACAAGGGCTGAATTCGTGGCTCCCTCACCGACCATTTCCCTAAAAAGATTAGGAATCTTAAACGCGACAAAAAAAGCGTCCGCAGACATGCCCGTTCCTAATAACCGTGCGAAAATAATATCACGAATAAAACCCACGACCCGTGAAACCAGCGTGCCGAATGACAAAACGGTTGTCGAGCGCATAATCGAACGACGAGAATCTTTATGTGTCTGCGCGGTGGATTTATTTATTGACATAAAACGCCCTTATTTGATATATTATTGCCCTTATAAGATAAAAAAATGATATCAAAATATTTTATATTTACCTAACAAAGGAGTCAGCCTTGCCACAAAGAAAAACAGCGATTAAAGATGTCCGAAAAAATTATCGCAATAAAATGCGCAATATGGATATCAAAACCGACCTTAAAAAGACGGAAAAAACATTTTTAAAGTCCGTCACGGATAAGAATAAAACAGACGCTCTACAGAACCTAAAATTACTTTATAAAAAGATTGATAAAGCCGCTAAACGCAATATCCTTCATAAAAATACCGCCGCGCGTCAAAAATCACGATTTATGAAGTTAGTAAACAACTTAACTTAATAACACAAATCTCGACCGCATGAATTACATCCATGCGCGTGCGCTTAATATTTAAATCGGCCTCCTGCAAAACCAGGAGGCCTTTTTTAAATTGTTCGGAAGATAAACGTCTGTGTTTTTTCATATCGCCCCACGCCCAAATTAACGCGCCCATAATCTTAAGAGCGCTCGCCACAGGAGCTTCTTGAACATCGTCAAAAAGTTGCGACAATATATTTAAGGCCTCTGCTTGTTTTCTCGCCTTTATAGCATCAATCATATTCCAAACAGTTTTTTTAACGCCTGTTGAAAAAAAGAAAATTTCTTTTTGGGCATGATATTTAAGCTCTTTAATAAACGCGTTTTTAGAATCTTCCTGATCAGAATCAATAATTAAAATAAGATGATCATGCGATGTTTTCAAAAAATCTATAATAATCTGTTTATGCTGATCATTTAATTTTTGCGCCATCGTTAAAAGTACAACACGTTTTTTAGCGACAGCAGGCAAATCTAATAATTTTTTTTTAAGGCCATCGGGATCTAATTTCTGATGAACTTGGACAGAGATATAATCAAACGAAAGGGCTTCTAAGGAAGGAAGATATTTCTTTTTTAATGCGTCAATCTTTTGATCTTTTGCGATTCTGTCATCGCCTAAAAGAAGACATAACATTATTTTGTCTTTCTACCAATATTCAACAGTACGTTCAACAACGCGCTTGGCAAGGTCTTTAATAGCTTCTTGAACGGCAGATTCTTCAGTTGTAGCTTGTGCGCCGGTCACAAAATATGTCGCTTGGCCGACAAACGCGGATTCTGTCCACATATTTTTTTCATGCGTATTATCCCACAATTGTAAAGAGACTGTGATCAAAACACGATATTCCTGAACATCATTATTATCCGTATAGCGCAAGGCCTGCCGCTGATAATTTCTTAATTCTCCTTTTAAGACAAGATCTGCCGTATCTTCATCGGCAATCTTTAATCTTCCATTAAAAAGAAATTCATCCGAAAGCGCGTTTTTAACATCTACTTCCAACATCGGGAAATATAAATTGCGCTTATTAGCTTCAGAAAAATCAATTGCATTCTTAAATAAGGTGATATGAATAGTGTTAAGACGGCTCGGCAAGGTCGAACTTAACGTATAACCGCATCCCTGGACCAACATAATCCAAACCACAAATAGTAAAAAAGAAAATTTCTTTTTCATATTTATTCCTTATTGCCCAAAGCGCCAATCTTTTTCAACGATTCAACAGCCCAAGAACTTTGAGGATAATTATCCACTATCGATTGATAATAAACTTTCGCGGCTTTATAGTTTTTATTCTTCTCATAAAACCGCGCGGCTAAAAACGCGTTTTCCGCTTCTTTATTCTTTAATTTTGCCACTTGATCTTTCGCTTCTTGAGATAATTCTGCGTCAGGATTAGTTTTTAAAAATTTCTCAAATTCCTGAACCGCGGATTGCGTGACTTTTTGATCATACGCCGCATCCGTTGAACGTTTCGCATCGGTCTGAGCAATCTGATATTGCGCGGCTTTCGCCCATTCGCTTTCCGGATAATCATTGATAACTTTTTCAAATTCATCACGGGCTTCTTGATACAATTTTTTCTCGGCTAAATAAAGGCCGATTTTATATTGAGAAGGCGCGGCAAATTCACCATAAGGAGCATTCTTAATGACTGCTTTAAAAATATCCACAACCGTATATTCTTCCCAAGCCTGCAAAAAAGCGCCTTTGGTTTTTTTTCCATTTAAAAGATCAACGCCCATTTCATATTGTTTTTTAATAATCTTCGCGGAAAGATCGCTGAAAGGATATTTATCTATTACGGTCTGATATTCTTTAAACGCCTGATATAACTTCCCCTGTTCTTCATTTACAACGCCTAAATAATATTGAGCTTCAGGCGCTTGACGAGCTTTAGGATAATGCTTAAGAAGTTTTTTAAGCTCTTGAGCCGCTTCCTTATATTTTTTATTCTCATAAAAAGTTAACGCGTACTGTAATTGTTCTTGCGGTGTGTCTTTGACCGCGTATTTGGGATTAACCCATTTATTGGTTTCCGGCGTCCACATCCAGAAAGCCTGGGCTTGAGAAGTAATTAATAAAACAAATAATAAAGATAATACTTTTAATGATACTAAAAAGAATTTTAGAGGATTTTTCATATCGTCAACTTTACCATAGGCAGGTTTCTTTGTCAACGAAGAGGAGACATGTTTTAAGAAACCACTTTCTTGACAACATAAAAAAATCACCTTGCCTGAGAAATCCAAGCAAGATGATTTTTCTAAAAAATAATCTCCTTTTTTTATTGAACGGTTATGGTTTTAATCCTTTCCTCCAATTCATTGATCTTCTGTCTTTTTTCAATAATGTTTTGCTGGGATTTTTCTAATTTTTCCCATAACAATCTCATATCAGGATTATGGCGTAGTTGATCCCTAAAAAACATCACATCCTTATGCTTCTCGTCGATAAGATCGTCTTTCTCATAATTTCTTGCTAAATAATAATCAAGATCTTTATAAAGACGAACAAGCTCGTCATTCCTATCCCATAACGCGTTCTGCGTTTGCGCAGAATCTATCTGTGCCATGATTTTCTGCGTTATGGCTTCTTGAGCAAACCCGCGATACGCATATAAATAATCCTCAAGAAGAGCAAACATTTTTCTATTATATTGTTCCTGTTCAAAAAGTTCTTGGCGCATACGATTTTGTTCAGCAAAAATCGCTTTGAGATCTTTATCATAAGCCAAAGCCTCTTGAGCAGATTTTTCTATTCTTTGTTCAAAAGCTGCCACATTTTCTTCTTGTGGCACATAGGAAAATAATTCCGCAGAATGTTTTCCCTTTTGTTTAACCTGACCCTCATACGCTAAAGCTGTTTGATTAGCCTGCTGTTGGATTTTTTCATCAGAAACCGCCAAAAGATTAACATTTTTTCCTTCTAATGGTTTTTGAATTTCTTCTTTAGGCCCTAAAACCATTTTCTTATCAAGCACTTCAGACTTCACTTTTCGTTCTGAAAAACTTGGCCGTTCTTCAACAGGCATAGAAATGGTTTCTTCAGATTGCGAAAACGAACTTTCCTCCTTTTTAACTAAAGAAGCCGGCGCAGAGTCTAATTTTTTTTCTGGAATTGTTTTTGTTGTTTTTCCTTCATCCCATGGCTTTTCATTAGAAGCCAAAAGACCTTCTGCTAATGTCATATCAGCTTTTTGCATAGATTTTTCTGCTTTTTTAATATTCTGCGGTATTTCGGCTTTTTCAACTAAACTGCGACTTGCAATAAGATCATTTTGAAGCCTTGTAATTTCATCCTCAATATCTTTACTTAAATTCCCTAATTGATCCTGTTTAACACAACAATCTGAACGATCGCCTATAAATTGATTTTTTCTGAAAGATGAATCTGAAAGTATCGTATTTTCAGCCATTTCTTGGACTTTAAAATTTCGAGATATTTCAACTGTATTTGTTAAAGAAGTTCTGACATCCGCATAGAGGCCTCTGTCAATACCCATAGCGCGCAAACCTTCCAACGCCTCTTTATTTTCAGGGTCAATTAATAAGGCCTTACTAAATTCATGAGCCGCGTCTTCATATTGGCCACGAGCGTAAGCTGTTTTTGCCAACTTAACTAAATAATCGCCACCTTCTTTCCTTAAATTAAGGTCTTCTAATGTTGTATTATTTTTAAATATATCAATTAAAAATTCTGTACCTTCAACTTTTAAGTCATTACTTCTCAGGTTTAAAATTTTTAATGCAGTATTTTTCTTAAGTCCGCCAACAAATATTTCCATGTTTTTTGCGCCAAAACAATTATTATTCAAATTTAAACTTGTTAAAGTAGTATTATTTTCAAGTTCCTTTGCCAATATAGTAACCTGAGAAGGATTTATTAATAATTTTAAACTATTAAATACATTACATGATATACATTTTTGAAGTGTTTTGTCTAACATTTGATCATAAATGTTCAATGACATTGATTCATTATTACCAATTATCAGTGTAGTACCACTTATAACTGTGTTTTGCATCATTTTAACTCTTAATTAACTCTTGGCAAGGTTTATGA
>ERZ795059.940-NODE-940-length-34486-cov-11.123116_pt1 | contig 34486 bp, 29 predicted proteins | sample MGYA00375143_ERZ795059 | MGnify/ENA primary metagenome ERZ795059 (study PRJEB30188, sample SAMN05720168) | activated sludge metagenome | isolation source: Anaerobic digester | place: USA | collected 2015-01-07 ... | reverse complement strand
CTTGAAGTTCTGGGGAAGCATATTGGAGATCAAGGCCAACCTCTTTCACTGCTTTCAATACCACTTCTTTGTCAGCTCTAAGTTTTGGGGAAATATTTTTGAAATCATATATATATTTTGCGTTCATTATTACATCTTTATCCATTTGAAGCTCCGGTGATGCATATTGAAATGCCGCACCATCATTTTTAACCGCTTCTAATACAACTTCCTTATCGGATTCAAGATCATAGGTATATTCTAATACAGACCCCCATTTTTTTACTGCTTCCAGCATTACTTCCTTATCAGATCTAGGATCAGGAAGAGCCTCTTTAATAACATTAATATTTTGCCTCACCATCTCTAACACAAATTCTTTATTGGCTCGAAGCCTTATTGAAGCATAGTGAAAAGCATATTTATTTTCTTTAACTGCTTGCAGCACGACCTCTTTGTCATCTTGAAGTTCTGGTGAGGCGTATTCTAGAGCATATCCATTTTGTTTCACGGCTGCCAGTACCACCTCTTTATCAGCTTGGAGCTCTGGTGAGGCGTACTCTAGAGCCCAGCCATTTTTTTTCATGACTTTTATCACAAAGTCTTTTTCGCTCCAACGCTCCTTGGGAACATCATCTATATTTATTTTTTCCGTAAGTTTAGCATCTGATATGTCATGTTTAAGATATGTCTTCCATCCAAAAAAAACGGCTGACGATATCAAAAACAATATAAGTAATATAATAAAAAAACTTTTTTTTCTTTTTATAAGAGATGGGGTGTCTTCACTTATTTGAAAATTTTCGGAATTAGAAATATTGTCACCTTTCTGACTTAAAAAGTTTGATTCATAATTTGACTGTTGGTCATTATTTTCATTTTCCATGTTTTTGTTTTTAAAAAAGTTAGAAAAGATATACTAAGATTTTACCACATGATTTAAACATCACAAAATCAAACTAAGCTCGCTATAATAAGAATAGAGGCAGGATTCTGGGGTTAAAACAAAAAACACTATCCGGCGGGATAGTATTCCTATAAAAAATTCAATAAATGGAGATTTTAATCTTCAGATTAAAACTTGGCAAAAGCATTGGCAGGGCTTTTAGAAGGGAAAAAAGGGATGCGTGTGGACCGGACAGGACTTGAACCCGCTACCTCCTCAGTGCAAATGAGGCGCTCTACCAGGTGAGCTACCGGCCCAAAAACAACTAGGATTCATTATACACTGATTAAAATCCTTTGTCCATACCAAATTCCCTACTTTATAAAATACACAATAACAATTATTAATGCCAGTGCCAAACGATACCAAAAAAATGGAGCGTAGCCGACTTTCTGGATAAATCTCAGCATATATTTTATAGCTAAATAGCCGCTGACAGCTGCCGCCAAAATTCCCAAAACAATCGGCAAGGTTATTCCAGTTTTGAGTAGTTCCGGAATTTTAAAAATTGCCGCGCCAAAAATTATCGGTGTGGAAAGTAGAAATGAAAATCTCGCCGCTTGTTCGCGGGAAAGTCCCAGCGCCAATCCTGTTGTCATGGTCGCCCCGCTTCTGGAAACTCCCGGAATAATAGCCACCGCCTGCGAAAGTCCGATCAAAATAGCATCCTTAAAACTCATGTTTTTTATTTCTTTTTTATGATTAGCGAATTTGTCGACTAAAAACAAGATTAAACCGACAACACTTAGCGTAAAAGCTATGATAAGCGGATGACGCAGCATCTGTTCAGCATAATCATCCAGAAAAAATCCAAAAATTGCTCCCGGCACGGAAGCCGCAATCAAAAGCCAAACTAACTGAGAAGGATACTCCTCGGAATTTGAAATTTGAAATTCGAAATTCGAAATTTCTTGAAGCGCTAGCTTCAAAATTGTTATCCAATCGCGCCAAAAAAACGCCACAACCGCAATCAATGTTCCGACGTGAAGTGCCACATCAAAAGAAAGCCCTGGATCCGACCACCCGAAAAAATACGGCGCCAAAATCAAATGAGCCGTGGAAGAAATCGGCAGAAATTCTCCCAGCCCCTGCACTACCCCTAGGATTATTGATTGAAAAACATCCATAATATTTAGGCTTTACAAATTGACATATATCCAGTATACTTGTAGATTAAAGAAAAATCAAAAAAATAAAACGAGTTCATTGAAATAACAGGAGGGTCCAATGAATATTTATTGTTTGATTGGCTTGTTTGTTTCTGTAGTAAGTATCTTGTTGTTTGGATTATTTTTAGCAGCCCGAGAAATAGTAAGATTGGAAACTGAAATCGAAATTTTGCAACAAGAAAAAATATTTTCAAAAATACAGAGAAATTTTAGAAAAGAAAAGGAGGATTTTATTTTAAAAAAGAACAACTCTAATCGTTTAATATTTTTAAAAATGAAAGAGCTGTTATTGACACTGTTTAGTAAAAAATGGTGGACCGCCAAAATCATCAGAAAAGGAGAGATGTCATGATCGAAAAATATCCGTACGAAATTTTAGCAATAATCTCATTGCTGGAATTGTTGTTCTGGATCAGGGAAAAACGATTCACCTTATTAAAGAATTGCGCGTTAGCGAAACTTGATGCTTTTTACCAGAGATTACTAGAAGAAGATCTCTGCGGAAAATCCAACAGCCTGGAATAAAATTATCCGGGCTAAAAAACACCTGGGGCAGGAGAATCATCTTCTGCCTTTTATTTTTTTCCAATTAAAAGAATGTTTCTTCCGTTAATTGTTTCGCATTTTTCGATTCTAAAACCGACTTTTTGAAAAAGTTTTTTGAGTTCCCTTTTGGTAAACGCGTGATGAAATCGCTGAATTTTACTCTTTCCATTGTCAGAAAAAGAAATGTAGCAATCGCTCCAATCTAAACTACTTTTTCCGAAAATTTTATTTTTCCAGTTGCGTAAAATATTTTTTATATACCTTTTCTGCCACAAATTCCAAACTGTAGTCACAACATGTCCCCCGCCATTAGTTGTTCGATACAACTCCCTGGCCATATCTTCACGATATTTTTGAGATGGAAAATGATGAAAAACTGCAATGCTATAGATCGTGTTGAAATAATTATCCGCAAATTCTAGATTTTCGGAACCGGAAATCTTTTGAAATTTACGCTTTTCATTCCCATATTTTTCCTGAGCTGCCGCGACAAGTTTCTCTGAAACATCCACGCCCAAATAGTCAATATTTTTATTAGAAAACAATTCTAAAAGCCGCCCATTGCCACAACCGAAATCAAGCACTTTATCTCCTTCTCTGGCATAATCAGCAATAAATTCCAAGCCACGCCAAAAATGTTTGCGAGTTTCGGAAAACTTCCCCGCAATTAAATCATATCCCCGCTCTGTTTCTTTTAATATTTTTTCCGCAGTTTCCTGATTCATATGAAATCAGCATAACAAAAATCCCCCAAAGGAACAACTTTTAAATAAAAAAGAGGCAAGGCAAACTCCTTGCCTAATATAAATTATATTTATTAGCGAAAGCGCTTGTAAATTATCAGCAAAATAAAGTATTTTTTATTTAAAATCCCTTTTTTCCTGTTGTTTACTTAATGCATTATTTAGCAAATCGTTTTGATCTTGTAACTCTCTGATTTTTTTTGTCAATACATAATTCTCATTTACCAAAGTCTGACAACCTACCGTCGCAGGGGGACTATCAGGAGCCATGCGCCAACTTAAACTCCTGATAGCCATGCCAGCAAACTGAGAAATTATTGCGCCAGCAACAAAAGTAGCAATACCAACCAGAATGATTTTTTTCATATCTTTTTATTAAAAATTAAATACAAAACTATTATTGACATTCTACAACGAAAAAAGGAAGCATGCTAATCACTAGGCCCCTTTTCATTGCTTGATTGTTATGAGCTAATACGTTAGGCTTGGGAGTATGGATAAAAAATACGACCAATATATTATTTCCGCTCTTAAGGATCTGCCGAAAACGCAGGCAGGTTTTGGGCAGCTCAAAAAGAAACTTTCCAAAATTTTTAAATTGCCGATTCCAACCAACGCCGATCTTAGAGACAGATATAATGAACTTCTCGAAAAGAAAAAAATAAAACGCTCAGAAAAATTTGAGAAACTGCTTTTGAGCCGGGCCATTCGCACGGAGTCTGGTGTAGCGGTCGTGGCCGTGCTCACTAAATCATATCCCTGCCCCGGGAAATGCATCTACTGCCCCACTGAAAAAAACATGCCCAAGAGCTATCTTTCCAACGAGCCGGCCGTCATGCGCGCCATCGATGCTAAATTCAATCCCTATCGCCAAGTGCAAAATCGTTTGCGTTCCTTGGAGCTCAATGGTCACCTAACTGACAAAATCGAACTTATCGTTATGGGTGGAACATTTTCCTATTTGCCGAAAAGTTATCAGAAAAAATTTATCATCGAATGTTTTCGAGCAGCAAATGATTATCCGAATCATAAAACATGGAGCATGGGGCATGGAGCAAAAAATGCAAATGCAAATCTTTTGAAGGAACAAAAGAGGAATGAGAAAGCAAAACACCGAATTGTCGGGCTCACTTTGGAGACTCGACCGGATTTTATTAATGCAAAAGAAATTGCCAATTTTCGCAATTTGGGCTGCACGCGAGTTGAATTGGGAGTGCAAAGCACCCTTGATGATGTTTTGCGACTAAACCGCCGCGGACACCCCGTCCAAAGCACCATAGAAGCCACAAAAATGCTCAAAGATGCCGGTTTTAAGATAAATTATCACATTATGCCGGGTCTCTTGGGAAGCACCCCTGGGCGTGATTTAAAGATGTTCAAGTCTCTTTTTGAGGATGCCAATTTTCAGCCAGATATGCTCAAAATCTACCCGACTGTCGTGCTCAAAAACAGCGATTTGTATAAAATTTGGAAACAAAAAAAATACAAACCACTGACCGACCATGCATTTGAAAAATTGATTTTGAAAATAAAAAATGAAATTATTCCGCCCTATGTGCGGATCGCTAGACTCGTGCGCGATGTACCAACGCCTTCCATTGTCGCTGGTCCAATCGTTTCCAATCTTAGGCAAATTATTATTCCCCGATCCCAATGCCCATGCATCCGTTGCCGCGAAGTTCGTGCAAATTATGAAATTAGAGAAAAAATTATTTTGGATCGAATTGATTACAAAGCTTCCGACGGACACGAAACATTTTTGCAATATGTTTCTCGGGATAAGAAAAAACTTTTTGCTTTGCTGCGTCTTCGCATCACTTCGGAAAACAAAGCTATCATCCGCGAAGTCCACACTTACGGAAAAATGGCAAAAATAAACCAAAAAGATAGAAAATCTCCGCAGCATATCGGCCTCGGTAAAAAATTAATAGCTGAAGCCGAAAAAATTGCCAAAAAAGAGTTTGGCCTCCATGAAATTAACGTCATTTCCGGTGTCGGTGTCCGCGAATATTATCGTAAATTAGGCTATAAACTGAAAGACACTTATATGGTAAAAAATTTATAAAAAAAGTATAATTAAGGATATATTTTTTAATGCAAACATATGCGAATTGTTAATCACGTTATTAAGCTCACCACTTCGACTACTCTGGATTTTATCGACATCACAGAAAAGGTTCAGCAGAAAATTAAAAAAGCTGGCGTCAAAAACGGTATTATCAACGTCCAAAGTTTACATACTACCATGGCTGTGATTGTGAACGAAGCTGAACCGCTTTTGATCATGGATATGAAAAAGCTATTGAAAAAACTAGCTCCTAGGACCTATAAATATATGCACGACAATTTCAAAATCCGCACAGTGCACATGCATCCCAACGAAAGCAAAAATGGCCACTCTCATGTGAAAGCCATGTATCTGCCAACTTCGACCATGTTAAATGTTTCCAATAGCAAACTTCAATTGGGTGAGTGGCAAAGAATTTTTGCCATCGAACTTGATGATTCAAGAAAACGCCAAATAGCTTTGCAGATTATTGGCGAGTAGCTGTCAGCTGTCCGCAAGCGCCTTGGATGTCAGTTCCAAGGCTTTTTCTGATGGTAACGTTAATATGATTTTGCTGAAGGTAATCTTTGAATTTAATGGCGACATTCCTTGAAGAAGCTTTGAAATCATTAGTTGTTTTATCCTCTTCATTATAAAATATAAGATTCACATGCAATAAATAGCTGTGTCCGATTGATTTTAGATATTCACTTAATTTTCTGGCATCCTGCAGACTGTCATTCAGTCCTTGAAATAAAATATATTCAATAAAAATTTTTCTTTTGCTTTTTTGAAAATATTTCTGAAGCGTTTCTTTGATTTTTTCTAAATCATATTGCTTATTAATCGGCATATGACGGCTGCGCATTTCATTTTCCGCAAAATGCAGAGAAACAGCCAGATTCATTTGCGGAAATGTTTCAGTAAAAATTTCTATGCCTTCCGGAATTCCGGAAGTTGAAACAGAAATTGATCTTGAACCAAAACCAAAGAGTTTCGGATCTGTCAGGTCTTTCAGACTTTTTTCAACTTGCTCCCAGTTTAAAAACGGCTCGCCCATACCCATGAACACGATATTGGATATCGTGGAATTTTTAATTTCTAATTTTGGATTTTGAATATTTTTCAGATATTGCTTCCAGAACAAAATTTGGTCAGTGATTTCCTCAGCCGTCAGATTTCTGTTAAATCCTTCCCTGCCAGTCGCGCAAAAGGCGCAGTTCAACGGGCATCCAGCCTGACTGGATACGCAAACTGTCCAAGCACCATTTTCAGAAGAAAGTAAAACTGTTTCAATATAATTGTTGTCTGGTAAATTTAATGCTGCTTTTATTGATTGCTTATTTTTTGAAACTAAAATTTCTTCAACATCAAAAGATAAAATTTTAATTTCTTTATCTAATGATTCCCTGAGTTCTTTCGGAATTGTCGTAATTTCTTCCCACCTTGAAGTCCCGTCCTGAAAAACGGCCTTCTTGATTTGTTCCAGCCGGAATTTCGGTTGATTATTTTCTATTAAAAATTGTTCGAGTTTTTCTATGTCCATAGAATTAACTTTATACTATTTTCAAATTTAGGCAAAATGAAAGGGCGGTTGAAATTTTCTACGCCCTTTCGCTAGCAATCAATGACTGCTTCAAGAAAAAATTATTTCATAAATTTTCCATGGAAAAAGAGAAATAATTTTTTCTCTCAAATTCCACTGCCATTCCGACCTTGTCCACCAAAAAATTGATTTTTTGCCAAACCAGTCTTTTGGTTCATCCATGTCCGGAAAATTTACAATCGAAATATTAATTCCCGGAAAAACTTTATTTAATTCCCTTTTGCACCTTTTCCAAAGCGGAGGAGCGGTTATCAAGATTATCCGTTTCAACTCAGGATAATTCTCTTTTTGCCACTCTTTAAAAGCTTTAATTGTTTTCAGACTGGACAAATGTTTTTCCGATTGGCCGTAAACATGGATGTGTTTCTTTATATCTAGATCTATGCATTTAAGACAATCAGAAAATCTCATTTTTCTGAAAATCCGCCACTGAGCAAAAACGGGTTTTTCTCCTTTCTCCAGTTCTTCGAGTGTTTGCTTGGCCAATCTTTCGTTGGCGCAACCGTAGCTATGGTCCCATTGGAAACCAAAGCCAATAACTAACAATATTTCCTCCCCCTTGTTCATAATCCCCCTCCTTTTTTGCCTGTTTTTTTATGTATTATTTTTTCTTATTCTGTTTTTAAACTTCTGTCTTAACTCTAAGCACGAAAAGTTAGAAAAGTCAAGGGTTAAAAATACTTTTTGGAAGTTATTATTTTGATATTTTTCCCTTATTTAAGCCAAAAAAATTATTATTCTACGGTTACACTTTTTGCCAGATTGCGTGGCTTGTCCACGTCTAATCCTTTTAGTGTTCCAACATAATAGGCGAAAAACTGCAAAGGAATAACGGAAAGAATCGGGGTTAACATCTCCAGTGTTTTTGGGATATAAATTACATCATCGGCTATTTTTTTAATTTCCTTATCCCCTTCCGTAGCAATCGCGATTATTTTCCCACCACGCGCTTTGATCTCCTGCATGCCGGAAATATTTTTTTCATACACACTGTCTTTGGGAGCAATGAAAACTACCGGAAAATTTTTATCAATGAGTGCGATAGTCCCGTGTTTCATTTCTCCGGAAGCATAACCCTCAGCATGAACATAGGATATTTCTTTTATTTTGAGTGCGCCTTCAAGAGCAATTGGAAAATTATATTTTCTCCCTAAATAGAGAAAATCTTGATACTGAAAATATTTCCTGGCAATTTTTTTAATATCTTTTGATTGTTTCAAAATTTTTTCAATCAGTTTTGGCATCTTGTTTATTTCAGATGCAATTCTTTTGCCGGTTACAAAAGACATGTCTCTTTGCCTGCCAAGAAATACCGTAAGCAGCGCCAAAATGGAAAGCTGCGAAGTGAAAGCCTTGGTTGAGGCCACTCCTATTTCCGGTCCGGCATGATTATACACACCGGCTACTGTTTCACGGGCAATGGTTGATCCGACAGTATTGACTATTCCCAATGTAAGCGCGCCTTTGTTTTCAGCTTCACGGATAGCCGCTAATGTGTCTGCTGTTTCGCCCGATTGGGAAATGGCAATGACAGCTGTATTTTTATTAAGGAGCGGTTTCCTATAGCGGAATTCGCTGGCATATTCGACTTCAACCGGAATTCCGGCATACTCTTCCAGCATATATTCCCCGACAAGTCCGGCGTTGTATGAAGTTCCACAACTGACAATTATGATTTTGTCTATGTCATTCAATTTTTCTTTCACGTCTCTAAGGCCGCCCAATTTAACCATGCCCTCTTTTTCAACCAATCTTCCGCGCACCGCATCCAAAATGGAATTCGGCTGTTCAAAAATTTCTTTCAGCATAAAATGATCAAATCCTTGTTTTTCGGCTTTTTCCAGAGACCAGTCCAGCTTTGTAGCTTCTTTATATATGGATTTATTTTTAATATTCACGACTTCGCAATTCTCTTTGGTAATGACAGCCACTTCTCCATCTTCCATAAAAATAACTTTGTCAGTGTGCCTGACTATGGCTGAAACATCAGAAGCTATAATATATTCTTTGCTCCCGACTCCTATAACTAATGGACTGCCTAATTTGGCTACGATTATTTTATCCGGCTCTTTTTTGTTTATAACTGCCAAGCCATAAGTTCCTCGGATCATCTTCAAGGTTTCCAGGACTGAATTTTTAAAATCAAGTTTTTTGTTGAATTCTTCAATCAAATGGACAATGACTTCCGTGTCCGTTTCTGAGGAAAATTTATGTTTCTTTTTGATCAGATTATTTTTAAGTTCCTGATAATTTTCAATAATTCCGTTATGCACCAAAAAAATATTTTTATGGCAATCGAAATGCGGATGGGAATTCATATTGCAAGGTTTGCCGTGAGTTGCCCAACGAGTATGCGCAATGCCGGCTGTGCCGGCGATGTCTTGTCTATTAACTTTTTCTTCAAGCACAGCTACCTTTCCCGTTGCTTTTATGCATAATATTTCACTGAATGATTTTTTTTGGAGATTTTGGCATTTGAGAACAGCCACGCCAGCTGAATCATAGCCCCTGTATTCGAGCCGTTTCAGCCCTTCAATTAAAATTGGAGCAGCTTCTTGTTTTCCAATGTAAGCAATAATTCCACACATATGTTAAAAATTCAAAAGTTAAAATTCAAAATGAAAAATAACACTTGAAAATTAAAAATTAAACAATATTTTTGATAATTTCCTGTGCTTCGTCCAGATTGTGCGCTTCAAAATCGCAATATTCGTCTTTAACCATTTCTTGAAAACGACCCTCGGGCCTTTTGATGAAAATTGTGATTATATCGGGAAATCCCTGTTTGACATTCCTAAGTTGTTCTGTACGATCATCAAGGAAAAAAATTTTTTCTTCCGACAAATTGTTCATTTTCTTGAGTTCGTTTTCCAATGCCTTCGCTTTGTTTTTGTCAGTTATTATAACATTTGCAATATGCTCCTGAATTTTTGAATTTATTATTTTTTTCTCCTGAAAAACCTTGTTTCCAAAAGTTAGCACACGCATTTCATCGTTTTTATGAGAAGCAGCAAAATCGAAAACATCTGCAAAAACATAGTGGCTGGTATTTTTTGTGAAAAAATTTTCCAAATCTTTGCGCAAATATTTTTCATCAAAAAAATTATTTTTCTGCAAGCGCTGAATTTGATCTCCTATGCTATGCATTTTTACCGGGCTCTGGTCATTGGGATCATAATATGAATTTTCGTATTCCTCTCTGGAAATTCCGTATGCAGAAAAAATCCCGAAAAGATCTTCCCTGAATTTTTTGGTGTTAAAAATGACGTCATCAAAATCAAGAAATATAAGCATGGCAGTTATAAAGTTCGCGAAGTTATAAAGTTTTTAAAGTTAGCATCTACCTGTTTATTTTTATTGAACTCTCGGATAACCAAGCCTTGAGATTCAGAATAAGAAATTTATTATTTCTAGCGCTAAATAGCCATAAGTTAATCCTAATGCAATGCCAATTAAAATATCACTGGGATAATGCATACCGTTGCGAATGCGGGACCAGGCTAAAAGCAAAGTCAAAAAAATTGCAATCGGCCAAATAAAATTATAGAAAAAAACCAAAACAACCAATCCGCCAACCATGCTGGCTAAATGGGAGGAAGGCAGAGAAGAATCCTGAAATTTTCTGCCGACAGGTTTTATTAGTTTCGGATATGCAACATATGGCCTCAATCTTTTTAGAGAAAATTTATATCCTCCCCATTTGAAAATGCCTTCACTGATGATAAAATGCTCAATAAAAACAATGGCCAGGCCCAAAATAACAAAAGTGCCTTTAACTAAATCGCTAATCAAAATTGACATGGAAACCGCGATCCAAAAAACAAAGAGCAGTGGCACGCTGCTGATCAAAGCACTAAAATTATCCAATGCCCTGGAATAAGGCTTGGCAAACATTATTACGACCCTTTTTTCAAATTCTGACATAATTTGCGGAAACTCTTTACTGATTATTATTTTTTTTATTTCGTAATTAGTATATTTGTATTTTATTAGTAATTCGAAAAGATTACATAAATTGCAAAACAATCATTAGCACAATAGCAACAGTCATGGCAACCACGGCTATCCATCCGAAAAATTTCACCCATTTTGGATGAATTTCATCACCCATAACTTTTGGATCATTGCCTATTTTCATAATGAGATACATGAGGGGTACGGCAATAACACCATTCAGAAATGCCGCGTAGTAAAGTGCCTTGATAGGATTTATGCCGATAAAATTAATAAGCGCGCCACAAATTATGGATAATGCAATTATCAGATAGAATCCTTTCGCTTGCAAAAATTTCATTTCCAATCCCTCTTTCCATTCCAGCACTTCTGTTAAAGCATATGCGCCGCTTCCGGCTAGAATCGGAACCGCCAAAAGTCCCGTTCCTATAATTCCTAAAGTGAACAGCAAAGCTGCATGATTGCCTGCCAGTGGCGCCAGCGCTAAAGCCGCATCCTGCGCCGAATTGACATTAGTGATTCCATTGGTAAAAAGGACCTGGGCAGTCGTCAACACTATAAAGAAAAAAACTATATTCGCTAGAAACATTCCGGTATAAACATCCGTACGCATATGCGCAATGCGGCTATATATTCCCTTCTTGCTTTTGCGATAATTTTTAAGCAATTTGTTTTCTTCAACCTCTTCTGATGCCTGCCAAAAAAACAAATAGGGCGTGATTGTTGTACCAAACACCGCAATCATTGCAAATAAATATTTTTGATCAAAAACAAATTGCGGAATGATAGAATTCTTGAAAATCAAGCTCCAATCCGGATTAATCAAAAATCCAGTGATCACATAGGCAAACACGGAAACAGTCAGGAATTTCAGCACTCTGACATAGAGATGATATTGCACAAAAATTTCAACTAGAGTGATAGCTGCCGCCAGCAAAGCAATAATCAGATAATAATTAACATCCGTAAACATTCCGATTGCTGCAGCCATAGCGCCCAGATCCGCTCCGATGTTTGCAATGTTAGCAATAATGAGCAAAACAACTGCGCCAATTACGATCTTGCGATTATAGTGAACCTTCAGCACTCCAGCCAAACCCTTGTTAGTGACAACGCCGATACGAGCGCAAGCTTCTTGGATCGCCGTCATTATCGGCAAAAGCCAAGCCGCCATCCATATAATCGATAAACCAAAAGCCGCGCCAACTGAAGAATAGGTTCCAATGCCTGATGGATCGTCATCGGAAGCACCGGTAATGAGTCCGGGCCCTAAAGCTTTTATAAAAAGACGCGCTTTATTGATTGGTGTCCCGATAAATTTTTTGGCTACAACCACTTCCGGCGCCGCAATTCTGAGAGTTCCATCCACTGCCTTCACGGCTTCAACTTCTCCCCATACAATCAATTTTTTTGCCAAAACCAAAGGAATTCCAAGTTCGCGCCTGAATTCTGAAAGTGTCAAAAAATTTTCAGCGGCTGCAAATTCTTTTTTTTGTTTTTTTATTTCCACAATTTTTCAGATTATTTCTTTTATAATATTTTCGTAATTGCCTATTTCCAAAATCATCATCAGAATCCTGGACAACTCATCTTCATCATGACGGATAAAAGATCTGAGATTAGATAACGAATCAGCGTTGCTGTATTTTATTTTTTTATTACTTAGCAAATTAGCCCTGATTATTCTGTATTTTCTTTTCGAGCTTTTTTTCTTCAATTTAACCAGAAGTTCTCTTTGGCTTTCATATTTTCTAATCAAATCTTTTGACGGTTTTTGGGTATTAAAAGTTACAAAATCAATTCTGTCTTTTCCGATATATTCATTAATTAACTTAACGTAATCATCTAGATAAAATTTTTCCGTCTGGCCTTTCTTATTGACCAAATTACAATTGAAAACAACTTTAGCTTTGGATTTTTTGACGGCCGCCGAAATGCCTTTTACCAAAAAATTTGGAACGATACTGCAATAATAATTGCCAGGACCGATAACAATAAGATCTGCTTCTAAAATTCTTTGCACGGCTTTTTTGTTGGCCTTGGCCCCAGGATTAAGATATATTTTTCTGATTCCGCTTTTTTCTATTTCAAAATTATGGTTAATTTCACTTTCCCCTTTTATAATTTTGCCGTTTTTTAATTGTAGAAAAAGATTAGTATCATCATCCGTTACGGGTATAATTTCTCCCTTGACATTTAATATTTGTGAAGCTTTTTCAACTCCTTTGGAAAAATTTTTATTTATTTTTTCGAGTGCTGAAAGGAAAAGATTGCCGAAACTGTGACCTTTGAGACTGCCTTCTTCAAAACGATAATTCATGAGTTCGCGCATTTCTTTGGATGAATCACTGAGTGCCACCAAGCATTGCCGCACATCGCCGGGCGGCAAAACTCCCAGTTCATCACGCAAAATTCCAGTTGATCCGCCATCATCCATCATAGAAACAACAGCCGAAATATCCACGGGATATTTTTTAAGCCCGCTCAAAAGAGTAAAACTGCCCGTGCCTCCGCCAATTGTGACAATTTTTTTGCGCCGCATTTTTTATATAAACTGATTAATGACTTCTTCGGCTTTGGCTAAATCTTCCGGAAAACCTAATGGACACCAGCGTGTAGCTTTTAGGATTCTGACAGGATACTTCTTGGCCACTTCGGCTAACGTCTGAGGAAGACCGAATTCTGCATCTCCGACTTTTTTGGGAACAAGTTCATAATCAAAAAAACTTTCATTTAATACATATGCTCCCGTATTAACAAGACCGCTTTTAAATTTATGTGGGCTCTCAATGATATTTAAAAGGTTTCCCTGCTCATCAATTTCAAAAATTCCAAATCTTTCAGCATCATCAAAATAATGACCCAGAATAGCTAACTCTTCTTTAGCAAGTTTATCCAAATCATTTTTATAATAAAAATCATCTCCATTTAAAACCATGAATTTTCCTTTTACTAAATTCCTGCAAGCATGCACAGCTCCACCAGTTCCATTTAAAACTTCCTGTGTGACATATTTTATTTTTTTTCCTTTAAATTCAATGCCAAAATGTTCCTTTATTTGCTCTCCTAAATGATTAATCACAACGATCACTTCATCTATTTCTTTTGGCAAAAAATCAAGGGCGTATTCCAAAAATGGTTTGCCTTTAATTGGCAACATTGCTTTGGGCATATCATAAGTGAGAGGTCGCATTCTCGTGCCTTTTCCGGCAGCTAAAATCACTGCTTGCATATTGTTTTCTGTTAATTTATAACGATATTAATTAGTCTCCCAGAAACAAAAATAATTTTTTTGATTTCCTTGCCTTCAACTAGTGGCTTTATTTTCTCACTTTCCATCGCGGTTTCTTTGGCTTCATCTTCTGTCACATCCGGCGCGACAAAAATCCGATCTCTAAGTTTGCCATTTACCTGCACCACCATTTCAATTTCTTCATCCACCAAATATTTTTCATCCGCCACTGGCCATTTTTCTTTGAATATACTTTCTTTGTGACCCAATTTTTCCCACAATTCTTCGGCAATGTGCGGAGCGAAAGGAGAAAGAAGAATAACCAGCAATCGGTAATCAGCAATCAGCAAAGATTCTTCTTTTTCCATTGCGTTAACCAAAATCATGAGCTTAGAAATAGCAGTGTTGAATCTGAAGTTTTCAATATCTTCACTGACTTTTTTAATGGTTTTATGTACCAAAATTTTTATATTTTTATTCGCTTCAAATTCGCTTTTAATTATTTTTTTATCAGCAAATTTATAAACTTTTTCCAAAAATCTCCTCACACCAACCACGCCCTTTGTGCTCCAAGAAATATTTTGATTGAACGGCCCCATAAACATTTCGTATAAGCGAAGTGAATCTGCCCCAAACTCACCAATAATATCATCCGGATTAACAACATTTCCCCAGCGTTTGCTCATTTTCCTTCCATCTTCTGCATTAATTAGCCCTACATGAACAAGTTTTTTGAATGGTTCTAGTGTTGAAACCACTCCAATGTCATACAAAAATTTGTGCCAAAAACGTGCATACAAAAGATGCCTGGTTGCGTGTTCTGCTCCACCAACATAAAGATCAACTGGCATCCAATATTTTTCTTTTTCAGCGTCAATAAGCTCTCGACTGTTTTTGGGATCAATATATCTTAAATAATACCAGCATGAACCGGCCCATTGTGGCATCGTATTCGTCTCTCTTTTGGCTGGTCCCCCACATTTCGGACAAGTGGTCTCTACCCATTCGGAAATTTTCGCCAATGGAGATTCTCCTGTTCCAGACGGCTCATAACTTTCAACATCAGGCAAAACCAAAGGTAATTTTTCTTCCGGAATTCCAACGGCTCCGCATTTTTCACAATGCACGATCGGAATAGGTTCTCCCCAGTATCTCTGCCTTGAAAAAACCCAGTCGCGCATTTTATAATTTACTTTTTTCTTTCCAATTTTTTCTTGCTCCAGCCACTTGGCCATTTTTTCCCGCGCTTCTTCCGAAGTCAAACCATCATATTCTCCGGAATTTATCAAAATTCCGTCATCAGTAAATGATGCATAGCATCCTTTCCAGTCTAACTGTTCTTCTTTTATGCCAACTTTAAGACCATATTTATAAGCCTCTTTATTATTTTCTTCTGTTCCCCAATCAAATCTTTTGTTATCGTCCCCATTGTGAAATAATATTTTTTTATTTTTGCCCTCACTGTGTATATACCATAATTTTCCAACAAAATTATTCTCGGCTAGATCAAAAACTTTATCGATTTCCTCTGTGTAAATTAACATGAGCTCATCCCAGCTGTTTGTTCCTTCTACAATATTGGCAAACTTCTTAACTTCGTCGTAGAAGTTTTTATTCAGTGATTTTTTAATCGCAACAACAAAACTTTTTTCCGGCTCAACAACCTTTTTAATTGGTATGCTGTTTTTCTTTGCAAATTCAAAATCTCTTTCATCATGGGCAGGCACAGCCATGACTGCTCCGGTTCCATAAAATCCCAGAACATAATCAGCCACAAAAAGAGGAATTTTTTCTTTAGTAAATGGATTAATGACCTTTATCCCCTTGAGTTCAACTCCGGTTTTTTCTTTTTGCAATTGGGTTCTTTCGAGCTCTGTTTTGTTTTGCGCTTTAATAATATATTTTTCAACCTCTTTATAATTTTCAATCTCATATTTCAGTTTTTCAATAGCCGGATGTTCTGGCGCCACAACTGCATAGGTCATGCCAAAAACCGTGTCGATGCGCGTTGTATAAACTTCAATGAAATCAAAATTGGAACCAGTCTTATCTTTTGATTCTATTTCCATGCGAAATTGAACTCCCTCGCTACGGCCAATCCAATTTCTTTGCTGCTCTTTAATAAGATCTTCCCAATCCAATTCTTCTTTGTCTAGGTCATACAAGAGCCTGTCAGCGTAATTTGTCATGCGCAAAACCCACTGACGCATTTTTTTCTGCAAAACTTGAGTTCCGCATCTTTCGCAAAGCCCATTTTCCAAATCTTCATTGGCAAGAACTGTTTTGCAATTAGGACACCAATTGACTGGTTCTTCTGATTCATATGCCAAACCTTTTTCAAACATTTTCAAAAATATCCATTGCGTCCATTTGTAATATTCCGGATCTGTCGTACTAAATTCCCTTTTCCAATCATATGTAAATCCGAAAATTTTCAGCTGCTCACGAAACCTGTCGATGTGTTCTTTGACGAAAATTTTCGGATTTATCTTATTCTTTATTGCAAAATTTTCGGCTGGCAATCCGAAGGCATCCCATCCCATTGGATGAAGCACGCTATACCCCTGGAGCATCTTGAATCTTGAGGCAACATCTGTTGCAATATATCCCTTAGGATGGCCCACATGTATTCCAGAGCCCGAAATATACGGGAACATGTCCAAAGCATAAAACTTCGGTTTTTCCGATTTGTCAGAAGTTTTGTAAAGCTCGTTTTCATCCCAAAACTTCTGCCACTTTTTTTCTATTTCTTTATGATCGTATTTTTCCATAAGCTTAAAATGCCACTTTTCCCTTATATTAGCATCTATTTGTTATTTTAGCAACGCAAAACTTGTTTTCATTTTCCGAAACAAAATTCCTTTTTTTCTATGACTTTTTTCATTTTTTCCAAATTAAATAAAAAAAGACCCTCTGAAATTTTAGATAAAATTATTTTCAGAGGGTCAAGAAATCCAAAAAAACAAAATCTCTCTAATCCTGAGATTCCAAGGAATTGCGGGAGAAAACCTTGGAGGCACTATTCCACTCCGTCGAATCGTCGATCTCGTAGGCAGCCACGCTCCAACCATCATCATCCCAGTAGCAGCGGACAGCGCGAAGCACTCCTTTTATATCGCAAATATAGAAAATGTTCGCGTAATCGTTTGTGAGCAATGCTCCGCTTTTACCATTAGCTTGCTTTTCCATTAAAGCAAACATTTCAGCAAGAGTTGTTTCGGCTTTTGTTTCACCACCGAGTTTATTGATAATAAGACTATCAATTGAACTTTTCATTAACCTGTGATAGCTCAACGTGCTGGCAATAAGCGGGAACTCAACCTTCCCGAGAAACCATTTCGCAAAATTGCCCCCGAAAAAGGAGATTTTTACACGAGCCTTTTCGCTCGTGTCTTTTACAAAATGTTCTTTGGCAACAAACTTTTCAGCCGTTGCAGGAACAGCAACTGTTCCAATGAATTTGAGCAATGTTTTCTCAGGATCCAATGATTTAAGTCCAAGAATTTTACGAAATGCATCACGATTAACTGTTGAAATGTTACCGTCACGAAGATCAGCCATAAGTCCGGACTTTAAAATCGCCTGCACTTGTTCAACTGGTGTTTCGTCAAAAATTGACAAAATCTTTGCTGCTTGTTTTAGGGTTGCATTTTTCATTGCAAGTCCTCCTTTTTGCGGTCGCTTTTTGCGGCGCATTTTCGCTGTTGAATTTGGCAATATTTGCCACAGCAGAAAAAATTAAAAAAATCCTTTCTGCCATGGCAAATAGCAATTTAATTATATAAAAGAACTGACTTTCAAGTATATACTAAAAAGACGCTTTGTCAAGCGTGATCAAATTGGGAGAAAAGTTATGAAATCAACCTTTTGAAGGCCAAGAAAGTATTTTCTAAAAGACAGGCGATGGTGACTGGACCGACACCACCGGGAACTGGCGTTAGAAAGCCATTTTTTGTCTCAAATGAAGCAAAATCAACATCCCCAAAAACCTTGCCCCCGACTTTTTCTATGCCTCCGTCAATAATAATAGCGCCTTCTTTGCACATTTGACCCTTGAGCAGCCCTGGCGAGCCCACAGCGCTCACTACAATGTCTGCCTCCCCGATTTTCCCAAGATTCGACTGGATTTTGCCCGAGATAACATACTCGGCCGAAACGCCTTTTTGACTCAAAGTCGCTGTCATTGTCTTTCCAAATTCATCAGAATTGGCAATCACCACAGCTTTTTTATTTTCCAGTTTCTCGCCACTGCTTTCAATAAGAAGCATAATGGCATGTGGAAAAACCGGCTGCAAAAATTTTTCTTCGGCGCAAAATCCGTCAGCATCTTTTTTGGGATCAACGGCAGCAAGAATTTTTCCTGTGTCAAAACCTGCCGGTAATGGAAGTTGCACAATAATACCGTTTATTTTCTTATCAGCATTCAGTTTTTTTATTAAATTAATAACTTCATCTTCTTGAGTATTTTCCGACAGATCATGACGGAAAAAATTTATGCCAATTTCAGTAGCAGCTTTTTCTTTGAGCGCAACATATATTTTTGACGCCTCGTTATTTCCTACTAAAATTACCGCTAGACCCGGTTTTTGGTAATGCAAAGCAATCTCACTTTTGAGGCGACCTAAAATTTCTTCAGCTACAGGTTTTCCGTATAATAATTTCATAAAGGCATGATGCTAATTTACAAATAAATTCTAATCTGCGAATTACGAATTCGAGCAGACATTTAGACTTTTTTATTATACCCTTGAAAAACAAAAAAGAGCAAACGAGCTCTTTAATGACAAAATCCTAATGACGAATGACAAATCAAATCCTAAATCCAAATGACAATTTTTTGATATTTGAGCTTTGACATTTATTTGTCATTGGAAATTGGTCATTTGTCATTTTATTTGTATCTCAGCGCGTCCAAAGGATCAATTCGACTGGCTCGGCGCGCCGGCACAAAACCTGTGAAAAAACCGACAACGGCCGAAAAAATCAAAATTGCTAAAATGAACCAAGTTGGGCTGAAAAACAAGCTTATGCTTTCTCCGCCGAATTTTGAAGCAGCAAAGTTAACCAGGGAATTAAAAACAAATCCGCCAAACCATCCAATGATAACTCCTGCGCAACCGCCCAAAAATCCCATTATAGCTGATTCCATAAAAAACATGGCAGATATTGCTCCGTCAGACGCACCAATTGATTTCATGATTCCAATTTCCTCTGTTCTTTCAAGCAGGGTGATGGTCATAGTGTTAAACATACCGATAGCTGAAACAATAAGGGCAATGACACCGAAAAGTAAAAGAATGACCTGAAGGACACTAAAAATTTTATTGGCATCATCTACGGTTTCAGAAAGAGAGGAAACGAGCAAACCATAAGAAAGAATAGTGTCTCTGATAACAGCCATTTCTTCATTGGAATGAGTTTTAACTTTCAATTGGTCGTATTTTTTAATGCCAAGATTGTTAAGTGCAGAAAAATTTATATAAATTATATTATCCTGGCCTTCAATTACGCCGATTATTTTATATTTTTTATCGCTTTTAACGACATTATATGAATCTTCCGATTTAACAGTGCCCTCATTTTCCCCTTGTTTTTCCTGATCTTTCGGAACAAAAAAAGTAAAGTCCATTTCCTTGCCGATAATGTCCTTGGGTTCTTTATCAAAAACCTGCGCCACGGAACTGCTGACTACAATTCCATTCGGCTCATCGTCTGTTATAAGGCTTCCTTCAGCCGGATTATATCCGCCCAATTTTAAAAATGATGGCTTGGATCCGATTACAACCAGATCGGCAGAAAAATTGTCCAGATGTCCCTGAGTCGTAACTTGAAAAGCCGGGCTGACTTGTTCAACACCAGACAAACCTTCAATTTTTTTGATCATCTCGCCATCCAAGGTCACAGCAGCAGATTTAGCCTCGGAAACATCAAGAGTCAAAAGAGAGTCTGAAGTTGTAATTCTTTCAAGCAAAGTTTTTTGAAGTCCATATCCTAGAGAAACCAGAAAAAGAATAGCAGCAATACCGATGCTCATACCTAAAATAGTCAGCAGCGTCCGAGACGTCCTGGCTTTAAACATTCTGGTTGATAGTTTGAATAAATCAACAAATTGCATACTTTTTATTATTTTGAGTATTTCAAAAGCATTAATAATTCTACTTCATTGACTACTTTTTCCGCACTGCCTTTATACAATCCTGTGCCACCCAAAGACACTGGGGCATCCAATCTTTGTTCCAGGCCGAATTTGTCGATCTTATTTTCCACCCGCAGTTTTATAAAAGACCTGAAACGCAAAGCCAGATCATCTTTTAATTTAAGATTATATATTCTAACAAGATATTCACAGAAAGGAATCAGATTTTTTTCAACACCCATAGCCAGTGCGTCAGCTTGCAAAAGTATTTCTTCTACGCGCTTGGAAAAAGAAAGGGCACGGGTCTTATTCCAGCCAGCTCCGCCTTTTTCCATATCCAGATCCAATTTTTCTATAAATACTTTATCATCTATGTTCTTAAATAATAACTCTTTGAGGAAATTTTCAGCTGCTTCGACTTGCTCTTCTTTGAGCTCTGAAAGGATATGTGAAATAATTTGTTTGGCTTTGAAAGGAATAAGCAAAACCCCGATTTGTTGCAGTGTAAGATTTTTAAATGTGCGCATAAGAAGTTTGAGCTCGTTGGAAATTTCTTCCGGCTTAAGTTCCACTTCCTTTTTGATTGCTTCTTTCGGGCGCTTGTCCAGATTGACTTCTTCACGTGTTTTTTTTCCATCTTTCATATAAATAATCCGATCGGCATAAACCAGATGTTCGGGGTTATGAGTAACCATGATAACGGTTTTTTTGTCAATTTCATTGATTTCTTTGAAAATATTCAGCACGTTTTGGGCTGATTCACTATCCAGGTTTCCTACTGGTTCATCAGCCAGAATAATGTCAGGATTATTCACAAGAGAACGCGCCACTGACACCCTTTGTTTTTGTCCGCCGGAAAGTTGCGACGGAAACTTGTCAGCCTGTTCTGCAATGCCAAAACGCCTCAAAAGTTCCATGGCCTTTTCCCTTCTTTCTTTCAATTTTTCTCCGCGGAAAACTTTCGGCAAGCAAACATTATCCAAAACTGTCAGCGTATCAATCAGATAGAAGGCCTGAAAAACCATGCCAATACTGCTTTGATGGAATTCAACCATTTCTTTCTTTTTCATCTGATTCAGGTTTTTTCCATTAACAATAACATCGCCATAAGTAGGCGGTTGAAGCCCGGAAATTCCATAGAGCAAGGTTGATTTTCCGCAGCCGGAAGGCCCGAAAATAATAATATATTCCTGAGGATAAATTTCCACGTCAACACCATCCAAAGAACGAACTTCGTTGGATTTTCCTTTGTTATATATGACTCTCAGCTGGTCAACTTTTATGCAGGGTTCTTTCATCCGGAAGCATAAATTCTAATAGGCTTTGCCCAAAAGAATCTTTTTTATTTTATTTTTTATTTTATGTGTGTTCTGGACACAATATCCCATTTTGTAGTTAATTCTGGTAAAATTATAGCACATTTCATAAAAGTAACCAAGGAAATCAAGAATTTTTTATGAATAATTATTTGATACTGTGGATAACAAAAAAACCGCTGGATATTCTGCGGTTTTTCTGGCTAGAAAGTCTGATTTTTGCTAACAAAACAGGGTTTTTTTAAGCATATTCTCATATTCTTTCATCTTTTTTAAATTTACAGTATAGCGCCTGAATGTTCCTTCGCTTTTTTCAGTCAAAAGGTTCAGTTCTTTTAGCTTGGAAATATGATGGGATGTCAGATTTTGCGGCAATCCAAGACTGGTATGCAACTCGGTAACATTCATGACTGTTCCCTTTAGTCCTAAAATTATTCTTAGTCTGTTTTTATCAGAAATTGATTTGAGAAACCTGTTGATACGCACAAAGTCTTTGGCTTGAATTTTGTCTTTTTTGCTTTTTTTTGAAGACTTTTTCATAAAATTATCTTTTATTTCCGCTGGATATCTGCAGCAGAAATAAAATATCATTAAAATTATTATTACTTATATTATTACATTAAATGTTATTACATTATTTCATTATTTTTTCGGATTATTTTTCAGAAAATCATTTTGCAAAATTTCCATAAGCTTAAAATAAAAATTAAGATTATGCATAGCTGCCAAACGCATGGCTAAAGGATCTTTTATAGCAAACAAGTGCCTCAAATAGGCCTTGGTATGGTTTTGGCAAAGTTCACAACTGCAATCTGAATCAATAGGTGTAAAATCTTTTTCGTATTTTTTATTATTAATATTTATCGTTTTATAAAAAAGTTTATTCCGTATCTTTTTAAAATTAGATATTTTACTATTGCAAATTGATTGGAAATTAGAAATTAGAAATTTGTCATTCGGCTTTTTGTCCCAGACAAAAAGCCTCCCATGTCTTCCTTCCCGAGTCGGAATAACGCAATCGAACATATCCCAACCCATTCCAACGCAGCGCACAATATCTTCAGGTGTACCTATTCCCAACGCAAATCGTAAGGAATTTTTGGGTATATTTTCTGCCGTCAAACGCAAAACTTCTTCCAAAAAATTACCCTGGCTGTCAACATGGCGTGCGCCAAATCCATAGCCGTCAAAACCTATTTTCACCAGCTCCTTCGTGCAATATTCCCTGAGATCAGGATAATTTCCTCCCTGCACTACGCCAAAAATCAAGGGCCGATTTTTTTCTGTCAATTTCCTTTTTTGAATTTGCTTTATATATTCTTTTTTGCAAATTTTTGCCCAAGCGATAGTTCGTTCGACTGCTTTTTCTATTTTTTCCTTGCTGTAATCATTCGGCGGCGGATCATCCAGGCAAACTATCATATCCACGCCTAAATCAAACTGGATTTGAATCGATTTTCGCGGAGTCAGCTCATATCGTTTGCCGTCTACTGGCGATTTAAAAATTACCTTATTATCAGTAATTTTACCCATTTTGGGATTTTTGTGAATTAAAGAAAAAACCTGATAACCGCCGCTATCTGACAAAAGCGGATTATTCCAATGCATAAAATCATGGATACCGCCGGCTTTTTTTATGGTCTCCAGCCCTGGCTGAAGAAAAAGATGATAGGTATTCACGACCATTGGACCTGTTCTGATTTTTTCCAAGTCATTTTTTGACAGAGATTTGACAAAGCCTCGTGTAGCATCCGGCATAAAAAACGGGGTTTTGACAACTCCGTTTTTGGTTCGCATTCTGCCTGCTCTGCTGCCATTTTTTTCAGAAATCAGCTTAAACATCCTTATATTTTAGCAAAACCTATATATATTGCAAATGAAATATCACTGCGTATTTCCTGTCGGCATAGGAACTTTTCCATTAACATAACCAACAGCCGGATCTTCGGGTAGCAGAGTATCCTTTTTTTCTCCTTTAACAACAAGGTCCTGGGCAACAAAACTTTCTCTGGCAGTTAAAACTGATTCATTGACAAGATCAATGGCCTCTCCGGCTTGATTTGTTTGGGGAGTAACTGCAACCTGAAAAACAACTTCTTTGGCTGGAATCAAAACTCCTTCATTTTCGACAAAAACTCCCGTTCCTGCTTCCACATCACCCACACTCCAAATCAATTGGTTCGTCCTGTCGTTATAGGTTATCTTTTCATTTATTGGATAGGTGTTGCCTGTCCATTTCACCCCTGTTGGCAACGAAGCAACAACCTTGGTATTGGTTATTTTGCTGGAAATACTATCTATCCTCCAATGAACGGCAAAAGTTGTTTCTGATCCTATTTTCATCGGCATTGGCCCATAATTTTTAATATTAGAATCTTCAAAATAGGCTTTAGTGCTTAAGAGAACTTTCGATGCCAAAGCTAATTCCAGCTTATTGCTGCCAAATATCCTTTCTCCATTATTTGATAATGGAATATCAGCACTATCAATTTTTAGCGTTGAAGATACTATATAATTATTGTCCATTTTGCCTTCTACCGGAATCCACGATTTAACTGGGACAGAAAAACTTAAGGTTCCCCCTCCTCCAGGGTTAATGCTTTTAAGTTCAGGCAAATCGGAAGATTTCCAGGTTATTGTTTTATTTTTTTCATCAAAAAAACCTTTTTCTATTTCAATTTTGGAAAAATCTAAAACCTTGCCTCTTATTTCAGCTGTAATCACAGAATCCCTGATGGCAATATCTTCGTTATTTTTGTAATTGATTTTATACTTCAAAACATCACCAGCTTTAATAATTTTATTGACTGGACCTTTCATTGTTTCTACCGACTGATCAATAGACAAACTGGGTAAAATAATTTTTGTTTTCCCTTCTTGCCGATTAAAAGCTACGAATTTCCCTTCATCATCAGCCCGTCCAAGATAGAAAACTACCATTTTTTCTTCATTGTTGTTTCCATAGAGCTGCCCCATGATTGTTATTTTCCCATTTTGCCCCTTGCTTAAACTTCCTATATTCCAAGTCGTTTCTTCTTCTGAAGGCATTGGCTGGGCAAGGTTGAATCTGAAGCCTTCCGGGAACTCCGCTTTGATCAATAAGTCACCGACACTATCATAATTTACATTATTATAATCAATAACATATGACATTTCATAACCTTCTACTGCCTGCTCCGGCACTGAAATATTTAAATCAATAGGAGCCGCTGTTATTCTGACGCTAATCTGGTTTTTCATGGAAAGTTCCTGATTGCCATTGGAAGGAACGAAAATAATGGAAGCATAAAGATAGACCGGAAAATCTTTGGGAGCATAAAAAGCTCCTCTCAATTCAACTGTCCCCTCCTGCTTTGGTTTTACATCACCAATAAAAATTTTGCCAGAAAGATTGTTTAACTCTTTGAAGTTTTCATTATCATGCGCAGGTATGAAATTGCCAGAATAATCAAATTTAATCGCCGCATCTTTTAAGGTAACGCGATTGTTGTTTTTATAATGGACAATATATTTATTAATCCTTGTGCTGTCAGCTTCGTTCGGCCCTTCTATAGAAATTTCAACTCGATCCTGATGAAAAGCGTTTTTTTGCCACCAGCGAAAAATAAAAAATCCAGCCACTGCTAAAATGATTATTCCTAAAGCGCTGCCGCCAATAATTGCCAGTTTTTTTTGCTTAGAATTTAATCCTTTTTGCGGTTTATTCCAAATCTGCTGTTCATCAAATGGGCTGGACGCAGATTGCCTGATTGCAATCTCTGGATCATATTCGCTTTTTTCATGCGTCTGCTTTGAAGTTTCTAGATTTGGGTTATATAATTCATCATTTAGGTCTTTTAGAGACATATTTGTTTTGTTTTTGTGTTATTTGTTGAAACTTGGTTTAATTATACCATAAATGTCAACTATTGGCTATTTTATGTCCTGGAATAATTCTTAATTTAAATTTCATTAGCTGTTCCATCTTAAAAACTCCTCTATTATGACAGAAACGCTGTCACAGTCTTGTTTGGACGCTTGTATTTTGGCTAAAGTGTTCATTTTGTTGTGCAAAAACAAGCGGATCATTTTGACCGCGTTGGCTTGCACGGAAATTTTGGCATCATAATTTTTTCCCGCACAATCAGCACAAAGCAAACCGCCATGTTTGGCGCTGAAGACCAAATCATTTTCAGAAAGAGAGTTGCCACACACAACACAATTTTTAGCTTCAATCGTATAACCCAGTTCATGCAAAAGTTTCACCATAAAACCCAAACGCAGCAAAACATATTTTTCCGGCATATTTTTAGCGACCGAATCGTCCGTCGCTTCCAAATAATTTTTGAGCAGTTCAAAAACTTTTAGATCCGGACTTTCAAAATCCACCAACCGGTCGAACAAATTCAATGCCGCAAAAACTTCCAGCGTGGCCTGGCAGTCGTTTTTGATAGAAGTAAAATTGTTTTCAATAATCGAACCGGTAATTTTTCCAAGGCCCCGAGTGCGGACAATCGTGATGTCAGCCAGAATTATATTTTCCAGTGTGGCTGCCAGTTTGGCGTGCGGTTTTCTTATGCCTTTGGCCAACGACCTGATTTTTCCGCCTTCAAGAGTGTAGATCGTGCAAATCCGATCCGTCTCCCCCACATTGCGCTTTTTGAGAATTATGCCGGTGTATTTGTATTCCATTGATTATCTTTTTATTTGCAAGACAATTTTTTCGCCATCAATGTTGAATTCTTTTTCCAAGTCGGCATTTTCCAATTTTCCATTTTCCAGTTTATTAGCCAATGTTTCTTTTTGGATTGTTTCGCCAAATTTATCCAGCACTTTTTCCATGCCTTGATAGAAAACTTCAATCCTATTTTCCACTTCATAACCCGCTTCCTTTCTCATTTCCTGAATGAAACGACTGATTTCCCGCGCTTGACCTTCGAGCTTCAAATCCTCGGTAATTTCCGCGTTAAGTTCAATATTTTCGGCAATATTCTTATCAAAGGAAGCATTTTTTACATTAACTTCCTCTTTAATAATTTCTATTAATTCTTTTCTTAAATCATAATTCTTAAATCTTAAATCAGACAGAGGTTGTCTCACTTTGATGCCCGCTTTAGCTCGCAGTTGCAAAGCCTCCGTGATAATCAATCTGGCTTTTTCCATTTCTTCATTTAATTTTTCATCAACCAGTTTTTCATCCGCCACTGGAAAATCCGCTAAGTGAACCGAATCTTCTCCGGTTAAATTTTTATAAATCTCTTCCGCCACAAACGGAGTGAATGGCGCCATTAGTTTTGAAAGTTCAACCAAAACATAATGCAAAGTTTCATAGGCCGCTTTCTTGTCGCCATCATCTTCGCTTTTCCAAAATCTTTTTCTAGATCTTCGAATATACCAGTTGGAAAGATTGTCGATGAATTTTTCAATCATGCCTCCGGCTGCATAAATGTCATAACTATTCAATCTATTATCCACATTTTTAATCAGCACATTGAATTCCGAAATAATCCACTTATCTAGCAAGTTCGTGGTTTTCAGTTCACGGTTCACAGCCGGTTCGAATTTATCAATATTGGCATAGAGCACAAAAAATGAATACGAATTCCACAGCATGCGGAAAACCCGATTCATAATATCCTTCATAACTTTCACATCAAATTTTTTCGTGAGTCCGGGCTGATTGATTGTAAAAAGCATCCATCTGAGCATATCTGCGCCATATTCATCCATAACCGCCATCGGTTCAACAATGTTTCCCAATGATTTGCTCATTTTTTTGCCTTTGGCATCCATAATCAGTCCGAGGCAAATGACATTTTTGAACGCATAGCCAGTCGGAACTTTTTCGGCCTTATAGAGCAAATTGGAAATGGCATGCAAAGTATAGAACCAGCCGCGCGTTTGATCAGTTGCTTCAGAAATAAAGTCGGCCGGATAGAATTTACCGCTTTCAATTTTTTCCCTGTCTTCCTTGGATGCGCCGTTGGGATAATGAAATTGCGCTGTCGGCATCGAACCGCTGTCAAACCAAACATCCAAAACTTCCGTTTCCCTTTTCATTTCTCCTCCGCATTCACATTTGAATTTAACGTCATCAATGAAAGGTTTGTGCAAATCAAAAAATTTGGAATATGCTTGAATAATTTCTCCGTTTTTAGTCATTGGACTGCTTATCAATATTTCTTCTTTGCTCATACCAGACAACATTCCCCTGAGCACATCCAGTGAACCGCCATGAGAAACTATTAATATATTTTTGCCTTGATATTTTTCATTAATTTCATCAAGGAAAGAATTAAGCCTGTCTTGAACATCTTCAATTCCTTCTATTCCGTTCTCATCTGTTCGATTAGGATTTAAAGAATGCGGATATAGTTTCAGATATTCATCCCAGCTTCTGCCTTCAAAATTTCCAACTTCAATCTCTCTAAGTCTTTCGTCAAAAATAATTTCCACACCAATTGCTTTCGAAATTATTTCGGCCGTCTGGGTAGTTCTTTCCAATGGGGATGCTAAAATAATATCAATTTTTTGATCTTGCAACCTTTGAGCCGCTTCTTTTGCCTGTTCTTTTCCTTTTTCTGTCAGCTGACATTCGCCTTTTTGAGGATGACTCATGAGAATTCTTTCAACATTATTTCTTGCATGACCATGTCGAACCATGAATAACTTGTTGGAATTGCCAAGTTGCTCTCTGATTTCATCTACTGAACCAACGACTTTTATTTTTTCACATTTGTCACATTTCCAGATCGGCAGCGGTGTGCCCCAATAACGTTCGCGGGAAATTGCCCAATCTTTGACTCCGCGGAGCCATTCGCCAAATCGGCCTTCCTTAATATGTTCCGGAATCCAATTTATGTTTTCACTGTTGTTTTTCGCCATGTCCTCCGCCAGCTCGCTCATGCGAATAAACCAGGACGGTTTTGCATAATAGATAAGCGGGGTTCCACAGCGCCAACAGAAAGGATATTCGTGTTCGTATTCTTCCTCTTTGAAAAATAATCCGCGTTTTTTTAAATCCTCAATGATAAGTTCATCAACGGCATATTTATTTTTCTCATTTTTTTTCTTAACTAGAATTCCTTTACCGGGAACATCGGCCTCCATTTCACCTTTTTCGTTGACTGTTACCAGGGTCGGCAAATCGTTTTCTTTACCAACTTCCGCATCATCAATACCAAACGCCGGCGCAATATGGACAACACCGGTTCCGTCTGCCGTTGAAACAAAATCACCAGCCACTACATAGTGTGCTTTTTTATTTATTTTATTGGTTTCGTAGAGTGATTCATATTCAAAATTAAGAATGTCTTGTCCTTTCACTTCTTTTATAATTTCATAACTATCTTTTAATATGGCATCGATTCTATCTTTGGCTAATATCAAAGTTTCATCTCCAACTTTTGCATAAACATAATCAATATTTTTCCCCACTGCCAAAGCAACGTTCCCAGGCAATGTCCACGGTGTTGTCGTCCAAGCCAAAATATATGTGTTTGGTTCGTCTTTGAGCTTGAATTTTATAGTGATGGAATTTTCTTTGACTGTTTGATAGCCTTGCGCAACTTCATGCGATGAAAGCGCCGTGCCGCAACGATAGCAATATGGCACCACTTTGTGACCTTTATAAACAAACGACTCTCCTTTAGAATTTTTTAGCTCCGCAATTTGTTTGATCACCCACCAGACTGATTCGATATATTTGTTTTCATAAGTCACGTACGGATTTTTCATGTCCACCCAATAGGCCATTCTTTTTGTCAGTTTTTCCCAAAGATCCCGATAGACCCAAACCGACTCTTTGCATTTTTTGTTAAATTCAATAATGCTTTCCCGCGGATTGCCGGGAACAATATTTTCAATGTCCTGTTTGTTCTTGAGCCCCAAAGCTTTTTCCACTTGCAGCTCAACCGGCAAACCATGCGTGTCCCAACCGGCTTTTCTTTCCACTCTGAAACCTTTCATAGTTTTGTAACGCGGAATTACATCCTTAAAAGCCCGCGCCAAAACATGATGCAGTCCCGGAGTTCCATTGGCGGTCGGCGGACCTTCATAAAAAACAAAGGATTTGTTGTCCGGATTTTTCTCGACTGATTTTTCAAAAATCCTATTTTCTTCCCAGAATTTGATGATTTCTTTTTCCATTTCTGGGAACTTTTGTTTCGGGTTTACTTTGTTAAATGCCATATTAAATAAATTTAAATAAATTAAAAACGCCCTAAATATACATAAGGACGCTTCCGCGTGGTACCACCTTAATTTAGTATTTAGTATTTAGTATTTTGTATTTAGTATTTTTGAATTCATACTAGATACTATATACCATATACCAAATACCCTCTAAACGGCTGTTACGGGCCTGCCCGGCGAGGTCTACTAGTCAAAAGATTTTCTTCTCGCGGCTTGTTACGTAATTAATTACGTAATTAATTACGTAATTAACTTTTGTTACTGGAGATGGATCTTCCCCTTAGCTTTAGGTTTAATATAAAACAAAAAAAATAAAAAATCAAATGGCCGTTCTATTTAAAAGCATGCTTGCATTTGCTGAAAAATTCCCAACCTCTTTTTATGTCCTCAGAAACTCCGTTAATAAAATCAATCTTCCCTAAATCATCAATCGGCTGCCATCTCCATTCGGAAAATTCTTTCGGATTTATTTTCGGCTCATCTCCATTTAAATAGCCGTTAAAAAAACAGATAAACTTAAGTCCGGGTATTTTTTTCTGCGGCAGATCCGGCGTATCTATTTCATATATTCCAAAAACAAAAGATTTGGAAATCGAAACTCCCAATTCATCTTCCATCTGCCTTTTGATTGCTTCCTCGAAATTTTCTCCGGCATAAACTTGTCCGCCGCCGCATTCCCATTTGCCTGGATATAGTTCGCGACTATCCGTTCTTTTGGCAATTAAAACTTCAATATCTTTTTCGGTTTCCCGAAAGCAAATTCCTGCTACATGAACTTCAATTAAATGTCTTTTTTCTTCTCGAGACATATTGTTCAAACTAAAAAATTATGCCTTTTAACAATTCTTACGCTTGCAGGCTTTTATATATTTCTAAAGTTTCTTTGGCCGCCTTGTCCCAATCGAACTTTTGCGCTTGCGCCAAGCCCTTGCTCTTATATTGTCCGCACAAATTCGAATCGCCGGCAAAAAGCATCAGTGCTTCGGCAATTTCTTCAATATTTTTTGGATCAATAAAATGGGCGGCTTCCCCTGCCAGTTCCGGAAGTGATGCCACGCGGGAAATTATCGCCGGTGTTTCTGTCGCAAACGCTTCCAAAACTGTCATGCCAAAACCTTCGTAGAGCGAAGGCATGACAAAAAATTCAGCCTTGCGGAAAAGTGGCACCAATTCGTCGCCGATAATATATCCCGTAAACACAACGTCTTTTACTAGTCCCAAATCTTTTATTATTTGCTGATATTTTTGCGCCATCCAGCCGCGTTTGCCAGCCAAAACCAATTGGTAATCAAATCTGCCGGAATTTTTCTGTTTCTGCTTTTGTTTGAACAAAGCAAAGGCTTTGAGCAGCCGCGCGATATTTTTTGAAGGTTCGATTGTTCCCAAAAAGAGAATGTACTTTTTGCTGATGTCATGTTTTCCCAGAACTTTGCCGGAATCAATTTGCGGCTGCTCAAAAAATCTTTTATCCAAACCGCTGTAAATGACTGAAATTTTTTCATCTCCAACATTGAGAAATTTTTTAACATCGTTTTTTATTGATTCAGATACGGCAATAATCTTGTCGGCTTTTTTGGCCATAAGTTTTGCAATTGCTTTATTGCGAGTTCTTTTGATGGCCGGCAGACACTGCGGAATGCTGAACATCGCCATATCATGAAATGTCACCACTGTTTTGCCCCGATAAGTTGCCGGAATCCTGTCGCAGGCTGACATAGTATGCAGCACATCCAGATTTTCTTTTTGCAATGTAGCCGTACCCAAAATTTCGCTATAAGCTCCCGGCAGATATTTTTTATAATCGGAAAAAGGATAGAATTTTATTTTCACATTCGGCTGAGTGAATTTTTTGATGTCTTTTTCGCGCACGCGAAAGTCAAAAAAGAGCACATACTCATTTTCTTTGTCATTTTTAAGCAAATGACGGATCAGCTGATATGTATAATGTCCGACACCGATCGCCTCGCCTTTTTCCGGATTTAATATTGATCTGGCATCAATTCCTATTTTCATAACATTTCACAGAATCACACAGAAAACTTACGGAACGACACAGAAAAATTCCGTGTTATTCTTGTTTTATTCCGTGTTATTCTGTCTTAAATTACATAGATTTAGGCGCACTCACTCCAATAAGATTCAGTGTTTCTGCCAATACTATTCTAACAGCATTTATGAGCAAAAGTCTAGCTTCTGAAAGCTCCGGATTTTTTTCATCAATAACCCGGCAGGCACCATAAAAAGAGTGGAATTTATCGGCCAATTTGATGGCATATTGCGGCAATTTATGCGCTTCATAGCTTCCAGCAATTTCTTCAACAAGTTCCGGAAACTTATTCAGTTCCCGAATCAAATTCAATTCCTTTTCATGCGTTAAAAGCTCCAGTTTCGAATTTAGAATTTCTAATTTCAAATTTGTTTCGGATTTCGGATTTAGAATTTCGGATTTTGCAAGAATCGAACAGATTCTTGCATGTGCGTATTGCACATAGAAAACCGGATTTTTTGAAGATTTCTCCTGCGCCAATTGCAAATCAAAATTCATGTGCGTATCCGGAGAATACATCAGGAAAAAAAATCTGGCTGAGTCTGTTCCGACTTTTTCAATCAGATCATCAATCAAAACGAGATTGCCGGCCCGCTTGCTCATTTTCATTTCCTGCCCGTCTTTTACCAATCTGACTAATTGGGAAATTATGAAACGAAAATCACCGGAAAATCCCAAAGCTCTGGCCATCGCGTTTAGGCGAGTGATATAGCCATGATGATCGGCACCAAGTCCGATAATCATCCTTGCAAAACCTCTCTCGATTTTATTCAGCATATAGCCAGCATCTCCGGCCAGATAGGCATTTTGCCCGTCACTTTTGATCAAAACCCGGTCTTTGTCATCGCCAAATTCGGCTGTTTTGAGCCAAACCGCGCCTTCTGATTCATAAGTCAGATTTTTATTTTTCAAAATTTCAATCGCCCGCTCGACATATTTTTTTTCCTGGATTTCTTTTTCTTTTGTCCATACGTCAAAAGATATCTTCATTTTTTCCGCCACGGTTTTCTTGATCAAATTTTCCAGAATATCTTCCGCCGCTTTTTCTCCTGCTTCTCTTATGTCCGAGATTTTTCCGTATTTTTTATTTAATTCATCAATATATTCTCCGGCATAAACTGCTTCTTTATCTTTTAGCACGCTATGGCCCAACTTCTCAACTTGTCCACCGGCATCATTGACGTAATATTCATTGACAACCTCAAAGCCCGCTTTTTTGAGAACTTTTGAAATTGAATCGCCATAAAATCCGCCCCGCCCGTTGCCAAGATGCAAAGGACCGGTCGGATTGGCAGAAATAAATTCATTGTTGATTTTTATTTTTTTCCCGATTTTAGAATTTCCGAATTTTTCTTTTGTTTTATTTATTTCTTTTACAACATCCTGCAAATATTTTTCCGACAAATAGAAATTAATGTAACCAGGAGCAGCCACTTCTATTTTTTCAAAATTTTGTAATTTGTAATTTGTAATTTGTAATTTGATTGCATCAGCAATTTCCATCGGATTTTTCCCGATTTTTCCTACCAACACCATGGCGATATTGGTTGCATATTCACCGAACTGTTCATTCTTGGCATAGTCCACGGCAATTTCAGATAAGTCAAAATTCGGCCATTTATTGTCCCTTTTTGCCTTTAAAATCGCTTTTTTTAAAAGTTTTTTTATGTCTTCCTTCATGTTTCAATTATACACGCATTTTTTGTTTTATCAAGAAAAACCCCGCAATAGCAGGGCTTTTTATGGGCTTCAAAAAAATTTTAACCTTATTATCCGTATAAGATATTTTTAAAAAATATTTTTTATTAACACGATACCGCAAGTAAACTGATTAAGGCTGCGAAGTAACCCCAGAACAAATACCCAAACCGCATCCATTAGACAGACCTGAGCCTGAAAGACTCCATAAACAATTGCTCATAGTAGCACCAGAGACATCTTCTCCTACAAAACCACCTATATTTGTCAACCCCTCCACTTTACCTTTAGAGCTTGAGTCATTAATACCTCCAGCATTCTTTCCTACTAAACCTCCACTGAATTGATTGGCTGATACACTGCCGCTAGCCTTAGAACTGTTGATAGTGCAATTATTAGTATTTTCTCCCACTAAACCGCCGCCATTTTTCTGGGTAATTACGCTACCGCTAGCCTCTGAATTACTGATAGTGCCATTATTAATATTTTGTCCCACCAGACCGCCAGCTGTCACCCAGCCGGTTACTTTACCGGTAGCATGTGAATTGCTAATAGTTCCAACGTTTGATCCCACTAAACCGCCAGCCCATTGAAGAGTTGCCAATACCTCGCCGCTAGCAGATGAGTTGCTAATAGTGCCAATATTTGTTCCCACTAAGCCACCTATTGTTTGGGAACCTGATATTGAAACACTGGCATCTGAATCACTGATAGTGCCATGGTTTTCTCCCACTAAACCGCCGGAATTTTGGAGGTCAGAGCTTATCGAACCACTAGCACTTACTTTGCTAATAGTGCCCTCGTTTTTTCCCACTAAAGCACCAGCTAAATTTGCGTGATTATTCAAATTAATAACACAAATTTAGCTGGTGCTTAAGTGGGAAAAAACGAGGGC
>ERZ795059.935-NODE-935-length-34575-cov-9.719351_pt1 | contig 34575 bp, 15 predicted proteins | sample MGYA00375143_ERZ795059 | MGnify/ENA primary metagenome ERZ795059 (study PRJEB30188, sample SAMN05720168) | activated sludge metagenome | isolation source: Anaerobic digester | place: USA | collected 2015-01-07 ... | reverse complement strand
TGTTCAAGACTTCCACTCTACTACACCTTGCCGGCTTCGCCCGGCGCTGTCTCCACTCTGTCCACCCAGTCCACTCTGTCCACCCAGTCCACTCTGTCCACTCTCTCCCCTCTTCTCATGCACCGCTTTTGCCCATCGTGCCACATCATCCGCCGTTTTAGGGCGTTGATCGATCAATTGCTGGCGGCGGGGATCTTCTCTGGACCACAGCGGCAGTCTGCGCTGACGCAGGAAGTCTTCGTAGTCCAAGCGGAGTTCTTCCAAGCTGGCCCGCGCCGCATTGGTCATTTTCAATTCCAGTTTCTTGGAGGTGCCACTGGCTTGGCTTCCTTCCGCAATATTCTGCACCCCGCTTCTCGCCGCCTGCACCATCTGGTCCTGGGTCCGGCTCCGCCAACTGATGTACCGCTCACAGAAACGGACGGTCACGTCAAAGACCACCTCGGCCACCTGGAAACTCTTCAGTTTCCGGTACCCCCCATGCTTCGGGAGCAGCGGCTCATGATCAGACATTCAGTCTAGCTTTCATTGCTCTACACCCCGGCCTGTTTGCCTAATTCATACGCTCACACAACAACAAGCGTAGGATTAGTGTAGCCAAGCTCCGCCCCTATTTCAAAGACAATTTACTCTAGACCAAAAGGTCTAAAAAAGATAAACAGAAAAAATCCACTTCGTGATTGACCACTGTCTCAAAAAAACCGTATAGTAAGATACGTTTGGCCCATACCGACGAACAACGGGAGAGCAAAACATGACCTACTTTGCATTAGCCTTAATGCTGGCGGCTTCCCTCCTCATTGGAGGCTGCGGAAGCGAGAAATCCCATCAAAAACTTCCGCAGAAACCGCCTGTTTCCGCAAAAACCGCGCCTGTCGAAAAGGGAATGATTCCTATTGCGTACGATGCCGTAGGCACGGTGCAGTCCAAGGCCTCCAGCGTCATCCAGAGCATGATGACCGGCCACATTACCGCCATTCATGTTAAAGAGGGCGATCCGGTGGAGACGGGCCAGTTACTTATAGAAATTGATGACCGTGAAGCAATAGCACAGGCGCAAAAGGCAAGAAGTGCGCTCGATGAGGCCCAACGCGCCCTGGAAACCGTCGAAAAATCGGCGGCGGCGTCTCAGCAAGCCCAAGCGGCCGCATCGGCTAAACGCGATCTCGCAAAATCCGATCTGGATCGCATCACACAACTTGCCAGCCAGAATGCCACCAGCCGCCAAAAACTGGATGAAGCCGAAGCGCAATACAAGGCCGCCGCGGCCTCGTATCAGGAAGCCAGCGACACTGCAAACAGTTATTTATCAAAAAAGGCGGAAGTCACCGCACGGATTGAGCAGGCCAAGGCGGAAATTGAAAACACCCAGGTCATGCTCAGCTATGCCCAGATAAAATCCCCGATCAACGGCATGGTGACGCATAAAGCCGTGGATGTAGGCGACCTGGCCTCCCCTGGCGTTATATTGTTGGAGATTGAAGACAGCCAGACCTACCGCCTTGAAGCCCTCGTGGATGAAGCACAAGTACACCGGGTAACCTTGGGCGATTCCGTCCCCGTGATCATCGATGCCTTTGGCGCGGAACCCTTAACTGGAACCGTCAGCCAGATTCTTCCCTCCGCGGAACAAAATACCCGCACCTTCGTCGTTAAAGTAGATATTCCAACCCGCGAAGGGCTGCGTTCCGGAATGTTTGGCCGCGCCCGGTTCGCCATCGGTGAAAAAAGCGCCCTGACCATCCCCGCAACCGCCCTATTGACACGCGGGCAACTCACCGGCGTCTATGCCGTTGGGGCGGATCATATCGCCCGCTGGCGCCTCATCACCGCGGGAAAAACCTATGACGGAACAATAGAAGTGCTCTCCGGCCTGAATGAGGGGGAAATCATTGTGACGGATTCCTTGGACAAGGTGAGTGATGGCGCGCCCATCCAACAGTAGGGAGATGACGTCATGAGCGAACATCCCATTGGATTGGCCGGAAAATCCGCCCACGCCTTTATCAATTCCAAGCTCACCCCGCTAATTATCGGGGCTTCGCTGCTTCTCGGCCTGGGTGCGGTCTATCTTCTCCCCCGCGAGGAAGAACCCCAAATCATCGTGCCCATGATCGATATTTTCGTGCAATCCCCCGGCAGTTCCGCCAAAGAGGTCGAAGAACGCGTCACCAAACCCATGGAGAAACTCCTCTGGGAGATCCCCGGCGTCGAATACATTTACTCCACCTCCAGCCCCGGCATGGCCATGGCCATTGTACGATTTGTCGTGGGGACCAAAGAAGAAGACGCCGTAGTCCGCCTTACCCAAAAAATGTATTCCAATTTCGATTTAATTCCGCCCGGGACCAGCGAGCCTTTGATTAAAGCGCGATCCATCGACGATGTGCCCATCCTCGCACTGACGCTTTCCAGTGAGCGATACGACCACTACACCTTGCGCCGACTTGCGGCACAGCTCCACGATTCCATCAAGGAAGTGCCCAATGTCTCCGAAGTTACCTTGATTGGCGGGCAGCGCCGGCAGATGCGCGTCGTCGTGGACGCCGCAAAAATGTCCGCCTATAACGTGGCCCCCGCGGCGATTGTCCCAAAGCTGGAACACGTCAATGCACAATCCCTCGCGGGAAGCTTTGCGGAAGGCAACCGCGAATTTCTGGTGCAGGCGGGTGGTTTTCTCCAGGATGCAGAGGAAATCGGCCAGGTGGTCATCGGCGTGTTCAATAACCGCCCCGTTTACCTGCGTGATGTCGCGGACATCCTAGACGGCCCGGAAGAAGCCGCGGATTATGTATTCCATGCCTTTGGGCCTTCCGCGCAATACAGTCACGAACTCAGCCACGATCCCGCCTCCCCGCTATCCCCCATAGCACCCGCCGTTACCCTCTCCATCGCGAAACGAAAAGGCACGAACGCCATCGTGGCCGCCGACGCCGTTCTGGAAAAAATAAAGGAACTGCAGGGCAACATCATCCCCTCCGATGTGCGTGTCTCCGTCACGCGCAATTACGGGGAAACCGCCGAAGAAAAATCCAACGAACTGTTATATCACATGTTCCTCGCGGTCCTCTCCGTCACCATCCTTATCGCCCTTGCCCTGGGATTCCGCGAATCCGGCACCGTCGCCCTTGCCATCCCCGTCACCCTTGCGTTAACCCTGGTCGTCTTTTATTTCTACGGCTATACCATCAATCGCGTAACGCTCTTCGCACTGATCTTCTCCATCGGCATCCTGGTGGACGATGCCATCGTGGTGGTTGAAAACATCGTGCGCCATTTCCACATTCCCGAAAACAAAGGCCGTCCGTTGATGCAGGTAGCCGTCGAAGCCGTGGACGAGGTGGGTAATCCAACACTCCTGGCCACCATTACCGTCATCGCCGCCATTCTCCCCATGGCCTTTGTCCGCGGACTCATGGGGCCCTATATGGAACCCATCCCCATCGGCGCATCCGCCGCCATGCTGTTTTCCGTCGCCATCTCGTTCATCGTTACTCCTTGGGCCGCCATCCGCTTATTGCGGCGCAAACAGGAAGCCTCCGCAGGCCATCAGCACGGCGAAGGCAGACTGGATCATCTCTACCGCCACGTCATGAACCCCCTCATCGCCAAGGCCCTTTGGCGGAACATATTCCTGGTGTTAATCGTAGCGTTGCTCCTGGCCGCCTGTTCGCTAGTTCCATTCAAGCGCGTACTCGTCAAGATGCTCCCCTTCGACAACAAAAGCGAATTCCAAGTCATCATCGACATGCCCGAAGGCACTACGCTCGAACAGACCGCCGCCGTCACCCGCGACATCGGCGACTACCTCGGCACGGTCCCGGAAGTCACCGATTATCAACTGTATACCGGCACCGCATCCCCCCATAATTTCAATGGACTGGTGCGGCATTACTTCCTGCGGCGCGGTCCGAATGTGGCCGATATCCAAGTCAATCTGGCCCCCAAAGAGCATCGCTCCTATCAAAGCCACGACATCGCCAAACGCGTCCGGCCTCCTATCCAGGAAATTGCCAAACGGCACGGCGCCCGGGTAAAAGTGGCGGAAGTCCCCCCAGGCCCCCCAGTCCTCCAAACACTGGTCGCGGAAATCTACGGCCCCGATTATTCCAGGCAATTGGAAGTCGCACGCCAGATACGCGATATCTTCGACACCACCGGTGGCGTGGTTGACGTCGATTCCTACATCGAAGACGACCAAACCAAATACCGATTTGACGTCGATCAGGAAAAGGCCGCCTTAAACGGCGTTTCCGTTGCCCAAATCTCGTGCACGTTAACGCTGGCGCTCGAAGGAAAGGGCGTGGGGCTGGCCCATATTCCCAACGAGAAGGAAGATGTGCCGATTGAACTGAAACTAGACCGGGCGGAACGCTCCAGCGTGGACAGCCTGAAACAAATCAAGGTACAGGGCGCCAACGGCAACCTGGTGTCTCTTGGCCAATTAGTTAGAATAGAACCCGTCCTTGCGGATAAGAGCATCTACCACAAAAATCTTATGCCCGTAGTCTATGTCACAGGCGATGTGGGCGGTCAGGAAGAAAGCCCCGTCTATGTAATCCTGACCCTCATGAAAAAAGTGGCTCAACTCACCCTGCCCGAAGGATACGAAATCACCCAATACTCCACCCAACAGCCTTTTTCCAGCAACAAAATCGCACTCAAATGGGATGGCGAATGGCATATCACGTACGAGGTATTCCGCGATCTTGGGCTGGCCTTTACCGCCGTCCTCGTGCTGATCTTCATCCTCGTCGTGGGGTGGTTCCAGTCCATGAAAACCCCCTTCGTGATCATGGCCGCCATTCCCTTCTCCCTCGTCGGCATCCTGCCCGCCCACTGGCTGATGGGCGCCTTCTTCACCGCCACCTCCATGATCGGATTCATCGCGGGAGCAGGCATCGTCGTGCGCAATTCCATCATCCTCGTCGATTTCATCGAACTCCGCCTCAAACAGGGCATGCCCCTTGCCCAAGCCGTGGTCGATGCCGGCGCCGTGCGTTTCCGGCCCATGTTGCTCACCGCCGCCGCCGTAGTTGTGGGGGCCTCCGTCATTCTCTTCGATCCTATTTTCCAGGGCCTCGCCATTTCCCTCATGGCCGGAGAAGTGGCCTCCCTCCTCCTCTCGCGCATGGCCGTTCCCGTTCTATACTATTTGGCCCGGCGGAACGAAGCGTGACGTTCCCCCGTCCCAACGGTAAAATTGTACACGCTCCAATGGACTGTTAAAATGGCCCAAGCCGCCATAAGGGTGCGGCACTGCAATCACTCTATGTAGGAAACGAAACGTGCCTTTTACCACTGATACCTTTATACGCCGTGCGGAACGGGATGACCTCGATACCGTTGTCGCATGGATGGAGGAACCGGATTTCCGGCACTTCCTCTACGGCGACCCCGCCCGTTCCCCAAAACAAATCCGCGAACAAATCGTCATGATGCTTGGCCGAACCGCAGGCCATACCCTTCCCGGCGCCATCTACCTCATGATCGATTCCAAAGAAAAAGGCCCGATCGGCCTGCTGTCCCTCCAAAATATCAGTTGGCGAAACCGCTCCTGCAACATCGACCTCTACGTCGGTCAAAAAAACCTCCGCAATCGCCACGTCACCGCCATCGCCATCTACCGGGCACTCGAATATTGCTTCGACGAACTCAACCTGAATCGCGTCGGCGCCATTATTTACTCCTTTAACACAGCCTCGTGGCGCATTCTGGAGATGACCGGCGCTAAGCGTGAGCTTACCTTGAAAAATCACGTGGTACGCGACGGGAAACCATACGATATGTACGGCTATGGGCTGCTCCGTTCAGAATTCGAAGCCCTGCGCGTCCGCCATCAGAACCAGGCGAAAACAGTGTCATTACAAACCATGATCGAACAGTTGTCCCGCGAAGATACGGAGCCTGCCCCGTGAGTTGGCCGTTCATCATCCTCTTGTCCCTCTATGGTTTCTATACGCTTTGGGCCAACCGCCACCCGGAAGAAAACGAAAGCCCGGCCAACCCTGCCCCCACATCAGGCATGATTCTGCTTCAAACGCCACTTTTCATCCTGGCCTTCTGCCTCGCGTGGCAATACGGCGCATTGTCCCGGAATCTGGTTTCCCCTCTCAGCATTGCCATGGGCTTCGTGTTGGGCCACCTCATCTTCGCCTTCTCACTTCTGGCCACCCACAGAGTCTGGAGTGATGCCTTCTCCCATTTCATCCGCCCCAAACCCATCGGATGGTTCCTCAAAGAAAATCCCGACCTGATCCTGCGCTTTTCCAGTGTCGCCATTGCCGAAGAAATCATCTACCGCGCCGCCACACAACCGCTCCTGGCCAATCTTTTAGCCTCCGTGCCGCTCGCCATAGTTCTGACCGCCGTAATCTTTTCCCTGGTCCACAAACATTTCCTTCAGAATCTCCTGGCCCTCGTGATGAAATCCTTGATGTTTGCCACAATGATCGGCGTCTATTTCTACTGGACCAGCAGCCGGGTTCCTGTCATAATACTTTGTGCCTTGCGCAATCGGGGAAGTGCCTGCCGGAAACTGCTGGGAAAAATGGAGGTCCGGGTCCGAAAGCCTTTCTTCCAAAACACCCCTTCCTCTCCCCTGGAATTTCTAATTTTTGCTTTGCTGCTCGGCACGTTATACTACTGGACCAACAGTTTAATCCTCGTCGTCATTATACATACCTTGCGCAACCTGGAAAGCGTCTATCTGGAATATCTTCAGAAACTGGATGAACTGGGTGATGAAACAGAGGCCCTGCGCGCCATTGAAGAACGGTATAGCTGGCGGCCACAAAAGCCTGCAAGCGATGGAACAACTATGAGCCAAGAATTTTTGGTGGAACTTGACCATGTCCGAAAAACCTTTGTTACACGGCATTTCCTCCATATTGATGAAGAAACCCGCAAACGCCGGGTATATAACAAAAATCAGGTGCATGCCGCCGATGACATCTGCTTCGGCATCCGGCCCGGCGAAATCTTCGGCCTGCTCGGCCCCAACGGCGCCGGAAAAACCACCACGGTGAAAATGGTTTCCGGCCTTGTTAAACCCGACAGGGGAACGGTTTTCGTCGACGGACAGGATGTCGAGAAGAAACGAAAGAAAATACTCCGAAAAGTGGGTGTGGTCCTCGAAGGCACCCGAACCAGCATCTGGCCCCTCACCCCCTACGAAAACCTCCTCTATTACGGAAACCTTAAAGATGTGCGCGGAAACATCCTGAAACAACGCGCCCATGAACTCCTCGATTTCATCGGCTTAAAAGAAAAGAAAAATGTCCAGGTCCGAAGACTTTCCCGCGGTCAAAAGCAAAAACTGGCCATCTGCATCGCGTTGATTGCAGACCCGCAAGTGCTTCTGCTCGATGAACCCACCACCGGCCTCGACGTGCAAAGCAGCCGCGCCATCAAAGACAAAATCATCGAACTCACCCGGCAGCAGGGCCGAAGCGTTTTGGTCACCACGCATGATATGCACGTCGCCCAGGAACTCTGCGACCGGATCGGCATCATTAATAAAGGCAAACTGATCGCCTGCAAGCCCACGGAAGAATTGCTCGAACTCTTCTCCGAACAAGTCTTCGTTTTCAAAGTCAATATACCGCCGGAAAATCAGAAAATAGAAGGTATTAACGGCGTGCAAGCCGTGTGGACTGAACAAAGCACCGATGGAACATTGTTAGTTGTAAGAGTAGCTACCGAACCCATCCTCCGGTCGGAAGCCCTCTACGGCATCATGAACACCCTCAACAGCCTCGGCATCCAATTACTCAGTATCCAACAGCGCCAGGAAAACTTGGAAAGTGTGTTTCTGCATTTAACCTCTGAACCAACCCCTACAGAAGGAAAGGACCAGCATGTTTAGCTTCTTTCTGGTAATGAAGGCGGAAGTCGTCCGCACCTTTATTATCATGCGGCGATACTGGTTCCGAACCATCACCGGCATGATCATCGGGTACGGCATGTTAATGGTGCTCATCGCCGGTTTCATCTACAGCCGCCCCATGGTCGAAAAAGGCCTCACCTCCCTTGACAACCCCGCCGCCGCCACCAACTTCGTGCTCGGATTTATCATCGGCATGTTCGCCTTCGGCGTCGTCGGCATGTTCACGCAGGGACTCCAGGAAATGGCCCAAACCGGCGTCCTCGAACAACTCTGCATGAGCCCCCACGGTCTCATCTTCAACTTTATGGCGCGCACCGCCATCAGCTCCGTCATGACCGTCCTCTCCTCTTCCGTCATGGTCGGGATGGTCGCCTTCACCGTCGGAGGCAAACTCTACTTCGACGCCCTGCCCGTCATCGCGCTCCTGGGCCTCACCTTTACCAACCTCCTCGGTTTCGGATTCATGGTCGGAGGCCTTGTTTTGGTTTTCAAACAGGTCGGGCAAGTCGCCATTCTTATCCGCATGGGACTGTTTGCCCTCGCCGTATTCGCCCGCGAAGAAATGCTCAACCAGGGCTGGGGACTGGCCGCCCTCATGCATATCCTGCCCATCACCGACGCCGCGATCTGCCTGAAACATGTCCTGATTTATGATCAAGGCCGCGTCACCGGAAATTTCGTCCCCGTATACACTCATCCCTCCTTCTTTTGGTTGATGATCAGTTGCGTCGCTTGGACCACCCTCGGCGTCATCGTCTTTAAAGCCATGGAAAACCTGAGCCGTTACAAGGGAACCCTCGGAGCCTATTAATGGAACCAATGCTCCATTGTTTCGAACACGCCGGAAAACGTTACGCCATTGATCCGGAAACCTGTTTTTGCTTCGAATGCGATGAAGTCTCCTGGAGTGTCGTCCAGCGCTATCCGCACACACCCGTCAACCACATCCTTCATCAACTCCGCGATATGCATCCCGAAAAGGAAATTAATGAAGTTATCGGTGAGTTGGAATGGCTCCGCGCCAGCAAATCCATTTTAACCCCTTCAAAACACGACGAAATTCCCAAACTCTACGAAATCACATCGGGGCTCTGCCGCCTGTCCGTCCAAGCCACCCCCCTCTCCACTTCCATCACGCAAAAACCCAGCAAAGGCTGGCTGACCACCCGCACCCGTAAAACCACTTCCGCGCCAGACACCTTTGGCGCCCTCACAGCCGCCGTAGACCTATTGCTCGGACGCGCCGAAAAAAATATAGAGATCCAGTTCGATCTCCTGAACGCCGAAGAGGTCTTGGGCATCCCCGCACTGAGCGATTGGTGTGAAGATGCTCTGCGAAAAGCCACACGTTCCGGGAAAAAACTCCAGGTCAATATATGGGTCAATTTACCCGGCGGCATCGAAGGACATCCCGCCTCCATAATCCTGCCACTCCACGAAAACTCGGATATCGCAGCCGCGTTAACTACCCTTCGGCAACACTGCGGCTCACTCACAAAAACTGCAAAAATAATCAAAAATTCCGAGGAAGGGCTTTCTCCAAGTATCATCATTCACCCCAACCGCCCCGATTTCCAAAACGCCGTTGAAGCCTGTGAACACGCGGGCTTTCGCATCATCGAACTCGATATCGACGGCGCTTATGTGGATCAACCGGATCTCGATCCACAAGCCATGCTGGACGCTTTGCACAAGACCGCCGTCTACTACGCCGGACGTCTGCTCAAACACCACTATTTCCGTCTGGACCCTATCGAAAACCTCTTCTGGCGCATCTATAACGGCACACCCCGCAGGCGTTTTGACCCCGCAGGCATTCAGACGCTCGCCATTGACGCCGGCGGAATTATATATCCTTCAACGTATTTCTTCGGTCAAAACACCTTCCGGCTTGGATCCGTCCGCGATAAAGGCTTAAACGAAACACTGCTGCGGCAATTTGAAGACGTCGGAGCCCTTACCACCCCCGAGTGTATGCATTGCTGGGCGCGAAACCTTTGCGGCGGCGGTACTGCCGCGGTGCACCAGGCGCTCAGCGGATCCTTCCGGCATCCTCACGAACCATGGTGCCGCGCCCAGCGGCAATGGATGCAAAATGCCATCGCCGCATTCAGCCTGCTCTCTTCCCAAGGCGTGAATTTCACCCGTATACACGGCGCCCTCGGCTACCAGAAAAGCCCCTCCCTCGCAACAATGCTGCGCGCCGCATTCCAACTGTCCATCGGAATGCGCGCCATTGAAGAAGCCGACGCCGAATGGCTCATTCAATGGGAAAACTGGAACGATGCCGCCTATTTCACCTGGAACGAAAGCGGCCTGCTGCTCGCCACCAAATATGACCGCGAAATGGATTCCTTGCATCCCCGCAATTACGAACAGGAATTCGTCCTGACACGGAAAAATGGCAAGCCCCTCGGTTTATTGAAAGTGCGGCCCGACCGTTCCCCGGAATGCGCCATGCTCTGGATTTACTTGCGCCGGGAAAAGGAATACGCCTCCGATTCAATCCGCCGATCCTTCCGTACTCTTCTGCACGAAGCAGCCAAACAACAAGCGTTCCGCCGGATATTAACCCCCGTAGCGCCCCAGGAAAACGCCCTCGCCGGCTTCCTCACCGCCCTGGGATTCGAACTCACGGGAACCTTGCGTCAAGCCCTGTATCTTCACGGAACCTATCACGACGTTCGCCTCTATTCCCTCTCCCTGTCATCATGATTCCAGGACTCTCCCTGCATCCGGATATAAAAATCCTGGAGAAGATTCTCACACATCCTCTCCAGGACTCAATCCAACATAATGTACCTTCAGACGGCTTCTTCCTCTTCCTCGCCTTCGTCCGAGCCGGATCCGCCCAACGAGCCAATCTCAAGCTCCGCGGAATAGTCTTCCAGCGAAGCATCCTTCAACTGCGGTTGCGTATCCTGATAATGAGGACTGCCCGTTCCCGCGGGAATCAGATGACCAATGATCACATTCTCTTTCAGACCGCGCAGATAATCGCGTTTTCCGCTAAGCGCCGCTTCCGTCAGCACGCGCGTGGTCTGCTGGAATGACGCCGCCGCCACAAAACTCTCCGTGCTCAGCGCGGCCTTCGTTATCCCTTGAAGAATGGGTTCCGCTTCCGCGGGACGTCCATTGCGCCGCTGGGTCTGTTCATTCTGGTCCGCAAAACGGATCTTGTCCACCTCCTCATGCGCAAGGAACGCCGTATCGCCCGGATCATCCTTGATGCGCACCTTGCGCAGCATCTGGCGGATGATTACCTCAATGTGTTTGTCATTCGTGCGAACACCCTGCATCCGGTACACCAATTGCACTTCATCCAACAAATACCGGCGCAGTGCATCCTCGCCCTGAACTTCCAGAATGTCCTGCGGAATCACCGGGCCGTCCGTCAGCCGTTGTCCGGCATAGACACGGTCGCCCGTTTGAACATTCAAATGCTTGCCAGGCGGTATCGTGTATTCGCGCTCCTTGCCCACCGGCGGCATGACCTTCACTTTGCGAAGGCCCTTGGCCGACCCGCCCAATTCCACCAATCCGTCAATATGGCTGATGACCGCAGGCGACTTCGGTTGCCGCGCTTCAAACAATTCCGCCACACGCGGAAGACCGCCCGTGATGTCTTTCGTCTTGCTGAACTGACGTGGCGTTTTCGCCAGCAAGTCACCGGCCCGCACCTTGTCGCCATCCTTGACCATGACGTGCGTGTCCGCGGGAATTGTGGCAAAGCAAAGGACTTCGCCGTCCTTGCCATGAATAGTAATTTGCGGGTGCAAATCGCCCTTATGTTCCGTGATAACGCGTTCCTCAAGACCGGTGTCCGGATTAATATCCACGCGCATCGTGATGCCTTCCAGCATGCCGTCAAAACGCACGGTTCCGGATTGTTCGGCCATGATCGAAACGTTGTACGGGTCCCATTGGTAAATGAGTGCGCCCTTCTTGAGCTTCTGGCTATCCTCGCAATGTAATACGCAGCCATTGGGAACCAGCAACCGGTGAATTTCCTTGTTGTCCGCGCCCATGATTCCGATTTCACCGCCGCGATTCACCGCCACGCGCTGTCCATCGCGATTGACGGCTGTACGGACGTTGCGAAACTGAATCGTCCCATTGTCCATCATGCGGATGTTCGTGCTTTCCACTTGACGGCTCGCCGCGCCACCAATGTGGAACGTGCGCATCGTCAACTGCGTGCCCGGCTCGCCAATGGACTGTGCGGCGATAATACCCACCGCCTCGCCCAGTTCCACCAACTTGCGCGTGGCCAGGTTGCGCCCATAACACCTCGCGCATACGCCACGCTTCGATTGGCACGTGAGCACCGACCGGATGCGGACGCCCGGCAGACCGGCTTCAACAATTTCCTTGGCCTTCAGATCGTCAATCTCTTCGTTCGCCTCGACAATCGGCTTCTTGCGCCCAGGCACCATGATGTCTTCCAACACGTACCGCCCGACGATCCGCTCTTCCAGATTCGCAACAATATCCGTGCCGTCCATCAACGGCTCCACCCAAACGCCATTCAGCGTTCCGCAATCGATTTCCTCAATGACGATATCCTGCGCCACGTCCACCAGGCGCCGCGTCAAATAGCCTGCGTCCGCCGTTTTCAACGCGGTGTCCGCAAGTCCTTTGCGCGCCCCGTGCGACGAAATGAAGTATTCCACCACCGTCAGCCCTTCGCGGAAATTCGAGGTAATCGGAGATTCGATGATGTCACCCGACGGCTTCGCCATCAGGCCGCGCATGGCCGCCAACTGGCGAATCTGCGACTTGCTGCCGCGGGCTTTCGACTGATACATCAGGTAGATGCCACTAAATCCCTGATTATAGTCTTCCATTTGTTTCAACATCGCCGCCGACACGGATTCGGTGGTCGTCGTCCATTCGTCAATGATCTTATTATAGCGTTCGCCTTCCGTGATGAGCCCGTTTTGGTACATCTCATCGATGCGCTCCACTTCCGCGCGCGCTTTCTCTATCATCCCCGCTTTATCCGTGGGGATCACCATGTCGCCAATGGCAATCGACATGCCTGACAGCGTGGCGAACTTAAACCCGACCACCTTCAAAGCATCCAGCAATCCGACGGTCTTCTTATGGCCATGCTTCTCGTAGAACCGGGCAATCACCTCGCCAATTGTCGACTGGTCATGCTGCCGGTTCACTTCGCGTATGCTGATCTCTGGCGGCAGCGCATCTGCAAGCAGCACACGCCCCACCGTCGTATCAATAATCTCGCCTTCATCCAGCAACTTGATCTGCGCGTGAATATCAGCTTCGCCCATGCGGTACGCCATAATGACCTGCTCCGCATTGGGAAACACCTTTCCGGGCTTCAGAATCACGCCCTTGGAGTTGGTCCATTCGGGTTTCCATTCACCCTTGGCGCCCTTGCGCGGTTTGCTCATCCACGCAATGCCCAACACAATATCCTGACTCGGTGTCACGATCGGCGTGCCATCCGACGGAGAAAACACATTGGACGATGCCATCATAAGCAAATGAGCTTCAAGCTGCGCGGCCGGCATCAAGGGCACGTGTACGGCCATCTGGTCGCCATCGAAGTCCGCGTTAAAGGCACGGCACACCAGCGGATGAATCCGTATGGCCTTGCCTTCAATCAAGACCGGTTGGAACGCCTGAATGCCCAAACGGTGCAGCGTTGGCGCACGGTTCAACAGGACCGGATGATCCTTGATCACGTCCTCCACAATATCCCACACTTCATCGCGGCCCTGAGCGATAGCACGTTTGGCCGCCTTGATGGTCGAGGCAATGCCCCGTTCCTTTAACTGCTGAATGATAAAGGGCTCGAACAGCTCCAATGCCATGCGTTTGGGGAGACCGCATTGATGCAATTTCAGTTCAGGCCCCACCACAATCACGGAACGGCCCGAATAGTCCACGCGTTTGCCCAACAGATTCTGCCGGAACCGGCCCTGCTTGCCCTTCAGCATGTCGCTCAACGACTTCAGGGGACGATTGCCCGCGCCCAGCACGGTGCGCCCATGACGCCCATTGTCAAACAGCGCGTCCACCGCCTCTTGAAGCATGCGCTTTTCATTGCGCAAGATAACTTCCGGCGCGCGCAACTCAATCAACCGCTTTAGCCGGTTGTTGCGATTAATAACCCGCCGGTAAAGATCGTTCAAATCGCTCGTGGCGTACCGCCCGCCTTCCAAAGGCACCAACGGACGCAGATCCGGCGGAATCACCGGAACCACATTCAGCACCATCCACGCGGGATTATTTCCCGATTTCCGCAACGCCTCCACCACCTTCAACCGCTTGATCGCCTTGGTGCGCACCTGCGAGGAACTGCTGCTCGCAAATTGGGCATGAAGTTCTGCGCTCAACGCATCCAGATCCAGTTCATCCAACAGAATCTGCACCGCTTCCGCACCCATCTTCGCCACAAAACGATCCCCAAACTCGGACTTGGCGTCCTGATACTGATCTTCCGTGAGGGTCTGCATTTTCTCCAGGCTCGTGTCCCCCGGATCAATCACAATGTAATTCTCAAAATAGATGATCCGTTCCAGCGTGCGAATCGAAAGATCCAGCAAGTTCCCTATGCAACTTGGCGTGGTCTTGAAAAACCAGATGTGTGTCACCGGAACCGCCAGCTTGATGCAGCCCATCCGTTCACGGCGCACCTTCGATTCCGTAATCTCCACGCCGCAACGATCACAGGTTATCCCGCGGTGCTTTACCTTCTTATACTTGCCGCATCCGCATTCCCAGTCCTTGACCGGCCCGAAGATGCGCTCGCAAAACAGCCCATCCTTTTCCGGCTTGAATGTACGGTAATTTATCGTCTCCGGCTTCTTCACCTCGCCCCGGGACCATTTCAGGATCTCCTCGGGGGAGGCTATACGGATGGCAATCGCGTCAAAACGTTCCGCTGTTGTCGCAACAAATTTGGCCACGGGTTATTCCTCCACGTTCTCTTCTTCGCTTTCCGCGCCGCCCTCAACCTTAACCAGCTTGATGACGTCGAGGCAAAGACTCTGCATTTCACGCACCAGGACATTGAACGACTCCGGCGTACCCGGCTCAACATCCCGCTCACCCTTGACGATGGCTTCATAGGCCTTCGTGCGGCCTTGGATATCATCCGATTTAACCGTCAACAGCTCCTGCAGTGTGTAGGCCGCGCCATACGCCTGCAGCGCCCACACTTCCATCTCTCCGAAACGCTGCCCGCCAAATTGCGCCTTGCCGCCCAGCGGCTGCTGCGTTACCAGCGAATACGGACCAATCGCGCGCGCATGAATCTTGTCATCCACCAGATGGTTCAACTTCATCATGTAGATGTACCCGACACAGGTTTCCTGATGCATGGGGTCGCCCGAACGTCCGTCGCGCAACTGAATCTTGCCATTCCCCGGAAGATCGGCTTTCTTCAGAAACTCCATGATGCTCTTCTCGCTCACGCCATTGAAAACCGGCGACGCCACTTTCATGTTCAGCATCTTCACCGCCCACCCCAAGTGCGTCTCCAGGATCTGACCGACATTCATGCGCGAAGGCACGCCAAGAGGATTTAACACAATTTGAACCGGCGTGCCATCCGGGAGAAACGGCATATCTTCCACCGGCACAATCCGCGCCACAACACCTTTGTTCCCATGACGTCCCGCCATCTTATCGCCCACCGACATCCGGCGCTTCGTCGCCACAAACACCTTCACCAGCTTGATCACGCCCGGCGGAAGCTCATCCCCCTTCCTAAGCCGCTCGATCTGGCTGTCCCGGAATGCAATCAACTTGGCTTCCTCCATCGCCGCCATGTTCACCAGGCGCGTCACTTTCTGCTGCATCTTCTTGTCTTCCAGCTTCATGCGCGCCAAAACACTGTAGTCGGCCTTTTCCAAGTGCGCCACGCGGATGCGCTTGCCCTTCTCCAACACCAACTCCTCGGTCCGGTGATCATACACGTCATCCAAAATCTTCAGACCCGTTATATCATCCCGGATCAACTCTACAAACGTGTTCCGAATCTCATTGATCCGTTCGTCATATTGTCGCTTGATTTTATTCACCTCCGCCGTGAGCGTTTTCTTCGACTGGGCATCCAGTGCCTTGTCGCGGCGGCTGCATACCTTCACATCCACAACCACCCCCGTTGTCCCTGGCGGAACTGTCAACGAAGCATCGCGCACATCTTCCGCCTTCTCTCCAAAAATGGCCCGCAACAGCTTCTCTTCCGGCGCCAGTTCCGTCTCCCCTTTCGGAGTCACTTTCCCCACTAAAATGTCGCCCGGACCCACTTTCGAGCCTATCCGGATAACACCATCCTCATCCAAATTGCGCAAGGCGTCCTCGCTAACATTCGGAATATCCCGCGTCACTTCTTCCGGGCCCAGCTTGGTGTCACGCGCCTCCAATTCAAATACATTGATGTGTATCGACGTGAATACGTCATCCTTGACAAGATCCTCGCTAAGGATAATCGCATCTTCGAAGTTGTAGCCTTCCCATGGAAGGAACGACACGAGAACATTACGGCCAAGCGCCAGTTCGCCATTGTCTGTGGCCGGGCCGTCCGCAATTATATCCCCCGCGTTCACCTTGTCGCCTTTTTCCACAATCGGGCGCTGATTAATGCAGGTATTCTGATTGGACCGCATATATTTCTTCAATGTGTAAACATCTTCATCCGAACGGAACGGATTGTCCTGTTTCGTCTTCTTCGTGCGAATCCGGACCACCTCGCTGTCCGTATATTCCACCACGCCTTCCCGTTCCGCGCGGACTACCGTTCCCGAATTCCGCGCCGTCACCCCCTCCAGCCCCGTTCCCACCAGCGGAGCTTCCGACTTCAACAACGGCACCGCCTGGCGTTGCATGTTCGATCCCATCAATGCGCGGTTCGCGTCATCATGCTCCAGAAACGGAATTAACGCCGCCGCCACGCTCACCAACTGCTTCGGGGATACGTCCATGTAATCCACTTGTTCCGGCGGAACCTGCGGAAAATCGCCCCGGTGCCGGCAAAACACGATACGGCGTTGGAAACGGCCCCGCCCGTCCAGCGGCTCATTCGCCTGCGCAATAACATAATTGTCCTCGTCGTACGCCGAAAGCATCTCGATGTCGGTTCCGACTTTACCGTTTTCCGCCTTCCGGTATGGCGTCTCCAAAAAGCCATACTCATTGATGCGCGCATACGTGGATAGCGACGCCATCAACCCGATGTTCGGACCTTCCGGCGTCTCAATCGGGCAAATGCGCCCATAGTGCGTCGGATGTACGTCACGCACTTCGAATCCCGCTCGCTCCCGGCTCAGACCGCCTGGCCCCAATGCGCTCAACCGGCGCTTGTGCGTCAACTCCGCCAGCGGGTTGATCTGGTCCATGAAATGCGACAACTGGCTGCGGCCGAAGAAATCCTTGATCACCGCGCTGATCGGTTTGGGATTTACCAGGCCTTGCGGCGTCAATTGCTCATCATCCTGGAAATTCATGCGCTCACGAACCGTGCGTTCCATCCGAACAAGCCCGATGCGCACCTGATTCGCCAGCAATTCACCCACCGCGCGGACCCGGCGGTTGCCCAGATGATCAATGTCGTCCAGCACACCTTCGCCATTGCGAAGCTTTACCAGGTATTGCAGCGTGGCCACCACGTCTTCCTTCGTAAGCGTCCGAACATTTTGTGGAATCTGGAGGCCCAGTTTGCGATTAATCTTATACCGCCCCACCGCCGCGAAATCATACCGGCTCGCATCGAAGAACAAACGCTGGAAGAATGTGCGGCATGTATTGTCCGTCGCCGGATCTCCGGGACGAATCCGCGCGTACATCTCGCGGTAGGCATCCTCCTGCGTCATGGTCCGATCATGCGACAGTGTCATCACCACCGTCGCATCCTTCGCAATCTCCTCCGCATTCAAAACCTTTATCTCCGGCACATGGGAACGCATGATGCGGTTAATCGCCGTCGCCGTCAATTCCGTCGCCGCATCCGCCAAAATTTCCCCCGTCTCCGGATCAACCACATCCGACGCCAGCCATGCGCCTAAAATATCGTGTGGATCATGCGCCGCACCGTTTATCTTGATCTTCGTCCGGCCAAACGTCACCCTATCGAACGAATAGAAAAGCGCCAATATCTCCTCCGGCTCCACGTATCCAAACGCCTTTAAAAACGTCGTTGCCAATACCTTGGAGCGGCGATCTATCGTCAGCCACAGAAAATCATTCACATCATATTCAAATTCAAGCCATGCCCCCCGGTATGGAATAATCCGCGCCGACAACAGCGCTTTTCCATTTTGGTGAATTTTTCGCTCAAACGAAACACCGGGTGACTTGTGCAACTGGCTTACAATCACACGTTCCGCGCCATTAATAATAAATGTGCCGGTCGGCGTCATCACCGGCAGCTCGCCCAGGAAAACCTCCTGTTCAAGCATCATCTTTTCCCGAAGCTCACCCGAAGATCCCACCTCCTCAAATCGCACCAGACGCAGCAGCGCCTTCAGCGACGCCGCATACGTCATCCCGCGCTCCTGACACTCCTGGATCGTATACTTCGGCGGCGTGAATGAATAATGCTCGAATTCCAGACGGGTCATGCCATTCGGCGAAGCAATCGGAAACACCTCCAGGAACACCTCCTGAAGGCCTTTCAATATCCGTTCATCCGGCGGAACATCCCATTGAAGGAAATCACCATACGACTTTGTTTGGATCTCGATCAGATTCGGAAGTGCCTGATAATCCGACAACGTGCCAAGGGACAGGCGTTCAGTACGAGGGGCTACAGCCATTCATAGACTCCTTTAGCCTTTGGTTGCGAGGTTAAGGTGCTCTTCACTATATCCTAAGCAGCAGCGGCCTGCTGCACACCTCCAAATGGTAAAGACAGATCTCCCCCTTCTAAGGGGCTTAATTTCGAAGTATAGCAATTGCCGTGCCGCTTGTCAAATAGTTTCCAAAAAAAAATTACCCCTCCATTGGCACATGCGTTTCCTCCCCAGACCCCAGCATCAAACCCATCCGCTTGCTAAGACATGTTCTCTTAAGGCCTTACACATTGCTTCCAACATCCTGCCCCCGCTCTTATCGAACCTCAAGCAATCCTTCCTCTTGAAGATACCCGAAGAATATTTCCTGTCGTTGCGGAATCCAAACATCGCCTATATACGTCTCAATATCCGGAATTACTGGGGAAAGCTCATTATACAATTCCGTATACCGGGCCATCAAATTCTCCTGGCTTAACGGGCCACCCGGACCAAACAAGGCATAGGCGCGATCCGAAAACAACTGCCGGAAATCCGGATTCTGCTTCAATCCCCGAAAAATTATACCCACCGGGGCAGGATCGTTATTCAACCCGCCGCCCTCCCAAGGACGGTCGTGCCTTTTTTCAATAAAGCCATTCTGATAAAGGTTATACGGATCGAACGTCTGTTCCCCATCCCATACATAAAACCTGAATTGCCCCCCCACCTTCCGTTCACGCACCGCCGTCCAGTTGTTCGTGGGCCAGTCCCAATTGGCCGCATATAACTCCAAGATTAAATAATCAATAAAATTAACCACATCCAATTTGATACACACGTCTTCATATACGAGCGGATCGCTCACATCAAAACTCTGCACCAAATATATGATCATCCACAACTCATTCCTGGAACCCTCCTCGACGCCCCCCAGACGAATAATATCCCACCCATTATCCCCCCCGTACCAGGACTGAAAAAACTTGCTGTCATAATGCTCCACCGGGTTAATGTACCCTTTGTATTCTCCATTCACAAACAAATGTGCAAACATGCCATGCGCGTATACATATCCGCAATCGCCAAAAAGCCGTCGCGTATATTCATCCTTAAAAAACGGATTGTGCGCATCGCCATGTCCGCCACGGAGCACCAGTTGATCAAACTCCTGCACCTCAATATCCCCAAAAAGTGGATACTCCAGCTTTGTCGGGCCATATTCATCCCGGAAAAAAAGACCATACGACATGCGCCCGTAGGTCTTTGTCCAATCCAAGGCCCGCTTGAAATGCTCCCGGTAATAATCGCCCCCATGCACCCGCATACCGCAATTCACCTGGAATCCAGGGCAATTTTGGGCATCATAGCAAAAATACTCCACGGAAGCAGGACGTTCATAGTCACTTCCCCGTCCAAGCACATTGTTGTAGTCGCCTTCATTCACCGGTTGCCACGTCCCATAATCGTCCGGCGGCACATATTCCCCCCCGGCAATCGCCCAGATCCCATTGGGCTCATACAGACTCTCCTGCGGGTCCGCAACGATCGATATCACGGGAAGCGCCTTCAGGACTTCATCCACCCCGATTAAATAGGTATGCGTCTGCAATGCCGCTGAATTATACCCCTCTTTAAATGCTGAAACCCGCACTATCGCCGGTGAAATGAGATCCAACGGTATCCCCTCATACTCATTACCCCCCGATTCTGTGGGAACCGTACCGTCAAGCGTATAACGAATGTGTGCTTCCGGCGTGGGGCACGTCATGGTCAGCCCAATCGGCGCATCATAATACCCCCGTGTGTAATTCAACACTACCGGCGCAACTTTCGGCGTGCAATCCGCGCCATTGGCCGCGCCCGCCGTAGGGGTCGAATAGAAACACCATTCCACTCCCCCCTCTTGCAACCCATACGATATATCCGTTGCCTGAGACGGGAACGCAGGATCAAACTGCGTTGTGGCACGAGGCGGCATCTCCGCATTGAACAATGCCAGATATTCCCCAAAGCCCGGGGTGTCCGGATCATCGGCATTCATCTTGAAATTGGTGTGCAGCGGACGCCCGTCCGTAGGTTTTCGATCCTTACTTGAGGCAAAGACCACCAAATACCCCCCTGCCGCAATTGAGATATCCGGAAACACCCATTTGTCAGGATACGCCGCATTATCTGTCAGCGCCCAATTTGCCATTGGCACCGCCACCGAATTGGGATTGTGGAGTTCTATCCAGTCTGAATATTCCAAATCCTCATCTTGTAGAACCGTCGCATTCGATGCAAGAAACTCATTGATCACCACATCCTGTGCATATACCGTAATATATCCTGCCCGCGTCTCCTCATCCGAGCCCTCCGGTGCTTCCACCGTCAATGTCACGGTATACACGCCCTCTATCGTGTATTCATGATCGGGATATTGGTCTTCACTGAACCCACCATCTCCAAAATCCCACGTCCAACTCGTTATCGCTGAGAACCCGGCGGTAGACATATCCACAAAATGAACCGTCAACGGCACACGGCCGCTGCGCGGGGACGCGCTAAAGGCTGCCACAGGCAAACCTGTCTCGCCCTCGCCCTCAACCTGGCCTTCCATCATCCCCTCCCCTTCACCACTTCCTTCTACACCGCCTTCCCCTTCCACAGGCGTACAGTCCAAACCATTCGCATCCCAGGGTGTTGGTATGGGGAAGAAACACCAGTCCATTCCACCCTCCGGCAAACCAAAGGAAATATCCGCCGTCTGGGTGGGAAATGCCGGATTAAACAGCGTCGTGGCACGCGGCGGTGTCTCTGTATTAAACAATGCCAGATATTCCCCATAACCAGGCGTATCAGGATCATTGGCATTCATTTTAAAATTGGTATGCAGCGGACTCCCGTCCACAGGCTTCCGATCCTTGCCCGATGCAAATACCACCAAATAACCCCCGGCCGGGATCGTAATGGCAGGAAATACCCACTTGGCAGGACTCGTTGAACTATCCGTCAACGACCAGTTCGCCAGAGGTACTGCCATCAGGTTGGGATTATAAAGCTCTATCCAGTCCGAATAATCAGAATCCTCATCCTGGATATTCGACGCGTTCGACGCAAGAAACTCGTTTATAATCACATCCTGCGCATAGGCGGTAATGAACGATGATTGAGTTAGTTCATCCGCCCCCACCTCTGTTTCCACCGTCAATGTCACCGAATAGACTCCCCATACCGTATATTCATGCGCCGGACTCTGCTCCGTACTCGTACCGCCATCCCCAAAATCCCAAGACCAATCCGTTATCGGGGAACTCCCGGGGGAAGATAAATCTTCAAATTGAACGATAACGGGAACACGGCCGCTACGAGGCGAGGCATCAAAGGCCGCGGAGGGTAATACTATCTCCCCTTCCCCCTCATTCATCCCTTCCACACCGCCTTCCTCCTCACCTTCGGCAATCCCTTCTAGAGTGCCTTCTATTTGTCCCTCATCAATGCCTTCTTCCTCGCCCTCGACAATCCCTTCTCCCTCGCTCAGCCCTTCCACGCCGCCTTCGCCCTCGCCCTCGACAATCCCTTCCAAAGCACCTTCTATTTCTCCCTCCTCAAGCCCTTCTCCTTCACTTAGTCCTTCCCCTTCTTCAAGCCCTTCTCCTTCATTCAGCCCTTCCACGCCGCCTTCGCCCTCGCCCTCGACAATCCCTTCCAAAGCACCTTCTATTTCTCCCTCCTCAAGCCCTTCTCCTTCACTTAGTCCTTCCCCTTCTTCAAGCCCTTCTCCTTCAATCAAACCTTCTTCTCCGCCTTCTCCCTCCCCCGTCGGAAGACCCGCCCCAAAACCATCTTCCGTCCCTGCTTCTGGATGATACCCGCCAGAATTAAAAAACTGGATCAACCGCAACAACTCAGAAAGATTGACCAACCAATCCGAAGGATTGTAGTCACTGTCATGGAAAAAGCATGCCGTGCTTCCAGGACCAGGCGCATACCCGTCCTCGGTCCCTTCCTCACAGTGCAGCCCGCCGGAATTAAAAAATTGAATCCCACGCAAGAGCTCACTTAGCGAAATCTGAAAATCCTGTGTGATGTCGGCAGAATGATAGCGAGCTTGGGCGCCTGCACTCACAAGAAGAAACACTAACACAAACACTATCCCCGCTTTCCGACACGCGCACTCAAACAGGGAACCTTTAAGCATGCTCACCCTCTCATCTTCCAGGATACTGCTTATTCCATGGAATTTTCTCGGCCTTTTTATATATTTCCGAAAATCAGACCACTCCACCTATAGTTGTACCGCATTTTGCGTAGAATCGTCAAAAAAAAGACACTACACCACCAGAAACCTTGCAGAAGTACGCTATTTAGCCGTCAACGAGAGATCGTTCACTCCCCAATCAGCAATCCTTCCTCCTGAATATAGGTCAAAAGAATATCCTGCCGTTGAGGAATCCAAACATCTCCTATATACGTGTCGAGATCCGGAATTACGGGGGAAAGCTCATCGTACAGTTCCGTATACCGGGCCATCACATTCTCCTGGCTTAACGCGCCGCCTGGCCCAAACAACGCCTCCACACGCTCACCAAACAACTGCCGGAAATCAGGATTTTGCTTTAAACCGCGGTATATCACGCCTACCGGGGCAAGATCGCCATTCAGCCCCGTGCCCGAGGGTGGATCCGCAATATTTTGCACAAAGCCATTCTGATATAAATTGTATGGATTAAAGGAATTTTCCGCATCCCATATATAAAATCTGAATTGCCCCTCCACCGTGCGTTCCTGCGCCGCCGTCCAGTTGTTCGAGGGCCAATCCCAATTCGCCGCATATAATTCCACTAGTAAATAGTCTATGAAATTCACCACATCCAATCGAATTGTTATATCCTCATACACCAACGGATCGCTTACATCAAAACTCCCCGCCATATATACCAGTATCCAAAACTGTGCTCCCAGCCCCTCCTGAACCCCGTCAAAGCAAATAATATCCCAATTGTTATCTCCCCCATACCATGATTGGAAAAAATCGGTGTCATACCCTTCCGTGGCATTGAGATACCCTTTATACTCGCCATTCACGAACACATGTACAAACCTTCCATGCGCAGAGACATGCCCGCAATCGCCATAAAGGCGCCGAACCAACTCGTCTTTGAAAAACGGATTATACACATCGTCATGTCCACTTCGGAGAACCAGTTGATCAAATGATTGCACCTCGATGTCCCCAAAAAAAGGATACGCCAGCGCCGCCGGGCCATATTCTCCCCGGAAAAAAAGGCCAAAGGCCATACGCCCAAACTTGTCCGTCCAGTCCAAATCACACCGGAACCTCGGCCGGAAATAATCCCCCCCGTGCACCCGAATCCCGCAATTCACCTGAAATCCCGGACCATCCCGCGGATCATAGACAAGGTATTCCAGAGAAGCCGTCCGTTCATACTCCCGCCCCCGCATAATCACATTGTTATAATCCCCCGCATTCACCGGCTGCCATACTTCGCCCCCATATTCCGAAGGCACATACTCCCCCCCTACAATCGCCCAAATTCCGTTCGGCTCATACAAACTCTCCTGTGGATCGCCCACAATCGATATCGCCGGAAGGGCCTTCATGGCCTCATTCATTCCGATCAAATAGGTATGCGTCTGCAACACCGCCGAGTTATACCCTTCCTTAAATGCCGAAACACGCACTATCGACGGCCCGCTCAAATCCAGCGGCGTCCCCTCAAATACCATTCCGCTGTCCGACAAAGGCGCCGTGCCATCCAGCGTATACCGTATCTGCGCATCCGGCGTCGGACAGTTCATGGTGAGTGCTATCGGCGTGTCATAATATCCCCGCGTGTAGCTCAACTGCACCGGCGCCACCTTCGGCGCACAGTCCGTGCCATTCGCATCCCACGGCGTAGGCACTGTAAAGAAACACCACTCCGTCCCGCCCTCCGGCAATCCATACGACACATCCGCCGTCTGGCTGGGAAACGCCGGATCGAACAACGTCGTCGCGCGCGGCGGCGTCTCCGTATTGAACAACGCCAGATACTCTCCATACCCCGGCGTATCCGGATCATCCGCATTCATTTTAAAATTCGTATGAAGCGGGCTCCCATCCACCGGTGTCCGATCCTTGCTCGATGCAAACACCACCAGATACCCGCCCTCCGGAATCGAAACGGCAGGAAACACCCACTTGTCAGGCGCCGTCGAATCATCCGTTAATGTCCAGTTCGCCAGCGGCACCGCCATTGGGTTGGGATTATAAAGTTCTACCCAGTCCGAGTATTCCAAATCCTCATCCTGCAAACCTGTTGAATTGGACGCAACAAACTCATTGATCACCACATCTTGCGCATAGGCCGTAATAAACGCCGGTTGGGTTAACCCGGCCGGCCCGTCCGCCGTCTCCACCGTCAATGTTACCGAATACACCCCTGCCACCGTGTATTCATGCGACGGATGCTGCTCCGAACTGCTGCCGCCATCCCCAAAATTCCACATCCAACTCGTTATCGGCGAACTCCCTGCGATAGACTGATCCTCAAACTGAACTGTCACCGGCACTCGGCCACTCCGGGGCGAACCATCAAAAGCCACCGTCAACACCCCTTCCCCCTCTCCCTCACCTTCCCCAGCGGTGCAGTCCGAACCATTGGCATCCCATGGCGTTGGAATTGCAAAGAAACACCACGCCGCCCCGCCATCCGGCAACCCGTATGATACGTCTTCCGTCTGCGTCGGAAAAGCCGGCGTAAACTCCGTCGTCGCACGCGCAGGGATCTCCGTATTAAACAAAGCAAGATATTCCCCATACCCAGGAGTATCGGGATCATTGGCATTCAATTTAAAATTGGCATGAAGAGGACTCCCATCCACAGGCTTCCGATCCTTGCTTGACGCAAACACTACCAGATACCCCCCCGCGGGAATCGAAACGGCTGGGAATACCCACTTGTCCGGACGCGTCGAAATATCAGTCAGCGCCCAGTTTGATAGAGGTACCGCCATCGGATTGGGATTATAAAGCTCTATCCAATCCGAATATTCCAAATCCTCGTCCTGCAGGCCCGTTGCATTCGATGCAAGAAACTCATTAATCACCACATCTTGAGAATAAGCGGTTACACACGGCGATTGGGTTGCATCATCTGTCCCCGCCGCCGTCTCCACCGACAAGGTCACCGAATAGACCCCCGCCACTGTGTATTCATGCGCCGGATTCTGTTCCATGCTGCTCCCGCCATCCCCAAAACTCCAGGTCCAGCCCGTTATAGGGGAACTCCCCGCAGTAGACTGATCCACGAACTGAACCGTCACGGGAATACGGCCGCTCCGGGGCGATGCATCAAAGGCGGCAACCGGCAATACGGTCTCCCCTTCTCCTTCCGCTTGACCTTCCCCCCCGCCTTCTCCCTCACCGCCCGGAAGTCCCACTCCAAAGCCATCCTCGGCGCCCGATTCAACATGATACCCTTCAGAATTAAAAAACTGGATTAACCGTAACAATTCCGAAAGGCCTATCAACCAATTCTGCGGATTATAGTCACTATCATGAGAAGAACATGCCGTGCTCCCAGCGCCGGGAGCATAACCATCCTCCGTGCCCGATTCGCAATGCAACCCATTGGAATTAAAAAACTGAATCACCCGCAACAATTCGCTGAGTGATATCGTGTAATCCTGTGTCGTATCCGCGGAATGATACTGCGCTTGCGCCCCCCCACCCGCAAGAACACAAATCACGCCCAAAACCACCACCCATTTTCTGCCGCCGAGTTCGGATATCATGCAATTCATCGTCAAAACCCTCCCGTATACCTAGACACTGCATCCCAGGAATTCTGGATATCCTCGTCCAGGTTATCTCGTCAATTCCGTATACCTATATTTGTACCCCAATATAATCAATATCGTCAAGAAAAACCTCCGATATTCACCTTGAAAAACAAAAATGCACACTAAGAAGCCTAACCCCTTTCAGACGGAGCTGTCCCCCATGAGAACACTGCGCCCCCGGCCAACCTCTCATCGCAACCTGCACATCCAATGGCACGCCAAGGCATTTGCACAATAGCCCTTTTCCTCATCCCGGCAAATTATAAAGAAAACGATTTGAATATAAAGTGCAGAAAATCTGCCCTGAGTCCTATTTTTTGAAAAAAAGGCCCATTTCACAAATGCCTGACTTCATTTCGTCCCAGTACGTCGGTTACGCCGATGTGCCAACATTCCTCCCTCCGACAAGAACACCAACATCAGTATTATCAGGCCCCAACGCCCTGTGGCGGGCACGCCCTGCGATACGGTGATGTAGTTATCCTTGAGCTCCGATGCGGAACCGCCGGCGGTTAAAATGGTGAGCGTGACCGTATAGATTCCGGGGGTGGCATAGGTGTGTTGCGGGTTCCGCTCGGAGTTCATCGGGCTGCCATCGCCGAAATCCCACGTCCACGACATGATCTCATACCACCCGCCCGACGACAGATCGGTAAACTGGACCTCGAGCGGCGCGCCGCCGCTCAACGCGTCCGCTGTGAAATCCGCCGCCGGCGCGCCGCCACTGGCGCCGCCCGGCGCGGCATACAAAGGCTCGATGATCAGCCTGGATTCCAGGGTGTTCAGCGACACCATGCCCCGGGCGGGCGTGCCCGCCGATAAGAGCCGTCCGCCCGCGCCGTTGGTCTGCGCCCCACCCGACGACAGGTCCGTCGTCGGCAGGTTCAACGACACGCCGACGCCGTTAATGTTGGCGGCCCATGCCGAGATTGAGAGGAGGAGCATAAGCGGCAGGATGCCGCTTCTACGTAGACGCGGCATCTTGCCGCGTGGGCCGGCAAGAATGCCTGCCTCACATTGAACGTTTTGCGTTGGCTTCATGGCTCGTCTCCAGTTTAGTTCGCGCCGAGCGAGCCGACGTAGCTGAGCGGCATGAAGATATCATTGCCGATATACTGGAGTTCGATAGCCGTGTTTTGTCCGCCACTGATATAGCCTGTCGTGCCCAGGGTTGTGGTCGTATTCTTGCTGTCATACGTGTAGATGCGGCCACCATAGCCCCAGGCGCTGCAAGCCACCAGCTTTGTGCCGTCGGCCGACGAGGCAACGTCCGTCCACAACCCGTCCGGCGAGAACGTGTTCGGGTTGGCCGCCCAGGTCACGCCAGAGTCTGTCGAAACGTAAATACCGCCATAGTTTACGCAGGCGACCAGTCGGGTGCCATCGGCCGACGAGGCCACGCTATTCCAGGAACGCGCGGTGTCACGGGCGATCCATGTCAATCCTGAATCTGTTGAGGTATATATTTGACCATTGTAGACGCAGGCGACCAATTTGGTGCCGTCCGAGGACGAGGCCACGCTGATCCAATACTGGCTGGAGCCATGTGACGCCCATGTCGCCCCTGAATCCGTTGACGTGAAGATACTCCCGCCCGAGGGAACGCCCGAACAGGCCACCAGCTTGACGCCGTCCGACGACGAAGCCACGTCCTGCCAGTACTGACTGGTGGCATGAGGCGTCCACGTCGCGCCCGAGTCCGCCGAGGTGTAGATACTGCCATTGTAGGCGCAGGCCGCCAGCTTGGCGCCGTCCGACGACGAAGCGATGGCCGTCCACGATTCCATGGGTGCGAAACGATCCGTCCATGTGGCGCCCGAGTCCGCCGAGGTATAGATTGAGAACATATCGCAAGCCACCAGTTTGGCACCGTCGTCCGAGGAGGCAATACCCTCCCAGCCCCCCATGCTTTCGACGCGCGGCGTCCACGTGACGCCCGTGTCCGTCGAGGTGTAGATATAGCCGATTTGATCGCAGGCGACAAGCTTGGCGCCATCCGAGGACGATGCCAGGGCCTTCCAGGTACGCAAGCTCTCGTGAGGCGTCCAAGGACCCACCGAGCCCGGGATTGGCAGCGCCCCAGCAAGGATGGATTGCGCGGCATTCTGCGCGATTTTCCATCCTCCAATTCCTACGCCGCTCACACGCACCGTGTCGCCGATGTTGATCGAGGCCGAGATCGGCAATGTCAACGTAAGCAAGCTCGCAGCATTGGCGATGTAACCGTTGTTGGCGTCCATTTGCGTGTCGGCAGTAACGACCGTCCACGGGAACCGGTAGGCCGGATTGCCGTTCCACTGCAACGCTCCACCCACGTTATAGAGCTTGTCGGTAACGGTACCAGGCGCTGGGGCGGACGCCATCTCAAGGGGCCCGGTCATCGTGTCGCCCGCCTTGGACACTCTGTTGCTTATTTCGTCGTAGACCGGCCCGAGGGCGTCGTTGAGATTGTCGTCTACCTCGGTCTTCGTGTAGACATCCGCCGCGTTGGCCTTGGCGTCAAGCTGGTCCTGGATGTTAGCCGTCAACCCGGAAAGAAAACCAAACTCGGTATCGAGGATAGTGCCCGCGCCAATCGCCGAAACCTCGACATGCGCGGCGTTCGACGACTCGAGCGCAAACGGCACACTCTGCATCTTCACCCGGTCCGGGAAAACGTCTCCCGCGCCCAGCGGGCCGGGCACCGGGCTGCTCGATATCGCCACCTCGTACCACGCCTGCGGCGCCAGCAACGCCTGCGGCGGCGGAATCACCTCGATGTTGAACAAGCCCTCGATCGACACCTCCGCCACGCCCGAAATCGCCGCGCCCAGCGCGTTGCCGCCCGAGGCCGCGTCGTAGAACTGCACGCTGTAGTCCCGCGCCCCCGGCAGCCCATGCCCATCCGCATCCAGCAACTGGCCCCGGATGTTAATCGTCTGCGGGGGGGCGGCAATGGCACTCACGGCAATGAGTGCAAGAATTATCGTTAATATTAAAGTTTTACTGTACGTGTACACGCTGGATTTCCTTTCGAAAAAAAAGTGGCGGCAACAGGCATTTCCCAAGAGAAAAACATAGAAGGTTATCATAAATTATGTGCAAATGTATGTACTTGTTTTCCCTTACACGAATGTGGCGGAAAAGCACTACAAGAATATAGTGGCGGCGGCTCACATCCAGCAGGCGGTAGGGAACAAAAGGATCGGCAGCGGAGGTGGCGAATGGTATAACGGCGAAGTTCGCGCAACACTAAACTGTGTTTCCAACAGCACTGCATTAAGAGGCATTTGCGAAATAGGCCTTTTTCTCCTCTGGACAGGTGAAGAGGCAACGATTTGGCTGTGAAATGCGATTGCTCCGTCCTGTTTTCGGTGTTCTTTTTAGAAAAAGGTCTATTTCGCAAATGCCTGATTAAAGCACAGCGCAGGATCTACGATAAAGGGAATTTGGCCTCCCTTGGCGGCATGCCGCGGAAATCGTTGCAAACTGCTTAAAACCAAGGAGCGAAACATGGCATCCCCTATTTCACAACGAGCAACCCCTCCTGAATCAGATTCCAGGCGAAAATATCCTGCCGCTGCGGAATCCAGACATCCCGGATATACGTGTCAAGTTCCGGAATAACCGGAGAAAGCTCATCGTACAATTCTGAAAACACCGCCAAAAGATTCTCTTGACACAAGGCGCCACCAGGTAAAAACAACGCATAGGCCCGATCTGAAAACAACTGCCGAAAAGCTGCGTTTTGCTTCAAACCACGATATAGGATGCCCACAGCGTTCGGATCGCCATTCAAGCCTCCGCCGGAAGGGGGGTCGGCTCTGTCTTCAATAAATCCATTCTGACTCAAATTGTACGGGAAAAACGTTGCTTCCGCATCCCAGACATAAAAACGAAATTTCGCCTCCGGCACCCGTTCTTTGGCCGCAACCCAGTTGCGCGCGGGAAAATCCCAATTCGCCCCATACAGTTCCACCAAAAGGAAATCGATGAACTGCGTAACATCCAGACGCCTGCACAAGTCTTCATAAATCATCGGATCACTGACATCGAGTTCCCGCGCTACGTACAACATATAGTAAAAATCCGTTGTTGTACCTTCCTCAGCCCCATCCAGCGTCATCACGTCCCATCCGTTCTCTTCCCCATACCAGGACTGAAAGAACCGCCCATCGAGATGTTCTACAGGATTGATATACCCTTTATACACCCCATTCACAAATAAATGCGCGAACCCGCCGTGCGCATACACGCTCCCGCATTCCCCATGGAGCCGCCGGACATACTCGTCCTTAAAAAACGGGTTATAGGCGTCCACATGGCCCGTCCGAAGCACGAGTTGATTGAACTTCTGCACTTCGACATTGCCAAACAAAGGATAGTTCAACGTTCCCGGACCGTATTCATCCCGGAAATATATCCCATACCCCATCCGTCCCCGCACATTCGTCCAATCAAGATCACGGCGGAACCGTGGACGGACATATTCACCCCCATGCACCCGGACACCGCAGTCCACCTGAAAACCCGGGCCGTCCTCTGCATACGCATAAAGACATTCCAACGAAACCGGCCGTTCATACTCCCGCCCAAACATCATCACATTGTTATAGTCCCCTGGATTTACAGGCGCCCAAACTTCTCCACCCTCCGCCGAGGGCACATATTCACCCCCCACAATCGCCCATATTCCATTCGGCTCGTATAGACTCTTCTCCGGATCACCCACAATGGAAAGGGCCGGAAGGGCTTTCATCGATTCATCCATGCCAATCAGATACGTGTTTGTCAATAACGGAGCAGAATTGTAGCCCTCCTTGAACGCCGACACGCGGAGCACGATGGGCATCGCCACTTCCAGCGGATCCCCATTAAAGAGAAATCCCGTCTCTTCCATGGGAGCGCTCCCATCAAGCGTATAGCGTATTTGCGCATCCGGCGTCGGACAATTCATGGTGAGCGAGATGGGGGTGCCGTAGTAGCCTCGCGGGTAATTCAACTGTACCGCCCCTACTTTCAATCCACAGTCCGAACCATTGGCCACCCACGGCGTTGGTTCTGAAAAGAAACACCACTCCGTCCCTGCATCCGGCCATCCATACGATACATCCGCCGTCTGAGTCGGAAATCCCGGATCAAATTCCGTCGTTGCACGCGGCGGCGTCTCCATATTGAAAAGCGCCAAATATTCACCAAACCCCGGCGTATCCGGATCATTCGCATTCATTTTGAAATTGGTGTGAAGAAAACTTCCATCCACAGGCCGCCGGTCTTTACCCGACGCAAATACCACCAAATACCCCTCGCCCGGAATCAAAATAGCCGGGAAAATCCACTTGTCTGGACTCGCCGCATTATCCGTTAACGACCAATTCACCAGCGGCACCGCCATCGGATTGGGATTATACAGTTCGAGCCAGTCTGAATAGTCACCGTCCTCATCCTGTAGATTCGCATCATTTGAGGCAAGAAATTCATTAATCACCACATCCTGCGCATATGCCGTGATAAACCCCAATTGGGTCAATGCATCCGTCCCCGCCACTGTTTCCACCGTCAACGTCACCGAATACACCCCCGCCACCGTGTATTCATGCGCCGGATGCTGTTCCTCGCTGCTGCCCCCATCCCCAAAATCCCACAGCCAACCCGTTATCGCCGAACTCCCCGAAATGGACTGATCCATAAACTGAACCATCACGGGTATACGTCCGCTCCAGGGCGATGCATCAAAGGCCGCCGTAGGCATTACGATCTCCCCTTCTTCTGCACCTTCTTCTGCACCTTCTCCCTCCTCCTCCACGCTTCCCTCGCCTTCTTCCTGACCTTCTACACCGATTTCCCCTTCTCCCTCCCAAAGGCCTGCCCCGAATCCATCCTCCGTACCCGCTTTCACATGGTATCCCCCCGAATTAAAAAATTGGATCAATCGCAACAATTCCGAAAGACTAATTGCCCAATCCTGCGGATTGTAATCACTGGTATGAAAAGAACATTCCATGCTTCCCGTGCCGGGTGCATATCCATCCTCCGTACCCGCTTCACAATGCAGTGCCTCTGAATTAAAAAATTGAATTACCCGTAAAAGTTCGCTGAGTGAAATCTGGTAGTCCGGTAATGTGTCTGCAGAATGATATTGCGCTTGTGCCCCTGTGCTTAAAACAAAACAAAACACCACCGCCCACATCAGCCACCATCCACTCCTCCGCATTGAATCGATATGTCCCATCTTCACCAACCTTCCCGGAATGTCATTCATCAGGAGGCAAACCATGCAATTCTCTCAACCTCTTTTCGATCAAAACACTCCCTCTCTCTACTTTTACCGTAATTTGCGAATATCGTCAAGAAAATACTTCCCTCAGGCAATTGCGAAATAGACCTTTTTCTCAAAAGCACACCGGACATAGGAAGCATTATCAGCATATCACGGCCAAACCCTTTCCGTGATTCTTTGACCGAAGGAGAAAAAGGCTTATTTCGCAAATGCCTCTCCCCGAAAACACACTTTTCAAGAATAGCCGCCTCTCTGATTTACTTCCTTGAAAATTCCTTCCCATAACCATGGAAAGAACTGATAAAATACCTCCTCAAAAAGGTGACAACCATGCAGATAATCATCGCTCCAGACTCTTTCAAGGAATCGGCTTCCTCTTTAAGCGTCGCCACCGCCCTTGCCGAAGGCTGGCGGCGGATATATCCCGAGGCAGACCTGCGCTTGATTCCCATGGCCGACGGCGGAGAAGGCACCGCCGAAGCAATCCTGGCCGCCGCCCACGGGCAAAAAATCGACGTAACCGTCACAGATCCCTTGGGTGATCCCGTATCCGCCTACTACGTCCTATTGGAAGACACCCAGACAGCCATCGTGGAAATGGCCTTGGCCTCAGGCCTTCCCCTCGTCCCGCCCGCCCAGCGCAATCCCGAATGCACCACCACCTTCGGCACAGGCCAACTGATCCGGCATGCCCTTGAATCCGGCGCGCGTAAAATCATCGTTGGCATCGGCGGCAGCGCCACCAATGACGGCGGCGCGGGCATGGCCCAAGCCCTAGGCTACTCCCTGCTCGACAACCAAGGCTGTGAACTCCCCACGGGCGGCGCAGCCCTTGCCCGCCTTCACCAAATCGATTCCTCCAAAAAACACCCCGCACTCGATAGTGCCACCTTCCTCGTGGCCTGTGACGTGGACAATCCCCTATGCGGCCCGCAAGGCGCTTCCCACGTATACGGCCCGCAAAAAGGCGCTGACCCGGCTATGGCCGAACACCTGGATGAAGCACTGATGCATTTCGGTGCCGTCATCGAGAAACAACTCGGCGTAAACGTGCTCACTATTCCAGGCGCCGGAGCCGCCGGTGGACTAGGCGCCGGGCTCATCGCTTTCACCCGCGCACAACTCCGCCCCGGCGTGGCACTTATCGCGGAAGCATGCGGCCTCTCACAGCATCTTGCCGGTGCAGACCTCGTCATTACCGGCGAAGGACGCATCGACCGCCAAAGCGCCCACGGCAAAACCCCTGTCGGCGTCGCCCAACTCGCCAAACGCCACAATATTCCCGTAATTGCCGTGGCAGGCGCCCTCGGACCGGGATACGAATCCGTCTATGACCATGGAATTGACGTGGTATGGCCCATTTGCGGCGGACCCATGACCCTGAGCGAAGCCATCGCACATACCGAAACCCGCCTCCGCGATACCGGCGAAGCCATCGCCCGCGCCTGGCGGGCGTTCACAAAATAACAGGTGTGAGGCCTGAGGCATGAGGCCTGAGGCCTGAGGCGTGAGGGCTGGGAGGCTGGGAGGTGAACTGACCGTTAGGGGGATGGGAGGATAGGACGTATAGGGCGAATAGGACCAATAGGGCCGGGAAAGAAAATGAGGGTATGTTCTAGGAAATGATGTCCCCCCCGGGAAACGAGGGTACCTCCGGACGCCCAATTGGAATTGAGCGCTACTATTGGCCCCTGACTCTGGGAAACGAGGGGGGAAACTAGACTGTAGGAAGGTAGACTTTAGACTGTAGGTTCCGGACCCCGGACCCCGGAACCCGGAGTTTGCGAAACGAGGGTCTAGATTTGCGAAACGAGGGGGGAAACTAGACTGTAGGAAGGTAGACTTTAGACTGTAGG